>JAEIGA010018880.1_pt1 | contig 10510 bp, 6 predicted proteins | sample 9270691 | NCBI WGS metagenome assembly JAEIGA01 (sample SAMN17057246, study PRJNA624740) | gut metagenome | biome: biome; isolation source: fecal sample | host: Bos grunniens | place: China: Xizang | collected 2019
TATCGAAACTACTACTACTTCGTACACTTTTACCAAACAATTAGTTGTTGCTGATAAGGTTTTAACCACTGCAGATGAATTCCAAAACTGGGCAAAATATATCCGTCCTAAATATTGGAACCGTGGTACTTCTTACACCGAATTGAATAGTGATGGTAAATACAACAACATATACGACGGTTTAATTGTTTTAGGTAACGACATTGACTTCGGCGGTCAAGTATATAAAACCGAACTTGCAACTATGAACCTTGGCATAAATGGTACTTGGTGGTTAGATACAACTACTGGTGAAATCTATACTGAAGAAGTCGAGGGTAAATCAAATCTTACCATTAGGTATGCAGGTATCTTCGTTGGTACGTTCGATGGTTTAGGTCATACCGTGTATGATATAGAAGTTGCATATTTTGGTTCGCCAATATTTGGTCATGCGTTGTCAGGTACTGTTAAAAACGTTGCGTTTACTCAAGTTAAATATTCTGCAACGGTAACGGCTAATGGTGGAACGTTGTATAACAATGCCACAGAAAAAACCGATAACAATGGTATTTTACATCAATTTGAAGTTTACAACATCTTTTTAGAAGGTGGATTTGACACTGAGTTAACCGGCGATTATAGGTTAGGTTTCGTGGGTGGCCCGCTTAATACTGGTGATAAGAAGTATCAATTCCATACGATAGCGACAATAGTTAACTCAACAGCTTCAAACACTTCCACTACCGGTGTAGTATTCCCGATTGTATACGGTAACGCATACAAAGGCACCGCAATATTTAATGAATCCTTACATGCTATAGGAGTAGACATAGCAAAAAATAACGCGCATTTATACTCTGAATATACTGCATTAGATTCTGATACCGCTAGATCTGCGTTTAAAAGCGGTGGTTTTACACTTGTTGACAACAACAAGTTCCCAACCTTAGGTCAATCAAAGAATTATTTAACTCCGCTTAATTTGTCTGCTAAAGATATCAACGGAAATTACGTTCAAGAAGTTTTAACAGGTAGTACCACTCAATTATTCGTATCTAATTATAAAACTTATAGTTCAGTTCAAGCACTACTAAACCTAAACACGTTATCATTAGCCGAAGATTATGAGGGTATAACTTTAAACTTTGACGACTTAACTCTAACGGTTGACTCAACCGTTGCAAGCGGAACGGAAATAGTTATAATATACACAAACGTAATTTCGGGTAACACGGGTACTATAACGTTAGTTGCTACTGAGTTTGAAATGATTGTTGAAACCTTAGATGTTAACGAACTTTATAGCATTAAGAGTACCGATAACGTAGTAACCGACATACCCGTTGTATTAGACGGTGTTGATGGTATCGTTTCTGTTGAATTGACCAACAATGAAACTAATGAAGTTTATGCTTTCACTGGTTCTTCAATCGTTGCATCTGAAATTACTTCTGGTTACTACACCGTAATTGCTTACACGGCAGAAAGAGGTTATAGATATCAAGCTACTATAGCAGATAAAGTTATTTATACTGCAGAAGAATTCCAAAACTGGGCAAAATATATCCGTCCTACTCATTGGAACCGTGGTAATCCTTACACCCACTCAGACGCTGGCGGTACTTACAACATATATGATGGTTTAATTGTTTTAGGTAACGATATTGACTTCGGCGGTCAAGTGTACAAAACCGAACTTGCAACTATGAACCTTGGCATAAATGGTACTTGGTATTTAGATGAAAAGACTGGTGAAATCTATACTGAAAAAGTCGAGGGTAAAACAAATCTAACCAATAGATATGCTGCTATCTTCGTTGGTACGTTCGATGGTTTAGGCCACACCGTATACGATATCGAAATCGGCTATTTTGGTGCATCAATTTTTGGTAACAAATTAGCTGGTACCGTTCGTAACGTAGGTTTTGCTCAAGTTAAATACAGTGCTCCACAAATAAGTGGCAATTTTGGTGGCGTTCTTACGGGCTCTGGAACATCAATAACTAATAATGGCGTTAAGCACAACTTCGCTATGACAGACGTATTCGTTGAAGGTGGTTTCAACTACGACATAGCTTATGCTACTGCTAATGACCGTGTAAGTTTTGCTGTTGGTACTGTTAACGGTTCTATTGCTTACGTGTTTGCAAGAATTGCAGTTATAGTAAACCTTAACCCGACGTTAAGCGCTGGTAGCTATGGTAGAAACACCGTATTAACTTATGGTAACGGTTCACTTGATGGTGCTACTTCAAACAAATCACTTCTTTTAGGACTACACGATGGTAACAACATAACATCAAACGCTACTGGCTCTCAAACGTATGCGTATGCTGGTGCTAAGTGGTCTGATTCTTATGAGTTATGGGATACCACAAACTTCCCGATTATGCTTTCTGCAAAAGACCATTTAACCGTACTTGATTTCAACGAAACCGAAGTATCGGTTGGCGCAAACAAATTAACCATTAAGGGCTTTACTACCTACACGATGGGCGCTATGAAGAACTTGTGGACGGTTGTATCTAATACTGAAGGCGTAACGTTTGATTTAGCAACTTGCACCTTAACCGTTGCAGATACCGTTGCAGTTGGTACTGAAATTACTTTAACGGTAACTAGCGTTATTAACTCAAGTCTAACCAACACGATTACGTTTGTTGTTGCATAGGCAAGTTAGTAAAAGGTAAACTGAAAAGAAATAAGCATTTTTGTAGTTTAACTACTATAAAAAAACACCGCGTAATTTATTTACGCGGTGTTTTTTGTTTTCGCTTGCAATTACTTTTGTTTTATAATATAATTATATTATAAACAAATGAGTTAATATCTATGAAGAATTTGCTAGACAAAAACTTGATTACTCCTATTTGGGATGGTAACGTAGTTTATTTTGAAACTTGCGGTTTTTTAGGGGAGGAAGGTGAAGCAAACCTTATCTATACGCCTACTAAAATTATTTTGGTAACTGATTACGGTGTTCAAAAAAATTTTGTAGAAGGTGTTGACTATATTATAAAAGGCAACGTTATAAAGCGTGTAAAAGGGGGTTCGATGCCGTACTTTAAGCACGAAGACTTATATTGCAGTCAGCCTAAAAGATATACGATAGATATTGAACCTACACGTTGTAAAAACTATATTCCTGGCATCAACTATCTAAATTACGGCGAAGGTGATACTTTTACTAAAAATCAGTTTTGCGTAACATACGAACATGCTAGCAAATGGCACGGCACGGCTATTACGAATAAAAGCGATATTTTAGTTAATTCTAACGCCCTTTTATCAAGCGGTAAGTCGCTAGATATTTGCGTTTACGGCGATAGTATTTGTACCGGATGTAACTCAAGCGGTACTGAACAAGGCGGTTTTGTTGCGCCGTATTTGCCACCGTTTACTATAATGATGAAAGATTATCTAGAAAAGCGTTTCAAATCAAAAGTTGGTATAAAAAACGTTTCAGTTGGCGGTTGGGATACTATTACGGCAATAAAAGAGTTTAAAGAACGCGTACTTTCTTCTAAATCTGATTTGTTTATAATAGGTTTTGGTATGAATGACCTTCACACGCCTTTACAACAATTTACCGATATAATTGAAGAAATGATAACCGAGTTCAAAAAGCTTAATCCTAGTAGCGAAGTTATTTTAATTGCAACCACTTTGCCAAATATGGAAAGCAATTGGGTGTTAAATCAAACGGAATACATTAAAATTTTCAAAGAGTTAGAAAAGAAATATTCTTACGTTGCAGTTGCTAACATGACCGATTTTCATCGTGATTTATTTAGCGTAGGAAAGGGGTATAAAGATATCGGTGCAAACAACATAAACCATCCCAACGATTTTGTTTGCAGGTGCTATGGTCAAGTTATTTTGCAAACGCTTTGCGGTTTATAAACTTTAAGAAGTTAATCTTTTACCTTATGGTAAAATCTTTGCAAAACTATCGTTTTGACGTAAAAACTGTCGTTTTTACACTTCAAGTTTGAAACACGGCGAAGTTATCGCTCCTTGTAAACAAAGCGCTAACTTCTTGTATTTTAATCTATTGCATCATTTAGATTGACAAAGGTTATTTATTAGTTGTATAATATTTACGTAGTCACGTTACTGACGGTTTACGCAGAGCACTGCGGTGGAACGTAGCTACTTTATGCCGACCGTCTGGGCAATTCACTTTTACATTTTTGTTTAAGGAGTATTCGGATGGAACACGTTAATTGGGTTGGATTTATTAAGGGCGCTTGGCAAGACCAAGTAAACGTTAGGGATTTTATTCAATTGAATTATTCTCAATATTTGGGCGACAGTGGGTTTCTTGCGCAAAAAACGGCTAGAACTAGCGGTTTAATGCAAAAAGTTAACCAACTCTTCGCATTAGAGCGCGAAAATGGTGGAGTATTGGATATCGATACTGCCACCGTTTCTTCTTTGCTGAGTTTTGCGCCTGGTTATATCGATAAAGAAAACGAGATTATCGTCGGTATGCAAACCGATAGCCCGCTTAAACGCGCCGTTAATCCCTTTGGTGGTATTCGTATGGCCCGCCAAGCTTGTGAAGCTTACGGCTACAAATTAAGTGATAAGATTGAAGAAGAATTTCGTTATAAAACCACTCATAACGACGGGGTGTATAGGGCATACTCGCAAGAAATGAGAAAAGCGCGCAGTAGCCACGTAATAACAGGGCTTCCCGACGCTTATGGTAGAGGCAGAATTATCGGCGATTATAGGCGCGTTGCGTTATATGGTATCGATTACTTAATCGAGTGCAAAAAAAAGGATAAAGCAGATTTAGAGAGTAAGTTATACGATAGCGAACAAATTTGTTTGTGTGAAGAACTTACCAAACAAATTAATTTCTTATCATATATGCTTGAAATGGCAAAGTCTTATGGCTTTGATATTTCAAAACCTGCTAAAAACGCCAAAGAAGCAGTTCAATGGACGTATTTTGCATATCTTTCCGCTATTAAAGAGCAAAACGGCGCTGCTATGTCGCTCGGTAGAGTTTCAACCTTTTTCGATATTTATTTTGAACGTGATATTAAGTCAGGAGTTTTAACTGAAACTCAAGCGCAAGAGATTATTGATGATTTTGTTATAAAACTACGTATTGCTAGGCATCTTCGTACCCCAGAGTATAATGAACTTTTCGGTGGTGACCCTATGTGGATTACCGAAGCACTTGGTGGCATGGGGCAAGACGGTAGAACTTTGGTTACCAAAACCACTTATAGAATGCTCAATACTCTATATACGCTAGGTTCTTCACCAGAGCCTAACTTAACTGTTTTGTGGTCTAAAAATTTACCCAAACCATTTAAGGAATTTTGTGCGAAAATTAGTATTGACACCGATTCTATTCAATATGAAAACGATGATTTAATGCGTGAAATTTATGGTGATGATTACGCTATTGCTTGCTGTGTTTCGGCCATGAAAGTCGGCAAACAAATGCAGTTCTTTGGCGCAAGGTGTAATTTAGCAAAACTTTTATTAATTGCGTTAAATGGTGGGTACGACAACCAAAGTGATATGCATATCGGCCCTCAAATGCCCGTTTTATCGGCAGATAAACTTGATTTTTCCGCCGTTAAAGAACGTTTTGATATTTACGTTTCTTGGCTTGCTAAACTTTACGTTAACACCATGAACGTTATTCACTATATGCACGATAAATACGCTTATGAAAAAACCCAAATGGCGCTACACGACACTTTTGTGGATAGGTTTATGGCGTTTGGTGTTGCAGGTCTATCGGTTGTTGCCGATTCGCTTAGTGCTATAAAATACGCTAACGTTAAGCCTATCTTGAACGAAAAGGGCTTTATCGTTGATTTTGAAACGGTTGGATCGTTTCCAAAATACGGTAACGACGACGATAGGGTAGACTTAATTGCAAAAGATTTGACTCACCAGTTTATAACCGAGTTGAGAAAAACCCCGACTTATCGTAAGGCAATTCACACTTTATCAGTTTTAACCATTACGTCTAACGTTACTTACGGTAAAAACACGGGTGCAACACCCGATGGAAGAAAGGCAAAAGAACCTTTTGCGCCTGGTGCTAACCCTATGCACAATCGTGAAGAAAACGGCGCTTTAGCATCACTTAATTCGGTTGCTAAAATCAGTTACGACGATTGCCGTGACGGTATTTCAAACACCTTTACTATAACTCCAACTGCGCTTGGTAAAGACGCTGAGCAACGCATAGAAAATCTTGTTGGAATTTTAGACGGTTATTTTGCGAAAAACGCCCATCATATAAACGTTAATGTTCTTAATCGTGATACACTTTTACAAGCTTACGAGCACCCCGAAAACTTCCCGAATTTAACCATTAGGGTTTCGGGTTACGCCGTTAATTTTAACAAACTCTCGCGCGAACAACAGCGTGAAGTTATTTCAAGAACGTTCCACGGTCAATTATGAAATTAAGCGTTGGTTACGTTAATTCAATTCAATCGTTAGGTGCGGTTGACGGACCGGGGATTAGATTCGTTGCTTTTTTGCAAGGCTGTCCGCTTAGATGTTCGTGTTGTCACAACCCTGAAACTTGGCAGTTTAACGTGGGGGAAACGTTTTCCGCACAACAACTGTTCGATAAGGCGGTTAGGTTTAAGGAATATTTTGGCGAAAAAGGTGGCGTTACTCTCTCGGGTGGCGAGCCGATTTGCCAATCCGAGTTTGTTTACGACTTTTTTTCGTTGTGTAAAGCGAGCAATATTAATACGTGTTTAGACACTTCGGGCTGTATTTTAAACGATAGTGTAAAAAAAGCCCTATCCGTTACGGATAGAGTGTTGTTGGACGTCAAATATCCTTCGCCATCTCTTTATAACAAGCACGTTGGTTGCAATTTGTCTAACGTATTAGAGTTTTTGACCTATTTAAACGCCGTAAAACTGCCCACAACCATTAGACAGGTCGTTGTTAAGGGAATTAATGATAATGACGACAACTTGGCGTTTTTGTCGCGCTTAAGGGGCGAATTTGACTGTGTAGATGGTATTGAACTCCTTCCATTTAGAAAAATTTGTTCTTCTAAGTATGACAATCTGAAAATCAAGTTTCCATTTGCAAATTATCCTGAAACGGATGAGCAAACTATACAAAATTTATATTGTAAGTTAAAAAAGCACTCTAAATAGAGTGCTTTTAGTTTTATATTTCTATATTTACTTTTTTTATAACTGCAACTAGTCGTTCGGCGATTTGTTCGTTTAGTGCTTGGTCTTTGCTTTCGACCATAACTCTAATCTTTGGCTCAGTGCCCGAAGCCCTTATCATAAGTCTACCTTTTCCGTTTAACATCTGCTTAAATTTTGTGCTTTCTTCTGAGAGCACGTCGCTATTCATTATCTTAAATTTGTCTTCAACAACAACGTTTTTATTTGTTTGAGGGAATAGTTTAACGTGTAACGCGTTAGATAGTGTAGTGTTTTGGTCTATTATCATGTTCGCTACGGCTATTGCGCTTAAAATTCCGTCGCCTGTAGTTGATAGGTCTTTTAAAATAATGTGTCCGCTTTGTTCTCCGCCAAGTGACAAGTCTTTTTCAATCAATTTTGCAAGAACGTATTTGTCGCCAATATCTGTTCTAATAAAGTTAATTCCGTTGTTTTTTAAGTCTTCTTCTATCGCCATATTCGTGTGGCTTGTTCCAACAACTGTATTATCTTTTAGTTTGTTAATGCTTTTTAGATATTTTGCAAGCCCGTTAATTATTACGTCTCCGTCAATAACGTTTCCTTTCTCGTCAACCGCAATTAATCTATCGGCGTCACCATCAAAAGCAAAACCCATATCCGCTTTATATCTGTGCACTTTTTTAACTAGATTTTCGGGGTGTAATGCACCGCAATCTTTATTGATTTTTTCACCTTCGTTCGTGCTGTTTGAAGCAATTACGGATGCGCCAAGCTTTCTAAATACGTCAGGCGCGATTCTATGTGAAGCGCCGTATGCACAGTCTAAAACTATGGTTTTACCTTCCAATGTGTTTTTGCTTGCCTTAATTAAAAAGTTTTTGTATAACTTTACCAAATTAAAGTCTTGAACAAACGTTCCAACACTATAACAATCGTTGATTTTTTCTCTTATAAAGCATCGCTCAATTTGTTCTTCTTCTTTTTCTGAAAGTTTGTATCCGTTTTCGTTAAAAACTTTAATTCCGTTATATTCGCCACTGTTATGTGATGCGCTTATTACAACACCAAAATCTGCATTTAACTTTTTAGTTAAAAACGCAACGCCAGCCGTAGGGCAAACACCGATATCAATAACTTTTGCACCACCGCTCATCGCCCCATTTGCTACGCCCAAGGTGAGATAGGGGCTAGAAATCCTTGTATCGCTACCAATTATAATCGTAGGGTTTTCTTTTAATATAGATAATGCGTTGCCAATCTTATACGCAATATTTGTGGTTAGTTCTTCGTTAACGACCCCACGAAGTCCGTCAGTACCAAAAAATATTCCCATTATTTTTTCTCCTTTTTCAAGTATTCGTAAGCACGGTTTGCTTTGACGCTTTCTCTTACTCTTCCTATAACGAAGTCTCCGCTTGCGTGATCGTTTGTGACCGTTGTGCCTGCGCAAACGTAAACGTCATTATCAATTTTTACCGGGGCTATTACGTTGCAATTACTCCCAATAAAACATCTATTACCAATTATGCTTCTATGCTTATTATTACCGTCATAATTAACGAAAATTGCCCCGCATCCAATATTACAGTCTTCTCCAACGTTGGCATCACCAACGTAGGCTAGGTGACTAATTTTAGTTCCATTTTTAACGTGTGAATTTTTAACTTCAACAAAATTTCCTATTTTAACGTTGTTTTCTAAAACTGTATTTGGCCTAAGCCTTGCAAATGGTCCGATAGAACAGCTTTTTCCTATTATTGATTTTTCAGCTTGACTATGATTAATAGTCGTATTTTCGTCAATAACGCAGTCTAATATATAGCAGTTTGGTAAAATAGTTGCACCATCTTTAATTATTGTGTTGCCTTCTATTCTATTGTTTTCATATATTGTAACGTTATTACCAATAATTACTTCTTTGCCTATAAAAACTGACCTTTTGTTAAAAATTTTTAAATTTTTACCTTTTTTCAAAAATATCGCTCCTATAATTTTTGTAGCTAAGAATATAGTATTATGCAAAAATATTTTTTGTTACATCATTTTATATTTTATGGTAAAAAATTAACGTTGTCAACTAAAATTTTTTTAAAAAACGCTAAAAAATGCGTGTTTTTGCTTGATTTTTATCAAAAAACCCGATTTTTTATTATTCATGATTTTAAAATCTTGGGGTAAAATTAAAGCCTTTTTAAATATTTTATCCAATTTTGCTCCTAAATTGATAATCATGAATAGAAAAAATATTATTTTGTCTCAACAAAAAAATTTTTTATAAAAATAAAAAACCTAAGCCAAAAAATTGGTTTAGGTTTTACGTGGCGGAGAAGATGGGATACTGCGATAAATCGCAGGACTATGTCTGTCAAGATAAGTCCGTCAAAGGCGACCGAACCCGATGGGTTCAAATCCAATTTATTCACAAAAAAACCTAAACCAAAAAAATGGTTTAGGTTTTACGTGGCGGAGCGTGTGAAACGTAAAACTATTTCTCAAAAACAATCGTTAGTTCTTCAATACTAGGAAAAAGTTCATTGCATTTATTAATTTTAGATGGTAATATTGAAATAACCTTCCAACCGTCTTTTGCATATGAATTTAAAGTTTCTTCTAGGTCTTTTTCACCACAAAATGACATTTCTAATACATTATATTCTTTCATTCCGAATTCCTCCAAATAATATATAGTTCTATAATATCATAAAACCGATATATAATCAATAGTTCATTAGATTAATTTGTTAAAAAGGACTGAATTTGCTTCGCAATTTTGCTAACACAAAACTAACGCCCCATGGGGTTGCTATCACGCTTGAAGCAAAGCATAAAGCACACCCTAATTGGTGTTCTTATACTTGCCGGAGAGTTAAGGATTACGTTCTTGCCTTTTTAAAATAAAAAAGTAAAAATAGCATAATGATTTAAAAAAGTCTTCGGTCAGCCACTAAAAATATGCTTAGCAACGCATATTTTCTTAACGCTCTCGTTCAAATCACTAACATAAACTATCTTAAAACAAAAAATAGAGATACCCAAAAGGATATCTCTATTTTTTGGCGGAGAGTTAGGGATTCGCTCCGTTTCGCTTTGCTACACTATCACGCCGGTGTGGCAAACAATTATCAATTGTTTGTCGGCAACTATACGTAAAACTCAAACTTTTCAGTTGCCGATTCCCACCCGTTCGAATCCCATTCATACACAAAACAAAAAACCTAAACCAAATAAATGGTTTAGGTTTTTCGTGGCGGAGAGTTAGGGATTCGAACCCCAGGATAGCTCATCACCATCAACGGTTTTCAAGACCGCCGCCTTCGACCGCTCAGCCAACTCTCCGTACGCTAAACATTATATATTACTATTAA
>JAEIGA010018881.1_pt1 | contig 10509 bp, 5 predicted proteins | sample 9270691 | NCBI WGS metagenome assembly JAEIGA01 (sample SAMN17057246, study PRJNA624740) | gut metagenome | biome: biome; isolation source: fecal sample | host: Bos grunniens | place: China: Xizang | collected 2019
ATTTTCAAAGCAGGGACCAAGTACAAAAAGTACTCCCGCCAAAAGCGAAAGTCCGAGCTGCAGCGCCGTCATCTTCCTTTTTGCACGGAACTCCTCACCTTTCGCCCGTTTCGGTATCTTCCCCTCGGTAATCCACGACGCACACGGTTCCCTCAGCTTTAAAAATACCGGCACAAGAATGAGTACTGTCACAAAGAAAAAGTCGCCGAAATAACTCTGTATCGACAAAACGCTTTCCACGTATTGCTCCGATTTGAAAAGTACGAGCGGAAGCGAAAAAAGTACTGCCGCTAATACCGCAAAAAATGCTACAAACGACCAATTCCCGAGCGTACTGTTAAATCTTCCGAGCATTACTCCGTCAAGCTCCTCAAACAGCTCGTTATCATTTTTTGCCTCTTTCATCTTGTTTACCGCAGATACCGCAACTATTACCGCCGCAACACAAAACAGCAGCATTACCGCAAAACCGATAATTACCTCAAAAAAGCCGTAGGATATCGCTAAATTGCAGATGAGTCCCGCCGCAGAAAGTGCAAGAGATATCCATATCATCGTCTTGAATTTTGACATCGTGCGGTTTACCGCCGCCTTTATCCTCTTTTCAAATTTTACCTCGTTTTGCTCCTGCGCACTCCGCCTGCCTTTTATCAGCTCGTCGCAGCTTACTCCGAACATCTCCGCTATTGCAGGTAAAAGTGAAATGTCCGGCGCGCACTCGCCGCGCTCCCACCTGCTCACCGCCTTGTTCGATACGTTAAGCCGCTCTGCTACCTCTTGCTGAGTCATTTTGCTCGCCTTCCTCAGCGCCGCCATAAACTCTCCCATCGTGCTCCCCGGCATAATTACCCCTTCTCCTTTTTGACGTGTTCTATATTATTATTTTACAAAAATATCCTTATAATTTCAAACCCCCGAACCGAAAATTACTCTCGCAAACCGAGAATTTTACCGCGCACCGTAATAATACCGCAATATCTCCCCATTTTCTACTCCGCAGAGCCAATTAGACGTATTGACTTTTATTCCCATGCGTGTTAAAATATTTTCGAAGATTTTTTGTGGAGGTTATTTATATGGAACGCATTAAAACTATAAAGACCCGCAATCTGTGCGAGAGCGCTAAAAAAGGCGGTTGCGGCGAGTGCCAGACTTCCTGCCAGTCCGCTTGCAAGACTAGCTGCGGAATCGCTAACCAGAAGTGCGAAAGCTCTAAAGAAAGCAAGTAATTGCAATACGCCGAAACGCTGCCTTATCGGCGGCGTTTTTTCTTAAAGAAAGGATCGCCGTTTTTACGGCTATGGTCATAAATTATGATTCATCAATATAAATTGGGCGGATATAATATCGTTTTGGACGTGTGTTCCGGTGCGGTACACGCGGTGGACGAGCTCGCATACGACGTAATAGGTATGTTTGAGGAGTCCTCTTCGAGCGAGATAATTACCGCTCTTTCAAAAAAGTACCCCGACATATCTAAAAACGACATCTCGGAATGTATCGCTCAGGTAGATGAGCTCAAAAAATCGGGACAGCTTTTTGCTCCCGACACCTTTGAGAGTATGGCGGGACACCTTAAAGAGAAGACTGCAGGAGTCGTTAAGGCACTGTGCCTGCACGTCGCTCATACATGCAATCTCAACTGCTCCTACTGCTTTGCAAGTCAGGGTAAATATCACGGCGAGCGCGCGGTAATGAGCTTTGAGGTGGGTAAAAGAGCTCTCGATTTTCTGATTGAAAATTCCGGCAGCCGCAGAAATCTTGAGGTGGACTTCTTCGGTGGCGAGCCCCTTATGAATTTTCAAGTAGTCAAAGATTTGGTTGCCTACGCCAGAAGTATCGAAAAGCAGCACAATAAAAATTTCCGCTTTACCCTCACCACAAACGGCATACAGATCGACGACGGCGTCATTGATTTTGCTAACCGCGAGTGCTCAAACGTAGTTTTAAGTCTTGACGGAAGAAAAGAGATACACGACCGATACCGTGTCGATTACGCGGGTAACGGAAGCTGGGAGAGGATAGTCCCCAAGTTCCAAAAGCTCGTTGAGGAGCGCGGCGGGAAAAATTATTATATGCGCGGAACCTTTACCCACGCAAATCCCGATTTTCTTAAGGATATCGAAAAAATGCTGGAGCTCGGCTTCAGAGAGCTCAGTATGGAGCCGGTAGTATGCGCGGAAAATGATCCGTCTGCTCTCACCGACGAGGATCTCCCCATCGTACTTGAACAATATGAAAAGCTCGCGCAGCTGATGATAAAAAAGGATAAAGAGGGGGATCCCTTCACCTTTTACCACTATATGCTCGACCTTGAGGACGGTCCCTGCATCTATAAACGCATCTCAGGCTGCGGAAGCGGCTCGGAATATATGGCGGTTACTCCGTGGGGCGATCTCTACCCCTGCCACCAATTCGTCGGCGACGAAAGCTTTAAGCTCGGCGACATTTGGAACGGTGTGGTCAACACCGAAAGACAAAAGGAGTTCGCTTCCTGCAATGTCTACTCCCACCCCGAGTGCCGCGACTGCTGGGCAAGACTTTACTGCTCCGGCGGCTGTGCTGCTAATGCATATCACTCCACAGGCTCGGTTACCGGCATTTACGAGTACGGTTGCAAGCTGTTTCGCAAACGAATGGAATGCGCCGTAATGCTCGCCGTACACAGAGCTCTCGGTGAATAGTATGAATACACCGATCTGCGATTTTGTCAAAAAATATTCCGAAAAAGCTCCCTTGCGGCTCCACATTCCCGGACACAAGGGCAAAAAGCTACTCGGATTTGAACAATATGACATCACCGAAATCGAGGGAGCCGACTGCCTTTACGAAGCGTGCGGAATTATTGCCGAAAGTGAAAAAAATGCATCAGCTCTTTTCGGCTGCGATACTTTTTTTTCGGCGGAAGGTTCCTCACAGTGCATACGCGCAATGTGTGACCTCATCTGCAGATACGCAAAGGAGCTGTGCAAAAGACCCCTTATTGCCGCCGCAAGAAACGCGCACAGGACCTTTCTCTCTGCCGCCGCACTGCTTGATTTTGACGTAGTATGGGTATTCCCCGAAAATGAAGGCTCCTACCTCTCCTGCAGTTTCACTGCAGAATACTTAGACGAGTTTTTCTCAAAACAGGACCAAAAACCCATCGCTTTTTACTTAACGAGCCCCGACTACACGGGAAAAACTGCGGATATTGCCCGTATTTCCGAGGTCTGCCGTAAACACGGCGTCTTACTCGCGGTCGATGCGGCTCACGGTGCGTATATGAAATTCCTGCCGCACTCGACGTTCCCGACAGATCTCGGCGCGGATGTTTGCTGCTCCTCGGCGCACAAAACGCTGCCCGCACTCACAGGAGCCGCCTATCTGCATATCTCCCCTTCTGCGCCCGAGATTTTCTCACAGCAGGCTAAAAATTCGCTCGCGCTTTTCGGTTCCACAAGCCCCTCATTTTTAATTTTACAGTCGCTTGACGCATTAAACCGCTACCTCACCGAGTATCCCGAAAAGCTTGCCCGCTTTATTCCCAAAGCGGCGTTGCTTAAAAATCGCCTTGAGCAGCAGGGGTATTCTCTTTTCGGCGAGGAAGTGCTCAAGCTTACCGTCTGTCCCAAAGGCTACGGCTACCGCGGATATGAGCTTGCGAGGGAACTTTCGGCCCGTAACATCTTCTGCGAGTTTGCGGATCCCGATTTTACGGTACTAACCTTAACTCCGGAGCTTTGCGATGAGGAGCTTCAGCTCCTCGAAAACGCACTCTTAAATATTCCGAAAAAGGCAGCTGTCCGCGAGTATCCCCCTCAAATCAGCAAAGCAACTCCCGCACTTTCGATAAGGGAGGCTATGCTTTCTCCTTCACAGTCGGTTTGGGTAAATGAGTGCGAAGGCAGAGTACTCGCCGATGCGTCGGTAGGCTGTCCCCCCGCAGTACCCATTTTAGTATCGGGCGAGCTGATAGACCGCTGTGCGCGCGAGGCGTTCGATTATTACGGTATAAAGCAAATTTCAGTAGTAAAACTTTGAAATATGCGTCAGTCTGACGCATTGAAAATAAGGGTACAAAAATCCCCATCTGTACTTTGCACAGATGGGGGTTCTTTTTTTATTTAGCCGTGATATCTTCTCAGCCGCCAACGACGACCTGGTAACTGCCGTCTTCGCCTATAATAATTTCATAGATACCGTCAAGAGCTCCGTCAACCTCTCCGCCAATGACAGTTCCGGTCAACTTTTCGCCGTCGGGACCGTAAATAATGTAATCTCCGCCGTCTTCGCCGCCAAATTCCACCTCAAACTTACCGTCACCGCCCACAGCAGAATCAAGTCCCGGAGCTGCCTGCACATATTCAATTCCGAGCAAGTCATACATCGCTTCTTCAAATGCAGATTCGTCAATCTGAGCGTTACTGCTCTTCTTTAACTCCGAAATTATCTTATCCTTACCTTTGCGGTCATTTTTCAGGAACTCCTCAACCTCTTCTTCGTAATTTCCAAAACCAATCAGCTGTGCAATATTTCCGCTCTCGAACAGCTCCTCTACCGCTGCTTCGCCGAACGCCGGATGCCGCATTATCGCTTCAGCCACGCTTCCGTCAAATACTGCAACCAAGATAGCCTCAGCCTCAGCAAGCTGCTCCTCGGCTCCCATAGTCTTGCCGAGAGCGTATTTATCAATAAAGCTCTGCGCCTTTTCCGCATCTCCGTCAAACACGTCGGAAAGCAGTGCGGTCATCAAAAGTCTTTTCACCTTCACCGATTCATCGCTTACGTTAGCAAGCTTTCCTGCCTCTTGAATAATACCCGAGGAATAAAGCATACCCATATCCTCTTCCTCAAGCGCTTTTATCACGTCATTCTCAAGTGCGTACTGCGCAAAATCAAGTATCGCAACTACGTTTTCCTTGAAGACTCCCTCAGGAGCCTCAAGTATCTCAAGCAGCTCGCTTACAATGGGGTCCTCAAGAATAGCTCCGACCTCTTCGCTCTTCTTCGCTTCCGTTACTATCTCCTGCGCAAAGGAATAAACCCATCCCTGCTCAACGAGGGTATCCTTTACGATACCAATGAGCTCTGCCGCTATCGGAGCTATATCCGACGGGTCATCTATTCCCTTGAGCTCCTCAACGAGTGCGGTAACTTCCTCTATCGCATTCGACATATCCACTATCGAAACCGATGCATTATTTACCGACAAATAAGAAATACTGCTGTACACCACCGAAACGGGTCCCGACTCGCTCACCTTAACTATCGGGTGCGCCTTAATACTGTTTATACACTGCGCAACGAAACTATCAGACGCATCTTCGCTCTCCTGCATATTTATCACCGTTTCGGCAAGGGGGACTACCGTTGCAAGCGACCCGTAAACCGGAGAGAGCCACACGCAAGCAAACAATACTGCCGATACGACTCCTACTCCCATTCCGAAAAATTTCATCTTCTTGCTCGTTGCCACCAGCTTATCCTTCTGCACCTTCACGCTGACGATATGCAGTATTATGCTAATTATAAACATTACGACTCCGAACAAAACTATCGACAGCACCATACTTACAAGGCTTCCCGCAAGCATACTTATCATTCCTGCAGAAACTCCTTCTCCGAAGCTGTCAAGAGGCAGTAAATTCATAACCACGGGAGTTAACACCTTCGCCAAAAGCCGTGCTGCAAATATACTGATAACGGTCGAAACAACTACCGCACCCAAAGATATCAGCGCTCTCCAAAGTCCGCGCTTGTATCCCGAAATACAGTGCACCAATCCTGCAATAATTACCGTCAACAAAAACGGTATCCAAAGAATAAGACTCAAAAGTTCGGGGGACATAACCAAATCCGCCTTTCTGTTTTTTTATATATTATTATAATAACAGTTTCCCCCGCCCTTGTCAACGGAACGGCAAAGCCCGCCCTCAAGTTAAATCTTGGATACAAATTCAGCGTGTACTTTTTCACTGCTCCGAGGAGCTTGCCTGCCACGCAATTTCCCCGCCGACAATCGTAAATTTTACCGAAGATGCGATCTCCAAAGGATCCCCGCTGTAAATGACGATATCGGCATCCTTTCCCTCTTTCAAGCTGCCTACCCGATGATCCACGCGGCAAATACGGGCAGCATCAATGGTAATCGCGCGCAACGCTCCCCATTTGCTCATACCCTCCTTAACCGCAAGTCCGGCACAGAGCGGAAGGTATTGAATTCTTGATACGGGATGGTCTGTCGTCAGCGCCACCAAAACTCCTGCTTTTTGAAGTATCCCCGGAGTTTTAAAATCCAAAAACCGTACTTCATCCTTACTTCGCGAGGCAAGAGAAGGTCCCACGATAGCAGGATACCCGCTTTCTGCAATTTCCTCTGCAATCAGATGCCCTTCGGTGCAATGATCCAGCGTGAGTCCGAGTCCGAATTCTTTAGCTATGCGCATAGCGGTAAAAATATCATCCGCTCGGTGCACGTGCGCTTTAATCGGTATCTCCCCTGCAAATAACTCCCGATAACACTCCATACAAAATTCCCCATTCGTTTGATTTGCGTTACTGAAATACTGCTTTGCAAGGGTAAACTCCTCTCGAATAAGGGATGCTATTCCCATTCGTGATGAAGGTATGTTACCGTTCGTTCCGTAGTTCGTCATCGGATTTTCTCCAAAGGCAAGCTTCATAGCACAAGGCGCCAAAACTACCATATCGTCAATTCGTCTGCCGTAGGTCTTTATAAAAGCAAACTGTCCGCCTATCGGGTTTGAACTGCCCGGTCCCACCATTACTCCCGTAATTCCGACTGCCAAAGCATTGTGAAACGCGCTGTCCATCGGATTTATTGCATCAATAGCCCGTATACACGGCGTAATCGGGTTTGTTCCCTCATTACTTTCATCCCCTTGACTGCTCTTCCTTTCCTCCGAAATCCCTATGTGGCTGTGGGCGTCGATAAAACCCGGATACACAAAAAGTCCCGATGCGTCAATAATCCTCATTCGCTCGGTTGGACTTATATTTTTTGAAATTTGTATAATTTTCCCTTTGTCGATAAGCAAATCTGTATGGCTTACTTCATTTTTCTCCATTGTGAAGACCGTTCCGTTTTGTATTAAAAGCACGTTATGACCTCCTAAAAAATTTTTCATGTATAGTTTCTCAAAACAGGGCAAAACTATACTTGTAATAAATTTAAGGAGGATTTTTTCATGAACAATAATTATCAGAACAACCAAAACAATCAGAACCGCCAGAATAACCAGAATAACCAGAATAACCAAAATCGCCAGAACAACCAGAATAATCAGAATAATCAGAACAACCAGAACAACCAGAATAACCAGAACAACCAGAATAACCAGAACAACCAGAATAACCAGAACCGTCAAAACAACCAAAACAGATAAAAACAATAAAGAGCTGTTAGATTTAAACCCAAATCTAATAGCTCTGATTTTTATTCCGATGCAGTAATCAACACAAAAAGCGGCTTAAAATTAGTTTTAAGCCGCTTTAAAGTTTTTGTGAGCCTTCTCACTATTTCATATAAATTATCTGTTCAACATCTTGTGTACGATAGGCCACGCCAGATCTGCATAGAATCTGTGTCCTTCCGGTCCTTTTACGAGAGCACAGCGCTCCTCTTTTCCGCTGAGAGCGTACGCCCACTTGCCCGTTTCAAAAACCTTCTCTGCGCCGTCGATGGGGAATATCTTATCCTCAATTCCCGACACCTGAACGTAATACTTCGGATATGCCATCGCAATCAAATCGCTCATCTCAAAGTATTCCATTACTCTCGGAACAAAGTTGCAGGAGCAATGGTACATCGCACCGATAGAATCTTTATAAGTACTGAGTGCGCAGGAGGGCATTGCAAGAACGATCCTGTCTTCCAGAGCAGCCGTGTAAGCAGTTGCAGTACCGCCGCCGGAGTTACCCATGCAACAAATTGCCTTAACATCCACCTTATCGGCAAAGGATTCCTCAAGCACGTCGATAAGTCTGCATATATCCCATACACGCTCGCCGATAGTGGTTCTTCCCATCAAAAGCGTAGTCACCGTTGACAAATAGCAGCCCTGCAGAGCCTCACCCTTGCCATCGAGTTCACCGAAATTTCTCTGCTCAAGCGCAATAGCCGCAAAGCCTTCTTTTATTGCTCTCATGCAGAAATCTCTGTCGCCGCCGCTTATTGAACAATCATCGCCCTCATATTTTGCTCTGCCCAAAGAAATGTGCATTCCGGTCGAGTGACCCTGAAGAGTAATTATAACGGGGGGATTTTCAACTCCGTCGGGAAGCAGCAGATGACAAGGTACGCGATATCCCGCCTCGCTCTGATACGTAAAGCGGATCTCAGTGGCTCCTTCTATTTTCTCCTCATACTCGATCTCAAGCTCAGGAGCTACCTTAACGAACTTATCCAAGCCGAGAAGCTCCGAAAGCTTTTCCCTTGCCGTTTCCTGCCATTTCTTAACTTCACCAAGGCTGTACGACATTGTAGGCTTAACGTTTTGTATCAGTTTTTTAGTATGTGTATAAGTCTGTGTATAAGTCTTTTCCATTTTTATTACCTCTTCCCGCAATAAATTTTATGAGTCCGTCTCATAATTTTACGAAGTCATTGTAACACCCTTTTGTGCTTTAGTCAATACATTTCCCTGCATTTTCGGAATAATTACAGTAGATTTGCTGAAAACGAATTTAACAAATTCGAATCGGACTCCTTTTGAAAGGTTTAATGATACTTCCTCTGCTTTTGATCTTTTTGTGAAATTATTCTTTTTATTTTTTCGGAACCCCTTGAATAATTCTTCGGCGTAGTATAAAATTAGATTATGTTTACCAACTTAATTAATTGTGCTTAAAGGAGATTGTTATGAATAAAGTAACTAAAGGTATATCCTTCTTAAACCCCGTAAAAATTGAAGACGAGTATCTTAAAAAGTGTGCCCAGTACGCAATCGACCACGGAATAAAGCATTTTGAGATCGTAGGCCCGACGCACGACCCCATCAGAGGTAACTGCGACGGTATGATGTTCTTACGCAAGTACTCTCAGTTCAACGAGGGTAAGGATGCCGAGTACATCAAATACTGCGAAAAGGTAGTCAACGAGGCGCTTGATATGGTTGCCGCTCACGGCATCAAGAGCTACTATTGGCATCACGAGCTTGAGGTTCCGACCGGCTTTATCGAAATGCACCCCGAGATACATAATGCAGACGGCGACGTTGAGGTAACTCACCCGCTCATCAAGGACTTCCTCGAGAACAAGATAGAGGACTTCTTCTATACGTATCCCAATATGTCGGGTATCGTTCTTACCCTTCACGAAACAAAAATACCCCTTCTCAAGCTCAAAAATCAGAAGCTCGATAAGGTTGAGCGCGTTAAGTATGTAACCGAGATCATTTACAACACCTGCAATAAGCTCGGCAAGGAGCTTATCGTAAGACCCTTTGCAAGCGTCGCAAAGGACTACGATGACTTTATGACCGCTTACGAACGCATATCCGATAAGCTTCTCGTATGCGACAAGTGGACTAAGTACGACTGGTCGCTCTTCAGACCCTCCAACCCCTTCTTAGCGAGAATAAAAAATCCCCTTATCGTCGAGACCGATATCTTCGGAGAGTACTTCGGTCAGGGCTTTATCCCCCTTATGCTTAAAAAGCATATTACTGAAAAGGTTGCATTTTGCAATAAATACAACCCGCGCGGATACGTGTCGCGTATCGACCGACATGGTTACATCCCCTTCGGCACTCCCAACGAGGTAAACCTTGAGATCATGGATGCTGCAATTGACGGCAGGGATATTGATGCGGCGATTGACGCGTTCTTCGCTCGCGAGTACGGAGAGTACGGCCCCATCGTCAGAGAGGCGATGAATGATACCGAGGAGCTTCAGATAAAGGCGATGCACGCCGAGGGCAGAATGCTTAGCTGGCTCAGCCTTTTCCCGCCGCTGTTCGTAATGAAGGTCGGCTACAGAATGTTCAGAAAGGATTACAAACTCAACGCCGAGGAACTGGCCGACGGCTTTAAATTCTTCCGTCCCGACGTCGTCTTTAAAGATCAGGACGAGGCTATTGCAAAAATTGACGAAAAGCTCGCTTTAATCAAAACTCTTGAGGGTAAGCTTGACTCCGATAAATACTACAGCGTATATATGCGATTTGCAAACTTCTCCTACGCTGCTAAGATATTCAAGGAGCTGGCCAAGGCTTACATCGCTATGGCAAAATACTTTGAGGATAACGACGAGAGCGTACTCCCCGATATTTTCGCAGCCATCGACAAGATGACCGAGCTTGACGAAGCAGGCTATAACGAGCTTGGCAAGGATTGGTACTGCGAGGCACTTTCTCTGAAGCCCGGTGATGAGTTCCTGACGCACGGCATCAGCGTAGACTACTCTAAGCGTACCAGCCAGGTGTACCATCTTAAGAGCATGCTCGGTCAAGCAGTAGAGTTTGAAGTCCAAACAAGACGTCTGCTGGCAAAGTCAACTCCCGTGGA
>JAEIGA010018882.1_pt1 | contig 10509 bp, 3 predicted proteins | sample 9270691 | NCBI WGS metagenome assembly JAEIGA01 (sample SAMN17057246, study PRJNA624740) | gut metagenome | biome: biome; isolation source: fecal sample | host: Bos grunniens | place: China: Xizang | collected 2019
TCAAAAAACGTGCGCAAGAATTTGCAAAGAGTTTAACTCCAGAACAACAAGCGCAATATGTTGAAGATAATTTTGATACTTTAGTTGAAACAGTTAATGACATGCCTTCTGTTCAAGAAGCAGAATTTGAGCAAAAAGTTAATGAAATTGAAGATGTTTTCTATAATAAACTTTTAAAAGGAAATGTTTCAAAAGAGCAAGCAAGAGCTAATGCAAAATTGTTTAGCAATCAATATCGAAAATTAGAAACAGAAGAAGCAAGAGAAACATTCTTGCAACAATTAAATAAATTAGATGTTGAATTTAACATTCCAGCTGAGCAAAGAGAAAATGGAGTTTATCAGCAAGCTGCAAAAGATTTTGTTGGAATTGCTGGGGCGAATGAAAATGAAGTTGAGGATGCTCAAAGAGAATGGCAAGAGAAGGGAACTGAGAGCAAGTATTTCAAAAAGTGGTTTGGAAAATCAAAAGTTGTTGATGAAGCTGGTAAACCGTTAGTGGTTTATCATGGTTCTGCAAATACTGATATCGAAATTTTTGAAGGAAATAGAACTAACTATGGTTCAATTAGTAAAGGTTTTAATTTTTTCACAAATAAAAAATCTGCTTATGCTAATTCAGCTAAAGATTATGCTGGTAAAGAAGGCAAAATATATGAAAGTTATATTAGTATAAAAAAACCTCTAATTGTAACATATAAAAGCACACCACAAGAACCTTATTATACGCCTGTTCATTTTTGGGATACTCTTCAATCAGAAATAAGAAGGACATACAGAAAAGGAGAATATGATGGCATAATTATTTATAATGTCGATAAAAATGAAGATGATAGTGTAATATATTTGGTGCCTGACTCCAATCAAATTAAATCTGTTGACAACAGAGGAACTTTTGATGCGCAAAATCCAAATATTTATTATCAAGGCATCAAAGAACTTTACAACGATATTAAAGACCATTTTTTATATTTAAAAGATGTTAAATTAAAAGGCGATAGTAGAAGCGTTGAAGATTTATTTACTAATACAGAATTAAAATCTATTCAAGGCTTTTTTGGTGATGTAATTAAAGATGTAAAATTCAGAAAACAGCCTAAATGGATGCAAGTATCTGAAAAAGATTTTGGTGGATATTTGTATTTGAATAATACAATTTATTTAAATTACGATTATATAAAACAATTTGAAAATTATGAACAACAATTTGTCAGAACTTTGTTGCATGAGTTGGTGCATTTGAAGCAACATAAAATGCTTGAATACGCAATTAACAATCAAGATAACAAAGAATTATCTGAAGCGGACAGAGGAGCTTTAAAATTATTTATACAAAGCAATAATATATCTAAAGAAGATGAAAAAATATTAAAGGATTTTAGCAATTTATATACTGAAAAAGATTTAGAAAATAATCCAGAACTTGTCAAAACTTATGTTGATGCCTATAATAGATACAATAGAGCAGATTTAGAGGTTGATGCAGATAATGTCGGGTTGGCACTTCAGTCCTACATGGGTGGGTCAAAAAATAGACAAATCAAAAACTATACGAGAGATTTTTTGGTTAATGAGAAACTCGCACAAGCTACGAGCAATGACAAAACACTTGGAGCAATCAGAGCTTTCATCTGGAGAAAAGAAAGTAACCATTTTGGGTATGGAAGATTAACCGACAAAGTTAACACAAGAACTTTTTATCAATCTGCAAATCAAAATAATATTTTATTTCAATCAGCTTATCATGGCACACCACATAGGTTTGATGAATTTTCTTTGGATGCAATTGGAACTGGGGAAGGCGCTCAAGCTCATGGTTGGGGGTTATATTTTGCTGAGGATAAAAATGTATCTGAGGGATATAGAAAAACACTAACAGGTGATGAGTTCAATAATGAAAAATATTATTATGATGGCGAATTAATAGAAGATAGAACACAAAAAGCAATATTAAGCACTATTTTGGAAAATGGTATTGACAAAGTTATTCAAGTTAGAGAAAGAACTTTATTCAGATTACTTCATAGTCTTGATGATTACAACAAAGAAGAATATGAGAAAAAGGAAAAAGAGCTTAATTGGATTAAAAGTTTAGATGTAAGTAAAATCAAAAAGAAAACTGACAAAGGACAACTTTATGAAGTTGATATTCCTGAAAGTGATGTGTTGCTTGATGAGGATAAAGAAATAAAAGAACAACCGGAGCAAGTTCAAAAGGCATTAACTGAGCTATGGGAAAAAGAATTTAGCGAAAAGCAATTATTAAATATGACTGCAATTCCAGTTGATGTTATTTATAACGGAAAAGAAATTGGAGAAGGTGAATTTGTTGAATTTGCGCTTGGATTAGAGATTGCTAAAAAATATGGTAAAGAAGAGGCAATTAAAAAACTAAATGAGCAAAAAAACAATGATATTGATAATATAATACCTTTTGATAAATATATTGATTTTATTTCTAATGTTGATTTAAGCAAATTGGAAATTGGAGAAAGAGCTGACAGCAGAATATATAATTTTCAAAATGGTAGAGATATTTATAGATATCTTGAAGAACAATTTGGGTCTGACAAAGAAGCCAGCTTAAAATTAAACGAATATGGTATCAAGGGTATAACTTACGATGGCAGACAGGATGGCAGATGTTATGTAATTTTTGATGATAAAGCTATTAAGGTTTTAAATACATTCTATCAAGAATCAGAACAAAACAATTTAATTGCTGGATATACTCCATTAGAAGTTATGACAAAAAGCCAAGAATTATATGAAAAACTTGGCGATATGGAAAATCCAGTATCAGAAGCTGAAGCTGCAAAGATTTTAGCTAATGCGCATATATTGCAAGATGCTATTGATGCTAATGCTTTTAAAGAAAATTACACTCCCGAGCAATTAGAAGATTTATTTTTAAATGCTTATTATGTTATGAATGACCAAGAACTTCCAGATTTATATATGGAAGATGCTGAAGTTAGAAGAAAAACTGGAGCGGAATATAGGGAAATTCACAACAGAAAAAAAGAACAACAAGAAGAGGCATATCGTGGTTATTTTATGGAAGGGAATGATAAAGATTTAATAACCATTATGTCAAATCAAGATGCATCAACAGCGTTACATGAGTTAGCGCATTGGTATTTAAATGCGCTTAATGAAATGGCTAAAGTTGATGAAGCTTCAAGAAAACAACTTGATGAAGTTGATAAATGGCTTGGAAGAAGTGGCGATTATACAGTTAGCCAACAAGAAAAATTTGCACGTTCTTTTGAAGCATATTTATACAAAGGAAAAGCACCAAATAGCTATTTAAAAGAAGTGTTTGAAAACTTCAAACAATGGTTAAAATCTGTTTATGCCCATATAACAGAAATTGAAGGCTTGGGAGCTGATATATCAAAAGAAGTTGAAGAAATGTTTGATAGAATGTTTTCTAATGATGAATATTATCAAGAAAGAAAACAGGCTAATGAGCTATTAAAAAAAGCAAAAAAAGACAGCAGAAAACAAAAAGCAAAGAATAATACGATAAGAGCTGATAGAGAACTTGATGAAGTTGAAAAACGTCATAAAGAAGTATCATATCAGATATTAAGTGCTGCAACAGGTAAGAGCGTAAAATATTTAAAAACAATATTTGAAACAACTTCTGAAAATGCTACACACGCTAAAAAAAGAGAAGCAATCATTAATTCGCTTGATAGTGTTGAAGATTCAATTAAAATTTCTGGCGGTATGAGAGAAGAATGGAAGGAATTTTATTCTGATACTGGAGTTAACTATGAAACAAGTGAAAGTGGTGCAGATTATGAATTAGCTTCAAAAGCGCTTGATACAATTTTAAATAAATCTTATAAAAACATTTCAAAAGATTATGAATCTGAAATGTCAGATAGAGCTGAGTATTTTGAAAATTTAATTAAAGATGCTGAGCGTGAATATAAGATTTTATTGAATAGCTATAAAAAAGAAAATCGTAATGTTGCACTTGCTGCAATTTATGATTGGATGGATTCATTGGATTCAACTATTAAAGAAGATTTTGAGCAAAAATTTATTTATGATTCAAGAATTATTGAAAGAAATGAGCATCTTGATAAATTCGACAAAGCAAAAAGAAAAATCATTGCTAAGGCTTTAGAAGTTGAAAATCGTTATGGAATCAACAAAGACGAAAAATACAAAGAAGTTGTTGTTGAAATAATGAAGAATTTAAACTTCTTGCAAGCAGAAGATAAAGCAAGATTAACAACAAACATCTTAGATATTAACGGTGTTGATTCTTTAATGGGCCGTATTGATTCTATTATGGATATAGCAAAAACTATGGAAGATGTGAACTATAGAAGAATGCTTCAAAGGGAAATCCATAAAGAATTGCAAGGAACAAAAAATATTAAAAAAGGCCCAAGAACAGTTGGAAAGTATGATTATAGAACAAATAAATTATTTGAAGAATTAAGAGAGCTTGATAAATTAACTCGTGAAAAAGCTGATGAATTAAGACTTGATATGAGAAAATTGGTGTCAGCTGAAGATAACGGATTAAGTTATCGAGAAAAATTAGCTATGAAATTCTTGTCATACAAAGCTAATGGTATGATTTATGCCGATACTGATTTAATGAAAGAAATCTATGATGAAATTGTTAGAATTAAATTAGCTGGAAAAACTGCAAAAGATGAAGTGGATTTACAAGAAAAACTAGATGAATCAAAAGAAATTGAAAGATTAGTTGAGATTGTAAAATCTAAAAATAAAGATAAGAAAAAAGGCAAAGCAAATATAATTTTAAGAGGATATATTGATGGCTTTGGAAACCTTGAAAGTACACTAAACGGAATCTTTAATAAAAAAGTTGCTGATGAATACGGAGCTGAGATTTTATATGCTGAAACTCAAGCTGATGTTATGCAATATGAAATTAAAGATAAGTTTGAAAATGAAGTAGCTAAAATTTATGATTTACCTAAGTGGGATTGGGATAGGCAAATTATTAAATATTTGGGCGAAAAATATACTTTCCAAGAAAACAGAAGAAAATATGACCCTGAAACATTTGAGCTAACTAAATCTTTGACAGTTGGAAAAGAAATGACTAAGATGGATTTAATTTTAGCTTATATGTGGTCAATGAATCCTACATTAAACAAACGCTTAATTAATATGTTTGGCGAAGCTCAGCTTGAAAATATGTTTGATGAATTAAGTTTGCAAGATGTTAAATTTGCAGAATTAATGTTAAGAACAGCGCAAAGCACATATCCGCAAGCTAATAAAGCATATATTAAAAAATATGGTTTAGATTTGCCAAAAGTAACAGCTTATTTTCCATCTAAGGTTGAACGTGGAACTGAGATTGATTTATTTAATGATTATTCTTCTAAATCTTTGAATAACGCATTTACTAAATCAAGAACAACATCTGAATTAGTTCCAATGGAATTTTCTAATCCAGTTCAAATTCTATATAACCATATTGATGGTGTAGCTAAGTTTGTTAATATGGTTGAGCATTTGGATAAAGCGAATGTTATATTGAATAATAAAGAGTTTTTAAAGCCAGTTATTATTGAAAAATTTGGTGATGATGTTTATAAAACATTAACTCAGATTTTATTGAATACAACATATAAAGCTGAATCAAAAGTGTATAATGGCATACAAAAGATATTTGATTACTTATCAAGCAATTGGATTGTAGCAAATATTTCAACAAGGCCAATTGTAGCTTTAAAACAGTTATTATCTGCAAACAATTACGCATCTGAAATGCCAGTTGTGGAATGGTCAAAAGGATTTGTTAAATCTGTATTTGATTATAAAAATACAATTGACTATATGATGAAAATTCCATACGTTAAAGCAAGACTTGGCGGAAGTATGCAAAATGAATTTTTGAAGCAATATGTCAATAATTCAGCTTTTGCAAGAACTAAGAAAATTAAAGATTTCTTAGCTATGAATGTTAAACTTGGTGATGCTGGTTCTTTGATATTTGGCGGAAAACCATATATTGATTATTTGATTTCTCAAGGAGTATCAGAATCAGAAGCAATTAAGCAATTTGTACTTCAAACAAACAGAACTCAGCAATCAAGCGCAATTTCATCAATGAGCAATTTCCAAGTATCGGCAAGTCGTCAACCATTAGCCAGAGTTGCTACAGCGTATCGAAATGCACAAGCGCAATATTTAAGAAAATGTGCTGATGCAATTATTGCATATACTAATGGAGATATTGAATTAAAACAATGCGCAAAAACTGTTTATCATTATATGTTCTTGCAACCATTTTTATTTAATGTTGCGACAAGCGGTTCATTATTAATCTGGGCAACAAGCGGAGATGATGAAGAGTTTTGGGCAGATTTTAAATTGAGTCTTTTAAATCTTTGCATGGATTCAGTAGGAATGCTTGCAGAATTATACAATTTTGTTATTAGGCAAATTGTTGAAGGTGAAAAATATAGGCCAGTTAACACTCCATTATGGGGCGATATTCAAAGAGAAATCACAAGAATTGCAAAAGAAGATGCAGAATTTGAAGATTTTGTAAATGGATTCGGATATCTATTTGGAAACATTGGAACAGGTGTTCCAGTTCCAGCCATTGTTAATATGGGCGAAGGCGCAGTTCAGATGGTTAGCGATGATTTCTTGACTGGATTCTTTAGATTGCTTGGCTATAGCGAAACAAGAGCCAATAAAATGAGCGGAAATTAGATTGGAGGTTAAATGATACCTGAAGTTAATCCCTATAATAATTATAGGGGAGATGGTGTTGCAACATTATTTGATTATGATTTTTTCATTCAAAATGGTTCGCAATTAATTGTTGAACATATTGATGAAAATGATGTTATTACACGTTTAGAAGAAAATATTGATTATGAGATTGTTGTTATAGAAGAGGAGTTTGCTGGATATATCAAATTCCCAATTGAGGATTCAAAGTTCGGAATATTGCAAGAAAACGAAACTTTGAGTTTACAGTTAACGCTGCCTTTCGAGCAAATTTCAGAATATGGCCAATCTTCTTTATTAGATTTAAATTCAATTGAATTTTCGCTTGATTATCTAACAAGGCTTTGCCAGATTTTAAAAAGACAAATGGAGCGTTCAGTTAGGGTTAATGAAGGCTCAGAAGCAACTCCAGAACAACTTTTAGAAACAATTAATAATAATACAGTTGTTTCAACAAATGCTGCTGCAATTGCAAGTAAAAAAGCGGATGAAGCAATGGAGAGTGCAAACGTAGCTTCAAGCAAAGCAGAAGAAGTAAGTGTAACTTATGAAAAGGCTATATCAGATATAACAACTGAAGGCGAAAAGCAACTTCAAAATGTTCAATCAACAGGCTTTTATATGCGTGATGATAAACTTTATTTTATCAATTCTGAAGGTGAAGAAGAAGAATTTAAAAGCGGTGGTGCTGGTGCAGTGATGTTCGATACAAAGATTGCTGACCATATTTTGCAAGGTGAAGAAGCTTTAGGCTGGGCTTTACAAGGTACTTACGTTACTAAAGATTTGTATACTGATTTTTATAACAAATGCTTAGAAGAAAAAAATAATGCAACTGCAACTGAAGCAACCTTGGCAGACAGTGCTTTAACAATGTTTGTTAATGACAACGGACATCAATTCTTTAATATTGCTGATAAATCTATTGTTGATACATTCTATAATACTTATGGCATAGCTGATTTTTACGGAATTGACGAAGAAAATGGGCGTGTATTTTTACCAAGGAATAAATATTTCTATCAATTGACTGATGACCCAACAAAAGTCAATGAGATGGTTAAAGCTGGGTTACCTGACCATGAACATAAAGCTTATTATGTTAAGGGCTGGGGTCAGGGTACTGATGGAGAAGTTCGTATGCATGTTGGAACTGATTCATATCAATTAACAAGTATGGCTTCTGAATCTAATCCAATTTATGGTAATTCTGACACAGTTCAACCACCGTCAAGTTTAAAATTACTTTATTATTGTGTAGGAAACACCGAAGTTACCCAAGCAATCACAAATGTAACAGAAATCACAACATCTGAAAACGACACAATTCCATTATTCACTGGAATGTATTTCGATTTTAAACCAAATAACGCTTCTTGGTTAAAAGCTGGCGAACAACAAAATAGTGCTGGAATTTATAAAACTTGTTATGAAACATTAGTTGAAATTGTTAATGGTGTAAATAATTATGATCTAAAAGTAATCAACCAAGCTGACATGATTAGCGGTGTTGTTTATGATGAATATTGGATTTTAGACCAAGATAATTTAACTTTTAGAACACCTTTAACTATTAGCTCTAGAGTTTATGAAAGCGTTGCCCCCGTTGCTGGTAATGGAATGGCTCTGGGTTTAACTAATGGGGAAGAAAATTTTGGACTACTTAATCGATTATCTGGACAAGCTTCATTCTTTTCTGGCAACTTAAATTCGTATGGTGCTAATATTGGTGATACAAGTTCAGGTGGCACTTATCTTTCAACTTCTGTTTCTGAAGCTTTTGGTGTAACAACAGACTCTGCAAAATCAGGTATTGAAGCTCATTTAGTTGAAAACACTACTGCTCAACTTTATTTTAAAGTAGCAAACGCAGTTCAAAATCTTGAACTATTAGATGCTGGTGAAGTCTTGGAAAGTTTAGCTAGTGTTGTTCCCAATAGCTCTAGTTTAATTAGTAGTTATTCTATGCCAGCTAATAATTACATTGATTTAACAATGGGTGCTAGTGGTACAGAATATATTGCACCAGCTAATGGTTGGTTTACTTGGGAGGGATTTATAAAAGGTTCTGTGGGTTATTTTGTTATTCGAAGTTTACCATCCAACATAGGCTCTCAAAGTTATTCTAACTACAATATGGAAACTGGGATGATGGGTGTATGTTCTTGTCCTTTTAAAAAAGGTGATGTTGTTAAAGTTGGATATTATGCTAGTACAAGTATTACAACTACGTTATTTAGATTCGTTTATGCAGAAGGAGAAGTATAAAAATGTATTTAGGTTATCAAAACGGAAAAATTAAATTTTATACGGAAAAACCACTAGACCAAGCGTTTTATAATTTAGATAAAGTGGTTGAAACGCCTGATGAATACGTTTTAGATGGTGAAGAATATGTTTTAAAAGATGTAGCTTGGGAAGCTAAAAAAGCCCAAGAAGAAAAAGAACGTATTGCTAAATTATATCTAACAGGTGCAGATGTTGAGCGTGGAATATATCAAGCTAAAGGAATGGATTTTGAAGATATTGTTGAGATGGTCGAAACAATGCAATTTGCGCAAGCTCCACAAGTTGAAGGCATAGACGTTAAAGCTTTAAAAATTGAATTAAAAGCTAATAATTTCTATCGTGGAAATGCTTATGTAAGTGCTATTGGGGCTTTATTAGGTTTCACAAATGAGCAATTAGATAAGTTTTTTGAGACTAACGATTATACGGTTTTGTTGGATGACCCACAAGAGAATCAAGCTACAAGCGAACTTGAGCCAACAGATGACCCAAGCTTGACCCAAGAAGAGTAAACTTTCCCTGTAAAAATGTGTAAAACTACTCAAATTTTCCTAGCGAAAATGTGTAAATTGACAATTTAAAAAAGACGGGAACGCTCGGGCATTACCTAGTGAATGCTAAAATTTAGCAATTGCTAAAATGTGGGCGATGGTGAAAATGATATCTAAGTAGCCATCCACTGTTTGCAAGTTCAGGCGGTATGTTAAAAACTTGCAATTAAAATTTGGGGTGCGTACGCAGTCCACCAAAAGGCTGACACCTTGCCTTTATGTGTAAGACATATAAAAAGGTGCGACACTCGCCAAAGTCCGTTGATTTTGGTTCAATTAAGGGGCTTTATGCCCCTTGGTTGCGAAAGGATTTATAAATGATACAACCAATTAAACTTTGTTTAATAAATTTTGGCTATAAGTCAAAGTTAAAAGACGAATTTAAAGAAGGTAATATACCTATCACAAAAGGTTTTTATGGTGGAAAATTAGACCCAAAGAATGTAAGTCTTGAACACTGTAAACCGCACTCAAAAGGCGGTAAAAATACTTTAGGAAACTTTGTTCTGGCAACAGTTGAGAATAATAATAAGCGTGGGAATGGTGATATTTTTAGATACGCAACAAAAGAAAATACAGAAGCTTATTTTAAAGTGTTTGAAAGTTGCAACATAAAAGATACCAAAGGAACTGATTATTTGAAAATGCTTGCTAAGACACTAAGAGAACTTTGGGAAAAAAGCCCAATAATGAAGGGAAAAGAAATGTGGGAAGTATTAAAGAGGTGGTAAGATGAAAATTTTTATTAATGCTGGCCATGGTGGGAAGGATTGTGGTGCTGTTTCTAAAATGGGAACTTTAGAAAAAGATATCACAAGAAGTGTTGCTGGCTTTTTAGTTGAAATGTTGATTATGGCTGGTTATGATGTTGAATTTTATCAGCAGAAAAAAGAATTAGAAGATGTTATAAAAGCAGAGAGGAA
>JAEIGA010018883.1_pt1 | contig 10509 bp, 6 predicted proteins | sample 9270691 | NCBI WGS metagenome assembly JAEIGA01 (sample SAMN17057246, study PRJNA624740) | gut metagenome | biome: biome; isolation source: fecal sample | host: Bos grunniens | place: China: Xizang | collected 2019
AAAAAGAAGAAATAGAAGAAATAGAAGAAAATAAAAAAGAATTAAAACCACACGTATTTAACGAATACGTGCGTCCACCACTAGACCTATTAGAAACTTACGCAAGACCAGTTGACCTTCCGGAAGAAGACCACGAGGAAAGAAAAAGCATTATTAAGCAAACCCTAAACGACTTTGGAATTATGGCAGAGCCACAAGGTCACGTTCAAGGGCCGTCTATTACTAGATACGAAATAATGATGCCAAGGGATATATCGGTTAAAAAGGTTTCTAGATATGACGAGGACCTTCAAATGAGGCTTGCCGTTAGAGACGGGGTTAGAATTGAAGCACCTATCCCTGGAAAGGATTTAGTGGGAATAGAGGTTGCTAATAAATATAAAGTTACTGTTGGCTTAAAGGAAATTATGCAAGGAATGGCGGGGCAAAAAAGCAAGCCATACTCTTTGATGTTTGCAATAGGAAAAGACGTTGTTGGTTCTATTAAAAGTGATGATTTAGCAAAAGGCCCACACTACTTAGTTGCGGGAACAACCGGTTCAGGCAAAAGTGTATGCTTAAATGCTATGATTACGAGTTTAATAATGAGATATGGACCACAAGATTTAAGGTTTATTTTAATAGACCCAAAAAGGGTGGAATTCAAAAAATACGAGCATTTGCCACACCTACTAGTAGATGAAATTATTAACGACCCTCAAAAGGTTTTAGCAGCATTAACTTGGGCTTACAACGAAACGGAAAGAAGAAATCAAATATTTGAAAATTGTGAAGTTCCTTGTAAAGACCTAGAAGCATACAATACAAATATTGCTAAAAACGGCAATACAAGGCTTCCTAGAATAGTTATTATTGTAGACGAACTATCAGACTTAATGGCAAGGGCAAGAAGGGAAATTGATGAAAAAATTACTATGATAGCCCAAAAGGCAAGGTCTGCGGGTATTCACCTTGTACTAGCAACACAATACCCATCAACGGCGGTAATTACAATGACAATGAAGGCAAATCTTCCATCTAGAATTGCTTTTAAGGTTGCAAGCCACGTAGAGTCTACGGTTATTCTAAACGAAACGGGTGCAGATAAACTTCTTGGCAACGGCGATATGCTTTATAAAAATTCTAGTCAGTCAAATACTGAAAGATATCAGGGTGCATTTATTGCAGATAGTGAAATTCACGGTATTGTCTCTTATATTAAAGAAAACAACGAAACTTATTTTGACGAAGAACTTCAGGGCTTACTTGACGCAGTTGACAAAGCAAAGCAAGAAGCAAGGATAAGTCAAGAAATGGCTTCTAGAGAAAGCGAAGCGCCAGTTGGTGGAATTTCAGAAAACAACGACACCTTTATCAAATCGGTTGCACTTGCTATTACTTGCGGAAGCATATCTATATCACAACTACAACGCCGTTTCCAAATAGGATATTCCAAAGCGGGCGGAATTGTAGATAAAATGGAAATGCTTGGTTATATCGGTGCTAGCGAGGGCAGTGGCAAGGGCAGAAAAGTTTTAATTACAAGACAAGAATACGAGGAAAAGTACGGACCATTTCCAGAATAGAAAAATATGATTAAAAACAAAAAAATAGGGGTTATTTCCCTAGGGTGTGATAAAAACAGAGTAGACACCGAGAAAATGCTTGCGATTATTTGTCAAAGGCACGTGTTGACGCCAAAGATAGAAGAGGCGGAGATTATAATAATTAATACCTGTGCATTTCTAGAAAGCGCTAGAAAAGAGGCCATAGAAGAAATTTTATTGGCATCTAGTTTTAAGCAAGTTAGTGCGGAAAAAATAATAGTTACAGGCTGTCTTCCACAAAAGTTTGTGGACGATATGAAAGACGAACTTTTAGAAGTAGATGCATTTATGGGTGTTTCCGACTATGCAGATATAAATCAAGTTATTGATGAAATCTATGCTGGCAAGAGGGTGATTTTGGTTGGAAAACCGAGGGAAGAGTGCATTACAAAAAGGGTTTTAACCACAAAAGATTATGCCTATCTTAAAATAGCAGATGGTTGCAATAATCATTGCACTTACTGTCTAATTCCTAAAATTAGGGGCAAGTATAGGTCTGTAAAATTAACAGACTTAATCGAAGAAGCAAAAGGTTTAGGTCAGGTTAAAGAACTTATTTTAGTTGCGCAGGACTTGACTAAATACGGCTGTGATTTATCAGAAAAAGTAGACTTAGTAGGGCTTATTCAAAGCATTTCAAAATTAGATAATATCAATTCTATTAGGCTAATGTATTGCTACCCAGAAAACATTACGCCTTGCCTTATAGAAGAAATAAAAACTAATGATAAAGTGCTAAAATATATAGATATTCCACTTCAACACGCAGATGATAAAATTCTAAAACTTATGGGAAGAAAGGGAAGTAAAGCGGAATATTTAAGCCTAATTAATAAACTTAAAGAGCAAATTGAGGGAATAGCAATTCGTTCTACGTTTATAACGGGATTTCCTAACGAAGACCAAGTCGCATTTGATAATTTAGTAGATTTTATTGAAAAAGCACAGATACATAACGCAGGATTTTTTAAGTATAGTAGAGAGGAAGATACCCCTGCATACAATCTAAAAAATCAGGTTGAAGAAAAAATTAAAAATTTAAGGCTAAAAAAACTTTATCTTGTTCAAAAAAAGGTTGCGGTTAAACTTAACAAGGCTTTTATTGGCAAAACTATTAAAGTTTTAGCAGAAGGGTTTGACCAAAATGCGCTTGTGTATTATGGCAGAAGTTATTTTAATGCACCGGATATTGATGGAAAAGTTTATTTCTTTTCTAAAGACGAAGTCGAAAGGGGAAATTATTACGATATAAAAATTACAAAAGTCGACGGGCTTGACCTGTACGGAGAAAGATTATGAATTTACCAAACAAGTTAACTATTTTAAGAATTATTATGATTCCAATATTTGTTGCTATATTCTTTATATCAGCAATACCTTATAACTATATTATTTCTGCTGTTATTTTTGCACTTGCAGCATTTACCGATTTTTTAGATGGCTATATTGCTAGAAAATATAATTTAGTTACAAGCCTAGGCAAATTTTTAGACCCTATTGCAGATAAAGTTTTGGTGGCAAGCGCCTTTATCATTATGCTTGTTAGCCCAATTTGGCAAATGCAAATAAATACTACAATTTATGCATCTATCGGTGTTGCAATAATTTTGGCAAGGGAATTAATCGTCAGTGGATTTAGAATGGTTGCGGCATCTAAAGGTGCGGTTATTGCGGCAGATACGTCTGGCAAAATTAAAACCTTTACTCAAGATATTGCAGTTGTAATTTTATTAGTATGCGGAAACGTTGCTAGCCCAGTTTTATATTATATTGGGTTTGCATTATTCTGGATTTCCGTTGCTCTTACAATTATTTCAGGAACAGAATGTTTAGTAAAAAACAAATCCGTTCTTAAAGGCTAATTATGAAAACAAATCTTATTGTTTTTGGCGATTTTATAGGTGCGGAATTAAAAGAACTTCAAAAGACGATTGATTGTGTGTCGGGTGGAATAATACCTATTGACGGTTTAGAAGTTTTTTCAAACGGCGACGATTTAAGATTTACAAAAAGACTAGAAGATAGCATTACCTATTCCGATACGTTGATAGTAATTGCTTCGGAAGACTTAAAGTTTAACGTAAGGCAAATTATTGCAGATAAAACTTGTTCTGACCTTTTGGAAAATGAAAACGCAAGGCTAGAAATAGAGCAAATTGCTTCGTTTAAGGGACAAGAGCCTAAACTAGATTATGCTCTTATGCCACAAGACGCTACTCTTATTCCTAACCACGCAGGGTTTTTTCAAGGCTTTATTTTAGAGCAAGAAAAGTTTTCTATAATACTTCTTCCAAAAGAATATTTAGAATTAAAGGCAATGTGCGAAGGGTTTGTAATTCCCTATTTTAAGACTAAATACAATATAAATAAAAAAGAGTTTGTTTTTAAGTTCTTTGGCGACAGAATAAAACTTAGTCATGCAATAGATAGTTGCCAAAATTTTTACGAAAATGCTTTTACAAGTTTTGTAACAAGCAAATATAACGACCACCTTGTAAAACTTATCTTTAACGACGTAGACCACTGTGTAGTAGATAGCATTAAAAGGAAAATTTTATTAGAGATAAACGACGGTGTTTATGCAGATTTTGAAGTTTCCCTAGAACAAAGGCTGTTTGACCTATTAAAACTTAGGGGAAAAAGAATTTCTGTTGCAGAGTCTTTTACTGGCGGAAGAATATCTTCTAGTTTAGTTTCTGTCCCAGGAGTATCCGCGTATTTTAACGAGGGTGCGGTAACTTATAGTAACACGGCAAAGCAAAAAAGGCTTGGCGTAAAAGAAGAGGACTTAAAAACCTTAGGGGCAGTAAGCACCAAGGTTGCATATCAAATGTGCACGGGGTTACTGCTTTGTGGCGATTGTGATATTGCTATTTCCACAACGGGAATAGCAGGGCCTAATGCAGACGGCACGGACAAGCCCGTTGGACTTTGTTATATAGCCGTTGGAATGTTAGGTGGAATAGACGTTCATAAATATCAACTATACGGCACTAGAGAAGAAATAACTGAAACGGCAAAAAATACTGCGCTGTTTTTGGCTATAAATAAACTTAAAAATATATAAAAGAGGATTATAAAAATGGATGAAAACAAAATAAAAGCACTAGACAACGTACTTTCACAAATTGAAAAACAATTTGGCAAAGGAAGTATTATGAAATTAGGACAAAGTGCGGGGGACACCGATATAGAAGTATTATCTACCGGTTGCTTATCATTAGATATTGCTATTGGCGTAGGTGGACTTCCAAGGGGAAGAATTATAGAAATATACGGACCGGAATCTTCTGGTAAAACAACGGTTGCGCTTCATGCTATTGCGGAAACTCAAAAGGCCGGCGGAATTGCCGCATTTATTGACGCAGAACACGCGTTAGACCCCGTTTATGCAAAAAACCTTGGGGTTAATCTTGATGAACTTTACGTTTCTCAACCAGACAATGGTGAACAGGCTCTTGATATTACCGCATCTTTAGTTGCAAGCAAGGCGGTGGATATCATAGTCGTTGACTCAGTTGCCGCACTAACACCTAGGGCGGAAATAGAAGGGGATATGGGTGATTCGCACGTGGGCCTTCAAGCAAGACTTATGAGTCAAGCTCTTAGAAAACTTACGGCAATTACGGCAAAATCTAAAACGTGTATAATCTTTATCAACCAACTTCGTGAAAAGGTTGGCGTTATGTTTGGCAACCCAGAAGTTACAGCGGGTGGAAAGGCATTAAAGTTTTATGCTTCGGTTAGAATTGACGTTAGAAAAGCAGATGCACTTAAAGATTCTTCTGGCGCATACGGAAATCACACAAAAGCAAAAATAGTTAAAAACAAGGTTGCTCCACCATTCAAAACGGCAGAGTTTGATATTATCTTTGGAAAAGGTGTTTCTAAGGGTAGTTGCATAATTGATTTAGGTGTAGAATTAGGCATTGTTGAAAAGAGTGGCTCTTGGTTCTCTTATAACGGTGAAAAGATTGCGCAAGGCAGAGAAAAAGCAGTTGATTACTTTGAAAGAAATCCAGAAATAATGCAAGAAGTTACAAATAAAATTTTAGAGGCTTCTAAATCTAGCAGATAATTGAATAGCATTAAAGTATAATAATAGCATAAATATTTATATATCATTGACAAACAACCATAAAAGGTATACAATATATAGTAGGTGAAAGGTCTTCACCACATAAAAACAGGAGGGCATAATTATGCAAAATGGTAATTACGGCTCACTGCTTTTAGCAATGGATACTGTATCCATAATAGCGATAATCGTTTTAGCGGTTTTATTTATAATCGCATTTGCAGTTGCTATAATTAAGATATTTACATTTAGGAATTACAAAAAAGAACACGGTTCGTTAGAAGATATAAAAGCCAAATTGCTTGCTGAAGCAACAGAAGAAAGCAAAGCACTTAAAAAAGAGGCTATATTAGAAGCTAAGGAGCAGGAGCTAAGACTAAAAAGCGAGTTTGAACGTGAAAGCAAAGAAAAACGTAGCGAACTTGCAAGATTAGAAAACAGGCTTAATCAAAAGGAAGAAACTTTAGAGAAAAAAGAAGACCTATTGATTAAAAGAAACGAAGACTTAACTCGTCAACAAAACGAGTTAAAAGAAAAACAAAACGAACTTTCCGTTAAACTCGCAGATATCGCTGCTCAGCACGAGAGAATGATACAAGAGTTTGAAAAGATTTCTCAAATGTCTAAGGAAGAGGCTAAAAAAATGTTAGTTTCTGAAATGGAAGACGAGGCAAAGAGGGAAGCCGCAGGTATTGTTAGAAACATAGAAGCTCAGGCAAAAGAGGAAGGGGAAAGAAAGGCAAAGGAAATTGTAAGCCTTGCAATTCAAAAATGTAGTACAGACCAAGCAACGGAAATAACCGTTTCAGTCGTGCCACTTCCATCAGATGATATGAAAGCCCGCATTATCGGTAGAGAAGGTAGAAACATTAGAACTCTAGAAAATGCAACGGGAATTGAACTTATTATTGATGACACCCCAGAAGTTGTTATTGTTTCAGGATTTGACCCTGTAAGAAGGGAAGTTGCTAGGATTGCATTAGAAAAACTTATTCAAGATGGCAGAATACATCCAGCAAGAATTGAAGAAACAGTAGAAAAGGTTAAAAAAGAACTAGAACATCAAATCAAAGAAGCAGGCGAATCTGCTATGTTTGAATGTGGAATGTTTGGTCTTCATCCAGAACTTGTAAAGACACTAGGTAGACTAAAATTTAGAACAAGTTATGGTCAAAACGTGTTAAAACACTCTATAGAAGTTTCACATTTAGCAGGTCTTATGGCAACAGAACTTGGCGTTGACGTAAGTCTTGCAAAAAGGGCGGGTCTTCTACACGACTTAGGTAAGGCAGTCGACTTTGAAATTGAAGGTACACACATGCAAATTGGTGGCGACCTTGCTAAAAAGTATAGAGAAAACAATAGCGTTGTGAACGCAATTCTTGCACACCACGGCGACGTAGAGCCTAAAACAATAGAGGCAATACTTGTACAAGCAGCAGATGCTATTTCTGGTGCAAGGCCAGGCGCAAGAAGAGAAACAACAACAAACTATATCAAACGTCTTGAAAAACTAGAAGAAATTGCTTCAGGATTTAAGGGCGTTGAAAAATGTTATGCTATTCAAGCGGGTAGAGAAGTTAGGGTTATGGTTAAGCCAGAACAAATTAACGACTCGCAAACGTTATTCTTAGCAAAAGACATTGCTAAAAAGATAGAACAAGAAATGGAATATCCAGGTCAAATAAAAGTTAACGTTATTAGAGAATGGCGTGCAACAGAATTTGCAAAATAAATAAAACGTGCCAGAAAAACTGGCACGTTTTTTATATTATTAATTTATATTAAAAATTTATATCAAAAAGGTTAGCAAAATTTTGCTAACCTTATTTATTGGTTTTAGTTTTTCTACAAATAAATTATTCCCACTCTATAGTGCCAACTGGCTTTGGTGTAAAATCATATAAAACTCTGTTTATGCCTTTAACTTCTGAAGTAATTCTTTCTGTTATATGTTTCATAAGTTCAAAAGGAATATTTTCAACGGTTGCGGTCATAGCGTCTATCGTGTTTACTGCACGAATAATTACTGGATAAGCATAAGTTCTTTTGCCGTTTTCTGCACCAACGGACTTAAAATCTGGAACTGCAGTAAAATATTGCCAAACCTTTCCTTCCAAGCCGTTTTTAGCAAATTCTTCCCTAAGTATTGCGTCAGTTTCTCTAACGAGTTCAAGCCTTTCTCTTGTAATTGCACCCAAACATCTAACACCAAGACCTGGGCCTGGGAATGGTTGGCGATAAACCATACTATCTGGAAGGCCTAAAGCCTTGCCAACGATTCTAACTTCGTCTTTGTACAAAAATTTAAGTGGTTCTACAAGTTCAAATTTCAAATCTTCTGGAAGACCACCAACGTTGTGGTGTGCTTTAACACCGTCACTTTCTATAATATCTGGGTAAATCGTGCCTTGTGCTAAAAAGTCAATATCGTCAAGTTTTCTTGCTTCTTCTTCAAAAACTCTAATAAACTCTGCGCCGATAATTTTTCTTTTTTGTTCTGGCTCGTCTACGCCTTTTAGTTTATCTAAAAATCTATCAATTGCATCTACGTAAATTAAGTTTGCATTCATTTCGTTTCTAAAAACTCTAACAACTTCTTCAGGTTCACCCTTACGAAGCAAGCCGTGATTTACGTGTACGCAAACTAGGTTTTGACCAATGGCTTTAACTAGAAGCGCTGCAACTACTGAAGAGTCCACCCCGCCAGATAGTGCTAGCAAAACTTTTTTGTTTCCAACTTGTTTTTGGATTTTTGCAGTTTCTTCAAGAATAAATTCGTTTGCAAGTTCTGTGTTAACAATACGCTTCATACTTTCTGGACGTTTATTATTTTCCATAGTGTTCTCCCTAATGCGTTTTTTTAATTATATAAAAAAACGAACTTCTGTGTCAAATAAATGAAAGTAAAAATGCTCTATTTTATAAATAAAATTGACAATTTAATAAAGTAATGGTAAAATCTATGTAAGATATTATACATTAGAGGATTTTATGAACAACATTAATATTTCAGAGATTTTTGGTTCAATGGTTTTTAATGACAGGGTTATGAAAGAAAGGCTTCCAGAAGAGGTCTACTTATCTGTTATAAATTGTAGAGACGGTTGTTCTAGTCTATCTGTAAAAGATGCAAAAGTTGTTGCGTCTGCCATGAAAGATTGGGCGATAGAAAAGGGTGCAACCCACTTTACACATTGGTTTCAACCATTAACAGGCATTACCGCCGAAAAGCACGACGGATTTATTGAAGTTGGCGAAAAAGGTATGGCAATTACTAAATTCTCGGAAAAATCACTAGTTAAAGGCGAATCAGATGCATCAAGTTTTCCAAATGGTGGGCTTCGTGCTACGTTTGAAGCAAGGGGATACACGGTTTGGGACCCTACTTCTTATGCATTCGTAAAAGATGGTAGTTTGTATATTCCTACAGCCTTTTGTTCTTATGGCGGAGAGGCGCTTGATAAAAAAACACCACTTCTTCGTTCTATGGAAGCCATTTCTAAAGAAGCGGTTAGATTATTAAAACTTTTTGGAATGAACGATGTTAAAAGAGTTATTCCAACCGCAGGCGCAGAACAAGAGTATTTTTTAATTGACAAATCGGTCTTTGAAAAAAGACTAGACTTAATTTATTCTGGTAGAACGCTTTATGGCTCTTCTGCTTCTAAAGGTCAAGAATTAGACGACCATTATTGTGGGGCGATTAAACCAAGGGTTGCTTCATTCATGAAGGAACTTGACGTTGAACTTTGGAAACTTGGCGTTTATGCAAAGACAAAGCATAACGAGGCGGCGCCTTCTCAATACGAATTAGCACCAATATTTACTTCTGCAAATATTGCATCTGACCACAACCAACTTACAATGGAAATGATGAAAAGTGTTGCAAGTAGACACGGACTTGTATGTCTTCTTGCGGAAAAGCCTTTTGCCTCGGTTAGTGGTAGTGGAAAGCATAATAACTGGTCGCTTAGCACGGATACAGGCATAAATCTTTTCGAACCAGGTAAAAATGCAGAAGATAATCTAAGATTTTTACTTTTCGTAACGGCGGTTGTCAATGCTGTTGATAACTACCAAGATTTACTTCGCCTGTCCGTTGCATCTGCAGGAAATGACGTTAGACTTGGCAAAACTGAAGCACCTCCTGCAATTATTTCCGTATTTTTAGGCGAATATTTAGAAAAGATTTTCGATTCTATTGAAAAAGGCGAAACAAATATGCCTTGTGCTTTTGCTGACCTTGGCGAAGTTAAAACGGGTGCATCTGTACTTCCAGCACTTTCTAAAGATGATTCTGATAGAAATAGAACTTCTCCTTTTGCTTTCACAGGCAATAAGTTTGAATTTAGAATGGTTGGTTCATCACAAAACATTTCTTGTCCTAACTTTATAATTAACACTATCGTTGCTGAGGAACTATCTAATTTAGCAGATAAACTAGAAAATGAAAAAGACGTTAAAAAGAAAGCACTAGAACTTATTAGAGAAAATATTAGAAAACATAAAAGAATTATGTTTAGTGGAAATAACTATTCTATTAAGTGGAAGGAAGAGGCTGAAAGAAGGGGACTATCTAATCTTGCAACAACCGCAGATGCGCTTCCTAAGTTTATGGAAGACAAAAACGTTAGTTTATTTGAAAGGCGTAAAGTTTTATCTAGAAATGAAATTGTTTCTAGAACAGAAGCACTTTTAGACAACTACGTAAAAACTATTTGCATAGAAGTAACAACGGCTATTAAAATGGCTAAAAAACAAATTATTCCAGCAATATTTGGATATAAAAAGTTTATTGATAAGTCGCTAAAAACGCAGGCTAAAAAGTCCGACAAGGGTTAT
>JAEIGA010018884.1_pt1 | contig 10508 bp, 7 predicted proteins | sample 9270691 | NCBI WGS metagenome assembly JAEIGA01 (sample SAMN17057246, study PRJNA624740) | gut metagenome | biome: biome; isolation source: fecal sample | host: Bos grunniens | place: China: Xizang | collected 2019
ATCTTTTTCATGCTTTCCTCCTAGAATAATAATAGCTCGTGATCCGCTATGAATTCATATAAAAAAGTATACAAAGAGAACCAATTCAAGTCAACAGAAATCCGTATCGCATTATTCGCATCGCCGGCAGGCTGTATGCTGTTATCAGATAATACCTGCGGGGATCAGGATAATAAGGAGAATTGCGACGAGGCCCCATTCGACAGCGAGGAAGGTATTTCTCCTTTTCGGTTCCATATCCGGAACATAGTTCGATGCGAGGAAAAAGGGGATATAGGTCGTAATGAAGACAGGGAGCACGCCCCACCATTTGTAGACCCAGATAAAGGACCAGTTGGAGGTCCCTGCGAGGAATGACTCGACAAGCGCAAAGAGCAGTGCCATCTCTATAGCCCCGACCAGCTTGCAGCTAATTCCTTTTTTCCCGTCCTTCGCGAAGTATCTCTTCGAGGTGTCGTCCGGGAGCATTTTCCAGGAGATAATACCTGCGAGCGAGAACATCATAGAGAGCTCCCAGCATACGCCTATCAGGAGTATGAAGGTGGTGGAAGCGTTTGAAACGGACCATAGCGGGTATCCCGTGACATGTCCGATAATCGCATTTGCGATCTCGTAGAGCCAATGTACTCCGTAGAGGGCAAAGCCGGCGAATATCGCCTTGAAATTCTTGTTTTTTACTTCGGTCCAATACACGTAAAAGACTACGGCCAGGATGAATATGAATGTCCAGTTGAAGTTTTCGGTGCTTCTGACAGTTATATTTTCGACAGCCTGTCTGGCCTCGGCAGAACCGTCTCCCCAGAATTTGAACATTGCGCGACCTCCTTTGAGTTTTTTTCGTAAATAAAGCAAAATCAGTTTACCATTATGTCCGAGTATTTTCAATAAGGCTGATTCCGGCAATTCTTCGGTCTTTACGGAGATAGTAATTTGACAAAGAATGTGTTATTATTGTTTACAGATAAAAAGGAGCCCTGAGTTTATGGCGGAAATACTCGTTTACAACATAAAGGATGAACAGAAGCTGACCGGGATAAGGCTCTGCGCGCTTAAGCAGGGCGCCGAGACAGTCGTCGTCTCTCCTGAAGATTTTTCAAAGCCTCTGAAGACAGTTCTGGGGCTTGAAAGCGCTTCTTCAACCGATGCGAATGCCCCTATAAAGCCGTTTGAAGGTGAGATGCTCGTGATGCACGCTCTCGATAACAGACAGTTCAACGGTTTTCTGGACTCGCTCAGAAGCTTTGATATAAGCGTTCCTTTAAAAGCGGTCGTGACCGACACAAATATCTCATGGAGCTCCGAGAAGCTCCACAGGGAGCTCAGCTCAGAACGCAAGGACATCTCCGCGGGGCGCAAAAGCGTCCACAGAAAGAAGGGCTGAGATGACCGATCTGAGTATTCTGAACAAAGAACAGCGGGAGGCAGTAACTTCCACAGAGGGATATATCAGAGTGATAGCCGGAGCGGGTTCGGGCAAGACGAGAGCGCTCACATACCGCTTTGCCTATCTTGTAAACGATATGGGTATACTACCCGGGAATATTCTCTGCGTGACATTTACCAATAAGGCTGCAAACGAGATGCGAAGCCGTATCCATAATCTTACAGGCGACAACGATACGGGCTATATAAACACTTTCCACGGCTTCTGTGTCTCTGTCCTTCAGGAGGAGAGCTTCGCTGTCTCCTATCCCAAGAGCTTTCTGGTTATCGACAATTCGGACATAGACCAGATGCTGCAGATCATATATGAGGAGAGAGGCCTGACTCTGAGGGACAGGACCTTCTCTGCCGCGAGGGACATGATAGAGATACAGAAGCTTTTCAAAAAGCCCGAGTACTATCTGGACATGATAAAGATGTCTCTCGACGAGCTGCATGAAAAGTATCTTTCCGCGACGGATCCGGACGAGATGATCTTTTACGGTTATCTCTACCAGGAGAAAAAGTGCTTCGCGCTCGACTACAACGATCTTATAAAGTTCACGCTCTATATTTTCGAAAACAATGAGGATATCAGGCTCAAGTGGCAGCAGCGCCTTGAGTACATAATGATAGATGAGTTCCAGGACATAGACCGGCTTCAATACGATCTTATGAAGGTCCTCTGTGCATATCACGGGAACCTGTTCATAGTCGGAGACCCGGACCAGACCATCTACACCTGGAGAGGCGCGAACGTCAAATACCTGCTCGAGTTTGACAAAAACTTCCCCGGAACGAAGACCGTCATGATGATGAAAAACTACCGCTCTACTCCGGAGATCCTGAATGTCGCAAACTCGCTCGTTTCAAAGAATAGAAAGAGAATAGAGAAGAACCTGATCCCTGTCCTGCCTTCGGGAGAGAGAGTCCTCTGCCACCATGCGGAAAACGCCGAGCAGGAGGCAGAGTGGATCGCTTATAATATCAGTTCGCTCCACGACTCCGGTGTAAGTTTAAAGGACATCACAGTTCTATACAGAGCGCACTACGTCACCAGAATGCTCGAGGAAGTCTTCAGAAAACGGAAGCTTCCCTATGTCATATACAGCGGAGTGCAGTTTTACAACCGAATGGAGATCAAGGACGCGCTGTGCTACCTCAGAATGCTCGTATACAAAGACGACCTCTCCTTCAGAAGGATAGCAAACGTCCCCAAGAGAAACCTCGGTAAAAGGCGCATGGCCTTTCTCGAGGAACAGGCTGAAAAAAACGGCTGTTCACTGTATGAGGCATTAAAGATGAATCTCGAGGACGGGATATTCCTCGGTACAAAGGCGGCGTCTTTTGTAAAACTCATAGATATCTTTTCCCTGAACTGGCAGGGCAGACAGATCTCGGAGCTTCTTTCCGATATTCTCGACAGGAGCGGCTATGAGGAGATGCTCAGGACCGAGGGGAGCCAGGACAGGCTGGACAATCTTGCCGAGCTCAAGCAGTCCGTGTACGAATACGAGACTACCTGCGGCGAAGAGGCCACTGCCGAGCACTACCTCTCGCATGTGGCCCTGTTTTCCAACAGCGATACGGCGGATACGAATGACAAAGTCAAGCTCATGACAGTTCATGCCGCCAAGGGCCTCGAGTTTCCTTACGTCTTTCTCTGCGGCATGAATGAGGGCATATTCCCGACGAGAAGGACGAGGACACTTCCGGGCATGGAAGAGGAGAGAAGGCTCTGTTTTGTGGCTGTGACGAGAGCGGAGAAGAGACTCTTCCTCTCGGAGGCTGAGGGCAGAAATACCGACGGATCTCCGAGATATCCCTCCCGCTTTTTGCTTGATATAGACAGGGAGTATCTGGACTATACGAAAAAGCCCAGGGAAGAACTCATCAAGGACGCCCGTGACTATATTAAGAGCAGTTCAGCCTGGCTCGCCGAGGACGATCAGCTCAAATTCAAGATCGGCGACAGGATAACGCATGACATTATGGGCTCCGGAACAGTTGCGGATATCGATCCCGACGGCGCCTGCTACATAATTAAATTCGACGCTCTTGCGACTTCACGCAGGATCTCATTCAGAGCAAAACTCGAAAAACTATGACAGGAGAGATAATGGGCGTATTCAAAGACGGAAAGTACATCAAAGAACTTGTAATTCCCATAAGCATGTGCGATTTTACGGAGCGCCTGAGCATCAACGACCTGGCCGCGATCTTCATGGATATGGCCTATGAGGACGCCGAGCGCAGGGGAATCGGCACTACTGTAATGAAGGAGGAACACTTCTTCTGGCTGACAGTGAGAACAAAGTTTGTCTTCTATAAGTTTCCCAAAGCTCTGGAGAAGATAAAAGTGCTGACCTGGCCGAATCCCTTCGGAAGCGCGCTCTGCAACCGCTGTTACACGATGGAGAACGAAAACGGCGAGAGGCTCGCTTCAGGCATTACGGAGTGGGCGATATTCGACCTTGAGACGAACAGGCTTATAAAAAAGCTCAGCGATACCTTCCTCAAACAGGAGGTGCTTCCGGAAACGCCTTTCGAGATCGGCAGACTCCGGATCGGGCACGATTTCTCAGGCTGTGAGAAGCTCGGAACGTATAAAGTCAGATCCACGGATATAGACATCGGAAACCACATGAACAATGTAGCCTATATCAGAGCGCTTCTTTCAATGCTCAGTACGGAGAGAAGAAGGGAGCTCGACATAAAGGGTCTGGATATAAGCTACCGTTCTCCTTCATTTGAGGATGAGGAGCTCGGGGTGTATATAAGAAAAGACGAGGGCTTTTCGGATATAGGGATGCTCCGCAGCGACGGAAAACCCTCTGTTCTTGCAAGGATTAATTACTGATAAGGAGCTAAGCCATGAAAACTTCAAAGGTCTATACGGAACAGGAACTCAGATACCTGAAAATGCTCTCCCGCCAGTACCCGACCGTTAAAGCGGCCGGAACCGAGGTGATCAATCTCCAGGCGATCATGAATCTGCCCAAAGGAACGGAATTTTTCATCTCCGATGTACACGGGGAATATGAGGCTTTTCTGCATATCTTAAATTCGTGCTCGGGCGTCATCAGATACACGCTTGACGAGCTCTTCGGGGATACTCTGAGCAGGGGCAAGATAGAGGAGCTCGCGACGCTGATCTACTATCCGAAGGAGAAAACAGACGAGATCCTCAAAAGAACTGAGGACCAGGAGGAGTGGTTCAGACTCACTCTGCACAGGCTCGTCGCGGTATGCAGGGTCGTCTCGACCCCGTACACAAGGTCTAAGGTCAGAAAAGCTCTTCCGCAGGATTTCGAATACATCATCGCAGAGCTCCTGAACACGCCCGCGAGCGAGAAGGACAAGCACGATTACTATGAAAACATAATAGCAACAGTTATCAGAACGGGTCTTGCAAGAGACCTTATCGCGGCGCTGGCAAAGGTTATTAAGGATCTCGCCGTGGACCATATGCACGTTGTCGGCGATATCTTCGACAGAGGCCCGAGAGCCGACGTGATCATGGATTCGCTGACAAACTTCCATTCGCTGGATATCCAGTGGGGCAACCACGACATACTCTGGATGGGTGCTGCATCCGGGAGCAGGACGCTTGTGGCAACTGTCCTGACTAACTCCATGCGTTACAACAATCTCGAGGTCGTCGAAACGGGCTACGGTATCTCCCTGAGACCTCTCTCGGTATTTGCAAACGACGTTTACAAGGATACCGATGTACATTGTTTTCACGTGAAGCTCGAGGAGAGCGGCTCCGATTCCTTCTCGGAAAAGGATATGCTTCTTTCGGCACGCATGAACAAGGCTATAACCGTTATCCTGTTCAAGCTCGAAGGCCAGAAGATCATGAGACATCCGGAATACGGGATGAACGACAGGCTGCTTCTCGACAAGATCGATTATAAAAACAGATGCATAACGATTGAAGGTATAACATATCCTCTCGAGGATACCGATTTCCCGACGGTCGACCCGGCGGATCCGTATGCTCTCACGCCTGAGGAGGAGAGTGTCATTGACCAGCTCACGGCCTCATTCGAGCACAGCGAGAAGCTCCAGAGACATGTGAGGTTCCTCTACTCCAAGGGGAGCATATACACGATCTATAACGGAAATCTGCTCCTTCACGGGTGTATACCGATGACTGAAGACGGGAAGCTTCTGGAATTCAATCTCGACGGAAAAGAGCGCTCCGGAAAAGAGCTTTTCGATTACCTCGATGCCGCAGCGAGAAAGGCCTATTACCTGAAACGCGGGACTCTTGAGAGGCAAATCGGAATGGATATTCTCTGGTTCCTATGGGCAGGCAGAAACAGCCCTATATTCGGCAGAGACAGAATGACGACCTTCGAGAGGAGACTGATAAAGGACGAGAACGCCTGGAAGGAGCCAAAAAACGCCTACTACAAGCTCTACGAGGATCCCGAGGTATGCAAGGCTCTGCTTGCGGAATTCGGGCTTCAGGGCGAGCACTGCCACATAATTAACGGGCATATTCCCGTCAAAGCCGGCAAGGGAGAGAGCCCGATAAAGGGAGGCGGAAAGCTTATAGTTATAGACGGCGGCTTCTGCAAGGCCTACCAGCAAACCTCGGGGATCGCGGGATATACGCTCATATACGATTCATACGGCTACAGGATAGTCGAGCATCAGCCCTTCGCGGGCAGGAAGGCGGCCATCGAAGGGAACCTTGACATAGCGTCCGCGTCCAGACAGTTCGAGAGACTGGAAAAAAGGGAAAAGATCGCCGACACGGATACCGGCAGAAAACTGTTTGAGCAGAGCGAAGACCTCATGTCGCTCCTTCAGGCTTTCAGGGACGGCGTCGTTACAGAAAACCACAAGGAATAGATCTCTAAAAAACCTTTCGGCTGAAGGCTTGAGAGCCTCAGCCGAAATTTTTTGTTGACGGCATATATGACATGTGCTATCATAACTGTATTAATTCAGATAATACGGAGATGAAAAATGAAAAAAATTATTTGCCTGATAATGGCTCTGATATTTGTCTTCTCGCTGGCGGCCTGCGGGAAAGCTCCTGCCGTCGCGAGCGACGGAGACGCTTATTATTACGTGAGTGACGGAGACGCCTGGGAGGATTGGGGTGAAGAGGAACCCAATGAAGGTTACGGATCCTTCCAGCCCGATAACCTGCTTGAAAGCATTAATGAATCGGACTTCCCCGATTATATGGTATCTGAGCCGGTCGAGGTCTCGAATACCGACGAATTTCTTGCTGCTCTGAACAGCGACACGGTCATTGTATTAAAGGCCGGAGACTACGTCCTGAGCGACGCTTCAGATTACGGAACATACTACGAAGACGGGCCATATACCTGGAATGACCTCTATGACGGGAATTACGAGCTTGTGATCAGGGATCTCGAGAATCTCACGATATGCGGAGATACGAAGGACAACAGTGCAGCCAGTATCATGGTAAAGCCTAGATACGCGAATGTTCTGACATTCAATAACTGCAAGGGCATCAACTTCAGCTGCCTGACCTCAGGTCACACCGAGGCTCCGGGCTTCTGCGCAGGCGGAGTTTGGACTTTCGTAGCCTGCAAAGACATAAACATATTCGGCTGCAGGCTTTACGGATGCGGTACTCTGGGCGTCTCCTGCACGAGCTGCAGGTATATAAACGTCAACCATACCGATATATACGACTGCTCGAACGGCGCCGCGTATTTCTACAACTGCTATGACGCGAGGTTTGATAATTCGAGATTCAGCGGCTGCGGCAAATCCACGGGCGGTGCCTACACTATGTTCTACGCGGCATCCACAACGGGCCTGGCACTCGTAAACTGCAAGGCTGAGCAGAACATCTGTGAAAAAATGTTCGAGACGTATTTCTGTGATGAAATGTATCTGCTCGGTTCGGAGTTTAAAGACAATGCCATTGCAAATACGTTTTTTGCGATCACGGGAACTTCGCCGGTCATCGACAAATGCAGCTTCAAGGACGATTGCGTGCTGTTTGAGGAGACATATTCCGACGGGGAGATCCAGCCCCACGGCCTTTCTCCTGACGGAGAGAAGCTCTATGAAGACGAACTCAGAGCGATGGAACTCTCAGCTGCCGAATACGACGGGCCCTCCGCTCAGGAAGAGGGCGGGTCGGGCGAGCTGCCTTCCGCTCCCTCTGACGAGTACCATGTCAGCACTGTAGACGAGTTCCTCGCCGCGATAGGCCCGGACAGAACGATATATCTCGAGGCTGAGATGTTCGATCTCTCGACAGCCTCAAATTACGGAGGATTTTCCGGCGGAGACTGGTACGTCTGGGAACAGTTTTACGACGGACCGAATCTCCGGATCACAGGCGTGTCGAATCTCAGAATAGAAGGACTGGGGAAGGACAAGACCACGGTAATGGCAGTCCCGAGATACGCGAATGTCCTGTCCTTCAGCGACTGTTCGAATATAGTCGTGAGCGATCTCACGGCGGGGCACATGAAGGAGGCTCCGGGTTCCTGCAGCGGCTCCGTGCTTGGCTTCTTTCAGTGCAGGAATTTCCATGTAGTGGACTGCGGGCTTTTCGGGTGCGGAGTCTACGGGCTGGATATATCCTCGAGCACCAAGGGCGATGTACTCTTTACGGAGATCTATGACTGCAGCGAGGGCGCCGCGTATATCTATTCGTCGGACGGAATAGCCTTCACCGGCTGTAACATACACGACTGCGGTGAGAACGGAGATTATTTCACCGTATACTCGAGCGGAGACATCACGTTAAACGACACGTCTCTGATATTCTGATCCTGCGTTTGAAAGAATAATCAAATAAATTGTTATTTAAGCTTATCCATGGTATAATCTGCGCCATGGATAAGTTTGTTCTTCATTCGGATTACAAAGCTACCGGAGACCAGCCGCGGGCGATCGAGGCACTGGTAAACGGCCTGAACAACGGTCTTGACGAACAGGTCCTGCTCGGAGTGACCGGTTCGGGCAAGACCTTTACGATGGCCAACGTCATCGAGAGGATAAACAGGCCTACTCTGGTCCTTGCACACAACAAGACTCTGGCGGCCCAGCTCTGCAGCGAGTTCAAGGAGTTCTTTCCGGAGAACGCCGTCGAGTACTTCGTGTCATACTACGATTACTACCAGCCCGAGGCCTACATTCCGCACACCGATACCTTTATAGAGAAGGACTGTTCCATAAACGACGAGATCGAGCGCCTTCGTCACAGCGCTACCTCAAGCCTTTTCGAGAGGAGAGACGTGATAGTCGTGGCCTCGGTCTCCTGTATTTACGGTCTGGGCGACCCTATAGACTATGTCAATATGGTCCTTTCGTTCAGGACGGGCCGTGAGATGAAATTCGACGAGGTCCTCAGAAAACTCACGGAGATCAGATACAACCGCAATGACATGGTCCTCGAGAGGAACAATTTCCGCGTAAGGGGAGATACGCTGGAGATCTTTCCGGCGTACTCCTACAATACCGCGTACAGAATAGAGTTTTTCGGTGACGAGGTCGACCGCATCTCCGAGATAAACCCGCTTACGGGAAACGTAAACACCTATATCACGCATTGCGCGATCTACCCCGCGAGCCATTACGTAACTACAAAGGAAAAGCTCGAGAGGGCCATCGATAAGATCCGCAAGGAGTGCGACGAGCGCGAGGAATACTTCAAAAAGAACAATAAGCTCATTGAGGCCCAGCGCATACGGCAGCGCACCGAATACGACATAGAGATGATCCGGGAGCTCGGATACTGCAGCGGGATAGAGAACTATTCCAGAGTGATATCGGACAGAGCGCCGGGCTCGCCTCCGATGACGCTCATAGACTATTTCCCGAAGGACTTCCTCCTTTTTATAGACGAGAGTCATGTAACGCTGCCCCAGCTCCACGCGATGTACAACGGAGACAGGGCCAGAAAGGACTCTCTTGTCGAGTTCGGCTTCCGCCTCCCCTCTGCCTACGACAACAGGCCGCTTAAATTTGACGAGTTTACACAGCGGATACACCAGAGGATATATGTCTCGGCGACGCCGGGAGAATACGAGAGGAGCAGGGCTGGGCAGATAGCCGAGCAGCTCATACGCCCGACAGGGCTTCTGGATCCGGAGATATTCGTCAGACCTACGGAAAACCAGATCGACGATCTGATCAACGAGCTCAGCGAATGTACAGGAAAAGGCCACAGAGCTCTCGTCACCACGCTTACGAAAAAGATGGCCGAGGACCTGAGCGCCTATCTGTTAAACGTCGGGATCAGGTGCCGCTACATGCACCACGATATCGGAGCCGTAGAGCGCATGGAGATAGTCAGAGACTTGAGACTCGGCGAATTCGACGTAATAGTGGGGATAAATCTTCTCAGAGAAGGCCTGGATATACCTGAAGTGGGGCTTGTAGCCATTATGGACGCCGATAAAGAGGGCTTTTTGAGAAGTGAGACTTCTCTGATACAGACTGTCGGAAGAGCGGCCAGAAACGCTGACAGCAAGGTTCTCATGTACGGAGATACGATAACTCCGTCGATGAGAAACTGCATCGATGAGACGCAGCGGCGCCGCAAGGTCCAGCAGGAGTACAACAGAGAGCACGGGATCACTCCAAGGACCATCACCAAGGATATACGCGAGCTTCTCGAGATCTCCGCGAAGAGCCCCGATATCAAAAACAACCGCGGCATAAGAATGACCGAGAACGAAAAGAAGAAGGTCATCGATCAGCTTGAGAAACAGATGAAGCAGGCTGCTGCGATGCTTGAATTCGAGATAGCCGCCCAGTACAGAGACGAGATAATACGTCTGAAGGGAAAGCCGTGACGCAGCGGATCGAGATAAAAGAAGAAGGCCGTACGGTCTGTTACTGCGATTACTATACTGTCCTCGACGAGCTTGAGATCGTCTTTATAAAGACAGAGACGGAGTACAGAAGCAGGGGATACGCGGCAAGGCTTATGAAAGAGCTTATCTCGCTTTGCCGTGAGAGGAATATCCGGTTCATAAGGCTCGAGGTCAGGGAATCGAACGCTCCCGCGCTCGGCCTTTACGGGAAATTGGGTTTTGTCCCTGTCGGGAGAAGAAAAAACTATTATA
>JAEIGA010018885.1_pt1 | contig 10508 bp, 6 predicted proteins | sample 9270691 | NCBI WGS metagenome assembly JAEIGA01 (sample SAMN17057246, study PRJNA624740) | gut metagenome | biome: biome; isolation source: fecal sample | host: Bos grunniens | place: China: Xizang | collected 2019
CCGCGTGATGAGTTGATGAGAAGGCCGCCATGATCGTTTGCTCCATGAGCGATGACCTCCTCTGCCGATCCTCCCTGAGCTCCTACGCCTGGTACGAGGAAGAAGTTATCAGGACAGAAGCTGCGAAGTTCCTCCAGTTTGTCAGCCTTGGTTGCACCTACGACGAACATCATGTTATCCGGAGTAGAGATCTCCATCATTTCCTCCATAACAGCCTGATAAAGCGGCTTGCCGTCCTTCTGCGCGCTCTGGAACTGATAAGCGGAAGCATTTGATGTCAAAGCAAGTACGATAGCCCACTTGTCCTTATACTCAAGGAAAGGAGTCACGCTGTCTGCACCCATATATGGAGCGATTGTGACAGCATCGAAATCCATTTCCTCGAAGAATGCCTTCGCATACATCTTCGCTGTATTACCGATATCTCCCCTCTTTGCATCTGCAATAAGGAATATCTCCGGATACTTTGTACGGATATAGTCTACAGTTGCATCAAGTGCACGCATTCCGTCAATGCCATAGCATTCATAGAATGCAAGGTTTGGCTTATATGCGACACAATGTTCAGCAGTGGCGTCTACAATCGCCTTGTTGAACTCTATGATTGAGCGTGCCTTTCCCTTGTAAAGCTCTCCCTTGATAGCAAGTTCGCCTTTATTGGCCAATGCCTTTATATGTTCAGGCATCTTGTCAAAATCCACATCCAGGCCTACGCAAAGCATGCTCTTCTTTGCCTGAATCTGCTCGTATAACTGTTTTCTGTTCATATCTTAATAATATCTATAGAATAATGCGATGGCCTCCATTCCGGCAAAAAGCTGCTTCAGGAGATAACTCTCGTTCGGTGAGTGAATTGTATCTCTCTCAAGTCCGAATCCCATGAGGAGAGGATCGATACCGAGAATACGCTGAAGATCGGCAAGAATAGGAATCGAACCGCCTCCGCGTGAAGGGACAGGCTCAATGCCATAAACCTCAGTCATAGCCTTCTCTGCTGCCTTGTATGCAGGAGATGAAATCGGGATAAGGAAACCGTCTCCACCATGATGAGGGATAACCTCGACCTTTACATAATCAGGAGCGATAGAAAGGAAATGCTCGGTGAAGAGCTTTGTGATCGTCGCGCTGTCCTGGTTAGGAACAAGTCTCATGGAAATCTTGGCATGAGCTACGGAAGGAAGCACTGTCTTGGCTCCTTCTCCTGTATAGCCACCCCAGATACCGTTCACATCAAGGCATGGACGGATACCTGTACGCTCGAGAGTGCTATATCCTTCTTCACCCTTAACCTCCTTGATATCAAGGAATTCCTTATACTCTTCAAGATCGAACGGAGCACGTGAAAGCTTAGCTCTGTCCTCCTCTGAAAGCACCACGACGTCATCATAAAATCCCTTGACAGTAATATGTCCATCCTTGTCAATGAGGGATGATATCATGTCGCAAAGTACATTGATAGGGTTTGCAACCGCTCCGCCATAATGTCCCGAATGAAGGTCTTTGTTAGGACCTGTCACCTTCACCTCGACATATGAAAGTCCACGCATTCCGCAGTTGATCGAAGGAACTGACTCAGAAATCATGGTAGTATCTGATACAAGGATGATGTCTGCTGCGAGAAGTTCCTTGTTTTCAGAAGCCCAGGCTGCAAGAGAAGGGCTTCCGATTTCCTCCTCACCTTCGAGGATGAACTTAACATTATGTTTGAGAGCACCTTCACGCACCATGAACTCAAATGCCTTGATATGCATGAAAAGCTGACCCTTGTCATCATTTGCGCCGCGGGCATAGATTGCACCGTCACGGATCTCCGGCTCGAAAGGATCGGAATGCCAGAGCTCGATAGGATCTACAGGCTGTACGTCATAATGGCCATATACAAGCACAGTAGGCAGCGACGGATCAATGATCTTCTGTCCGAATACTACAGGATGGCCTGTAGTAGGATACACCGCAGCCTCGTCTGCACCAGCTTCCTTAAGAAGCTCCACAAGTCTTTCTGCACAACGAAGCATATCGGGCTTGTGCTGCTCGAGCGAGCTGACCGACGGGATCCTGAGAAGAGAGAAAAGCTCTTCAAAGAATCTTTCCTTATTGGTTTCAATGTACTGTTTCATGGTTATAATGTTATTTGGCAAGTTTTTCCTTTGCGTAAGCGAGTGTGAGCTTGAATGTCTTCTTGTTTGAAGACGGAGCATCATACATGGCATCGGTCATGATGGCCTCACATATAGAACGGAGTCCACGAGCACCAAGCTTGTTCTCTATAGATGTATCTACAATAAGATCAAGTACTTCCGGCTCTACAACCAGTTTGATTCCGTCAAGTTCAAACATCTTCTCATACTGCTTCATCAGGGCATTCTTCGGCTCTGTAAGAATCCTCTTGAGGGCATCTCTGTCAAGATGGTCAAGGTATGTGATGACCGGGAGTCGTCCGATGATCTCCGGAATGAGACCATATGAACGGAGATCCTGAGCCTCTACATATCTGAGAAGATTGTCCTTGTCGATCTGCTGTTTATTGGAAGCATTGAATCCGATCACCTGTGTATTGAGTCGCTGTGCAATCCTACGTTCGATTCCCTCGAATGCACCTCCACAGATAAAGAGAATGTTCTGTGTATTCACATGAAGGAACTCCTGCTCCGGATGCTTGCGGCCTCCCTGAGGCGGAACATTCACAACACTTCCTTCGAGGAGCTTGAGCATAGCCTGCTGCACTCCTTCTCCTGACACGTCACGGGTTATCGAAGGATTGTCGCTCTTGCGCGCAATCTTATCAATCTCGTCGATGAACACAATACCTCTTTCCGCTCTTGCAACGTCATAGTCAGACTCCTGAAGAAGACGTGAAAGAATACTCTCGACATCCTCACCGACATATCCGGCTTCAGTAAGGACTGTAGCGTCTACTATTGTGAACGGCACATTGAGAAGCTTCGCTATAGTCTTGGCCATCAGAGTCTTACCTGTACCGGTAGGTCCTACCATGAGGATGTTTGACTTCTCAAGTTCAAACTCGTTTTCTGCATCAAGATTGTTGTTGATACGCTTGTAATGGTTGTATACCGCAACAGAAAGAAGTTTCTTAGCCCTGTCCTGACCGATCACATACTGATCAAGGAACTCATGTATCTCCTTCGGCTTGTGAAGCGACTCGACCTTTCCGACCGGCTTTGAAGGTTTAGACGCCCTGTCAAAGTCCTTGAGATAGTCTCCTGCAAGCTTCACACATTCCGAACAGATACATGCATCCATACCCTGAAGCAGAAGCGGAACCTCTTTCTCGCTTCTTCCACAGAACATACAATATCTGTTGCTTTTGCTTGACTTGGCCATATGTTATTTCTTTCTGGTAAGTATCTCATCTATCATTCCGTACTCCAGAGCCTCCTGAGAAGTCATCCAGAAATCACGGTCGCCATCTGCATAGATCTTTTCAAGCGGCTGACCTGAATGCTCGGATATGATGGTGTAAAGTTCCTTTCTTGTCTTCTCGATCTCCTGCGCTGCAATGAGGATGTCGGAAGCCTGACCACGAGCTCCTCCGAGAGGCTGATGGATCATGACTCTTGAATGCTTGAGAGCCGATCTCTTGCCTGGAGCACCTGCGCAAAGAAGAACCGATCCCATTGACGCTGCCATTCCCGTACAGATTGTAGCCACATCTGGCTCGACGATCTGCATGGTGTCATAGATGGCAAGACCTGACGAAACCTGGCCTCCTGGAGTGTTGAGATAAAGCGAAATATCGCTTGAACTGTCATTTGAGGCAAGGAAAAGAAGCTGTGCTGTGATGATGTTGCTTACATCATCGTCAATTCCAACACCGAGGAAGATGATTCTATCCATCATAAGACGGCTGAAGACATCCATTGACGCCACGTTGAGCTTTCTCTCCTCGATGATGGTAGGATTGATATAGCTGTCAAGCGCAGACTGATAGCGGTGCATGGTCATTGAGCTGATTCCGTGCTCAAGGACGGCATATTTATTAAATTCCTTATTCATATCTGGGATTAAAAAAGGCCGGCTCAAGCGAGCCGGCCTGTAAGTCAAATTATTTCAACTCGCGGAACTTCTCAACTGAGATCTTCTTCTTCTTGAGAGTAACGACCTCACGTACAGCAGCGAATGTCTTCTCGTTCTCTACCTGATCGAGAATTCTTCTGCCCTGCTCCTCCTGTGAGAGGATGTTCTTTGCGAATGCCTCAAGCTGCTCCTCAGGAACATTGTTCATACCGTACATTGCGAACTGGTATGCAGCGAAGCCCTTAGCGCTTGCAAGGAGGTCAGCCTCCTCGATGTTCACGTTGTACTTCTCCATGAGGTAGCCGCGAACCATCTGCCACTTGTAGTCAACGATGAAGAGAGGCCAATCCTTCTCAATGTCCTCCATAGTGAACTTGCCCTCGTTGATAACGAAGATCCATCTCTTGAGGAAGTTCTCGGCAACAGTTACGTTTGCCTTCTCGAGGAGGTACTCCTTTGCATCCTTAGAGAAACGGAAATCAGCCTCCTGAGCGTACTCAGCGCGGATTCTCTCCTCTACCTTTGCATCGAACTCAGCCTCAGTCTTCACACCGAAGATCTTCTCGAAAGTCTCCTCAGTAAGAGGTGCGTTTACGAATGTCTTCACATTCTTCACTGTCATCTTGAACATTGGATCGAGAGTTGCGAGCTCGTCCTTGTTAACCTTAAGCATAGAAGCGCGGTCAGTCTCGTTCTCGAATGCCTCGTTTACGTTCACGTCAAGAACATCGCCTGGCTTAACTCCTACGAAAGACTTTCTTGCAGCCTCTGCTACATTGCGGAGAGCAACATATGTACCCTCTACCTTAGTCTCGCCCTGCTCGAAGTCAACGATGATGAAATCCTCTTCCTTAGCAGCCTCGCCCTCTTCGAGTGAACCGTACTGACGGAGAAGGTTATCCTTCATCTCGTTCTTTGCAGCCTCAGTAACTGTGATTGTATAATATGTAACCTCATCCTCCTTTGAAAGCTCGAAAGAAATCTCAGGATTCTGTGCAAGATCAAACTTGAATGTGAAATCGTTGCCGTTCACCCACTCGTTCTGGATGTGCTCCTCGCTTGGAAGCGGCTCACCGAGTACGCGAAGGTTGTTCTCCTTGATATAGTTGTTGAGACCCTCAGCGATTACATCGTTGACTGCGTCTACAAGAGCATTCTGGCCATACATCTTCTCTACGAGAGACATAGGAACCATTCCTTTTCTGAAACCCTTGATGTCAGCCTTCTTTCTGAAGTCAACAAGTCTTTTCTTCATGCTTTCAGCATAGTCATCCTTTGCAATTGAAAGGGTAAGTTCGAGATTGAGATCGTCAATTCTGTTTTCTACAATATTCATATTATATGTTTTTAATTATTATTCATGCATATAGCGCCATGACGGGCGCCACAAAATAGCTTGCAAAAATAATCATTCTACACGACATTTCAAAATGTCATTTTTTCACCTTTACATTCCTCTTAGGGTATGAAATACGAGAATGATACATCTGCTGAAGATAAGCTTTTATAGTCTCCTTCAATGTACTTACTTCACAAAGCGAAATATCAGCATCATCAAACTGATTTTCAGCTGCCTTTCCGTTTACAATCCTGTCCACAAGAGCAGAAATGCTTTCCGGAGAATAATCCTTGAGACTTCTTGATGCAGCCTCCACGGCATCACAGATCATAAGCACCACCTGTTCTTTCGAGACAGGTTTCCTGCCGTCGTAATAGAAATCAGCAGTATCCTCAGGGTCACCGCCACCATTGAGATACATGGTCAGGAAATATGCAGTGCTCGTTGTACCGTGATGGGATGCAATGAAATCCTTGATCACGCCAGGAAGGCCATGCTTGTCCGCCATGGCAAGTCCATCCGAAACATGCTTGATTATATCATGGGCGCTTTCTTTAGGTGTCAGTCCTTCATGGTAGCGTACTCCGGAAGTCTCATTTTCGGTAAAGCAACGAGGGTTGGCTATCTTTCCGATGTCATGATACAAGGCACCGGCACGCACAAGAAGCACATTGGCATCGATAGAGCGGGCAGCGGCATCAGCCAGATTCATCACCTGAAGTGAATGTTGGAATGTGCCCGGAGCCTTGTCGGCAAGCTCTCGAAGAAGCTTGTTGTTGGTATCGCTGAGCTCAGCAAGCTTCGTATTGGAAACTAGCTTGAAGATCTTTTCGAAAAGGAAGATGAAAGGATAGCATGCCACTGAAAGCAATGCTCCAAGTCCCATATCAAGAACCGTATGATAATCAGCAAGTCCTCCTATTCCATCAGTCAGCCTGAACGCTCCCCATACGACGGTCATCACGACAAAGACAATGAATGCTGTGACAAACTGGAGCCAACCTCTGTTGAAATAACCGAATACCAGCATCGCGATACTTCCCGCCACGAGATACATGACAAAAAGTTCAACTCCCGCCGGAGAGAACATCAGCATAGGAAGAAGCGAGATGAAATATACCGAGAACACTACCCTCTTTGTAAAGAATGCAAGAAGGTAAAGTGAAATCAGCGTAAACGGCATCAGATAGAAAAGGGATGGGTCCATACGAGCCACGATGCATGATCCCACTGCCGCCAATGTAAAGATGAGCAGAATATAGAGATATTTGTTGAACTCATCGAAAATCCTGAAATTGCAATAGCATAAGGCAAGGAAAAGGACAAAGACGATACAGAAGGCAAGGAATATGTTTCCGATCCACATATATGCTCTGTCTCCGTCATAACCTACGCTCATATTATACTCTGCCTTGTACGACTCAAGAAGCTGTTCTATTTCCGCGGTCACCATCTCTCCTTCCGAGACTATTGTCTGACCCGCTCTCACAACTCCCTGAGTTACAGACACATAATTGACACTTTCTTCATGGACGAGATCCGTTGTCTGCTGGTCATAGATAAGGTCTGGCACGATGAGGGACTCCAGAGATGCAGCTGCATAAAGAGAGTCGGTATCACATCCCGGACAGGCTGCAGCCAAGACATCACGAAGATACGCCGAGGCAGTTTCAAGAGTAAAAAGCTCTGTCACAGGGACTTTCTCGGCCCTTCTGTTTTTCTGCACATATATCAGTCCATCTCCGGCATCCATGGTTTCGGACAGATCAAGTCCGACTGTCGGCGCAAGAATACCCTTTGAATACAGGAATGTCAAGGCTTCCGCTACCGGCACCCTGGCATCCGACCATTTTCCCAGATCTAGAGAATACACTGCAGCTGTACTTCTTGAAGCGATCTGCCCATCGAGCCTATAGTATGGTATCACGTTCGACCCTGCTTTCTCCCTCTCTTCCTGAAGCTGGGCTTCAGTCTTCAGTATCGGAAAGTCAAACTGCGCAATAAGGGTTTCATACAACCATGGCGAACCCTTCCTGTAGTCATAATTGAACTGAGGGCTCTTCGGCATCATGAATACGAGGAGCAGGAAGAGGGCTATCAATGGCAGATAGGCTCTGAATCTCTTAGGGAAATTGATCTTCTCCATATAGTTAAATCATCAACCATTTAAACACTTCATCAGTGCCTACGCTTTTCACGTCGACACTGATGCAGCAATATCTATTCCATGTAAATGCTTACGCGTCAATGTTTGCGTAATGCGCGTTCTGCTCGATGAACTCTCTACGAGGCGGTACATCGTCACCCATGAGCATTGAGAATGTACGCTCAGCCTCCGCAGCATTTTCAATTGTGATCTGACGAAGAAGGCGCTTCTCCGGATCCATGGTAGTGCTCTGGAGCTGCTCGGCGCTCATCTCTCCAAGACCTTTGTAACGCTGTACGAACACGCCCTTCTCGGATCCCTTGCCAAGCTGGAGGGTTGCCTCCTTACGCTGCTGCTCAGTCCAGCAGTAGATCTCCTCCTTACCCTTCTTTACAAGATAGAGCGGCGGAGTCGCAAGGTATACATATCCGTTCTTGATCAGGTCGATCATATAGCGGAAGAAGAATGTAAGGATAAGCGTCGCGATATGGCTACCGTCGACGTCGGCATCGGTCATGATGATCACCTTATGGTAGCGGAGCTTGCTGAGGTTCAATGCCTTGCTATCCTCCTCAGTACCAACTGTAACGCCAAGGGCAGTATAGATATTGCGGATTTCCTCGCTCTCGAAGACTCTGTGCTCCATCGCCTTCTCTACATTGAGGATCTTACCTCTGAGCGGAAGAATTGCCTGAGTGTTACGGTCACGTCCCTGCTTTGCAGTACCACCCGCAGAGTCTCCCTCGACAAGGAAGAGCTCACAGATCTCAGGATTGCGTGAAGAACAGTCGGCAAGCTTACCCGGCATTCCCGCTCCTGACATGACAGTCTTTCTCTGGACCATCTCACGTGCCTTGCGGGCAGCATGACGTGCTGTTGCAGCAAGGATCACCTTCTCGACGATCATCTTCGCCTCCTTAGGATTCTCCTCAAGATACTGCTCGAGAGCTGCCGCAGTAGCCTGCGATACAGCAGAAACGACCTCACCGTTTCCGAGCTTGGTCTTGGTCTGGCCCTCGAACTGAGGCTCAGCCACCTTTACGGAAACAACAGCTGTAAGTCCTTCACGGAAGTCATCAGCCGCAAGGTCAAACTTGAGCTTTGCGAGCATTCCGGCCTTGTCCGCATAGTTCTTCAAGGTTCTGGTAAGACCCATCTTGAATCCCTGGAGATGCGTACCACCCTCGATTGTGTTGATGTTGTTTACGTATGAGTATATCTTCTCAGTATAGCTTGTATTGTACTGGAGAGCGATTTCGATAGGGATGATCTTGTCTGTCTCGAGGTAGATCGGAGCCTCGATAAGCTTCTCTGCACCACCGTCAAGATAGTCTACAAACTCCTTGAGACCTTCCTTCGAATAGAAGATGTCGCTTCTGTAATGGGTTGTCTCAAGCTCATTTCCATTCTCATCGATATCGTTGATGAGATTTCTCTTGTCAGTCAAAGTAAGACGGATGCCCTTGTTCAGATATGCAAGCTCACGAAGACGTGCTGCAAGAGTGTCATACTTATAGACGGTTGTAACCTGGAAAATCTCCGGATCCGGATGGAAGGTAACGGTAGTACCTGTATCGTCAGCATCTCCTACAACCTCAACAGGCTTGTATGGCTTACCCTGCGAATACTCCTGTACGAATACCTTTCCCTCACGATGGATCTCAGCCTTGAGATAATCAGAAAGGGCGTTCACGCAGGATACACCGACACCGTGGAGACCACCGGAAACCTTATAGCTGTCCTTGCTGAACTTACCACCGGCATGAAGGACTGTAAGCACGACCTCGAGAGCCGAACGGTTCTCCTTCTCGTGCATTCCTGTAGGGATACCTCGTCCGTTATCGCTTACAGTGATCGAATTATCTTCATTGATCGACACATTGATATCAGTACAGTATCCGGCAAGAGCCTCGTCGATACTGTTGTCGACAACCTCATATACAAGATGATGGAGACCTCTTTCACCGACGTCACCGATGTACATCGAAGGTCTCTTTCTTACGGCCTCAAGGCCTTCCAACACCTGAATGCTGTTCGCGGAGTACTGCTCCGCAGCAACATTGTTGATTTCGTTCTCGTTCATTATATTATCTAAACTTTTCTATTATCTGCTTATTGAAACAGCCAGCCACGAAGGGCTGAACAAACGGACAAATTTAGTTATTTTTCCTATAAATTCAAACAGATTCCGACACTAAAATACAGGCCTTTTTCTGCATAAAGAAGATTACGCTGGATGGCCATATTCAGAAGGTTTCCACCTCTGAACCAGAGGGAAAGATCCTTTCTTAAAAGATATTCGAAATCAATTCCGAGATCGGCATACCCAGGGACCTTTGCATCTTTGACCGAACCATCAGGGAAGGCCACACTTCCCTTCTGTCTCGCGGTAGCAAAGCTGCAGTCTGCACCAAGGAAGATACGCTTGCTCCAATTGTAACTGAATGACACATCACCTTTCAGGGCAGACGGGAGGAAATAGCCTCCTGTAAGCTGATCCTTATCCTCGTACCAGCAATACTGGTATCCCAGATTTCCCTCAAAACGGAATCTCTCCACCTCCCAACGCCAGTCAGCAGCAACATATGCCTTACGATACCCTGCATAAGCGATTCCCGGCATTAATACTGGCTCATCATTTCCCGGCAGATTTCCGACCGTAACAGTCTCTACAGGAGCATTGCCCAGGACAGAATATCCTGCATGTACATTATATCCGAACCTCGAGCCAAGTCGTCCGTCCACACCGGCAGACACCGCAAAATTCTCGATCGTATTATCCATGAGGACGCCTCCATGAGCATAAAGAAGATCAAGATGATGATTCTCCTGCTTAAGGGCAGAGAAGCTGTTCACCTTAGAGCCTCCACCGATCTTTGCATATGCCTTAAGAGCACCTGGAACAAGCTGATAATCAACAGTTACATCCGGATAGATGAACTGTCCTTTTGTTTCAAAACAACCGGAATCTGCTGAGGGTATCAGCGG
>JAEIGA010018886.1_pt1 | contig 10508 bp, 7 predicted proteins | sample 9270691 | NCBI WGS metagenome assembly JAEIGA01 (sample SAMN17057246, study PRJNA624740) | gut metagenome | biome: biome; isolation source: fecal sample | host: Bos grunniens | place: China: Xizang | collected 2019
AGTGTAGAGCGTTGCACGATGGGCGTGGGATTATGTGAGCGTTTATTACGCATGTTCTGACATTTCAGAAACTTCGCAACTTTCTAATGATATCAATCAGAATATAGCAACGATAAATGTTTGCGGGATATGGGTGTGTATATGGCATATCTATACTTTGTTGTATAGTATGCTTACTTATATCGGCGTGGGCTTTGCGTTGTCTGTTCTATTGATATTAGGCAATGCGAAGGCCTCTGAAATGTGGAACGACAACTGTCGGGTCCACGTTTTTTTATGTTCTTTTATGAACTATGAATTAGGCTCAAAAAGGGCTATGGTAGAAACAGAATTAGTATGTAGTTTTGTAATTAATAAATAACTAAATAAAAATAATATGAAAATCAAACTTTTTCTCTCAATGCTTGCAATTTTCTTCGCAAGTCAGACTTTTGCAAATGATGTAACACAGTGCGTTGCAGTATCGGCAGATGGTTATAAAACCACATACGCTTTACTAGATATTAAACGCATAGAAATTAATGCTACCGACTCTAAGGCTTCTATGACTATTCTGAACAAAGATGGAGTTTATTCATCTGAATATCAGAAAATTCTTTTTGCTGAATCTGCTACAGATATAGAAGAACTTGGTATTTCATCTATTTTCGTATTCCCAAACCCTGTTTCTAACACTTTGTATATTCAAGGAGTAGATGAAGATGCGGCTTTAGAAGTTTACAATCTAACAGGAAAGTCTCTAATAAAAGAAAAAGGTACAGAATTGGATGTAACTTCCCTAAACCAAGGCACTTATATCCTACGCATCAATAGCCAATACGTAAAATTCATTAAAAAATAATAGCTTATGAAAAAGTTTACTTTACTTTTAATGACAATGTTCGCCGTATCTATTTTTGCGGTAGGACAAATAAAATTGCTCCTTCACCTAAATGACACAGAGGAGCCTTTAGAATTTATAGCCACTACTGTGGATAGCATCACATTTGCAGGCACACCAGTAGAGCCAGAAGAGCCTGAAGATCCAGAAAAACCAGAGGATCCAGACAATCCTATTAAACCAGAAGATCCTAATAAATATGAAAATGGATATGAGTATGTAGACTTAGGTCTGTCTGTGATGTGGGCAACATGTAATGTGGGTGCTAAATCTCCAGAGGAAATGGGTGATAGTTACTCTTGGGGTGGTACTAAAGCTTATATTAATGCTCCATTTGAATATGAAGAAGACTACCCTTGGAAAAATGAAAATGGTTATACCAAATACAATTCTAATCCTGAAGAAGGCATAGTTGATAATAAGACAAAATTGGATTTAGAAGATGATGCTGCTCACGTAAAAATGGGTGGAAAATGGAGATTACCTTCTGAGAATGAAATACGAGAATTAGTTGAAAATTGTATTATAACTATAACCACAAAAGAAGGAGTAGAAGGATTGGTATTTACTGCACAAAATGGAAATTCCATATTTATACCTATAATTAAAGAATCGTATCATAAACTTTCTATCATCAGATCTTCTGAGTTGTATCAAGGAGATTACAGATTAACAACGCCTATTATGAATGTATGGGATATAGATATGGACTTTGATAATTATTATACTATTTCCACTGGAATACAGGAATTTGGACGTGAAGCACTTATACCTGTACGTGGTGTATTTTCTTCTGAAAAAACAGTCTCATATCCAGAACCAAACTTATGGGTATCAGGAACTAGTTCAAACCATGAATATGTAGATTTAGGTTTATCTGTGAAATGGGCTACTTGCAACTTAGGAGCTTCTTCAAAAACTGGTATGGGAATGAAATATAGATGGGCAGAAACTACACCAACTTTAAATGATAATTTTGACTATGATTCTGATTATAATAATTTCCTTGATGAAAAATATAATAATAAAACGACATTAGCCAAAGAAGATGACGCTGCTTATGCAAGTTGGGGTGGTGAATGGAGAACTCCAACATTTGGAGAGTTATTAGAACTACGCGAAAAATGTATTTGGAAACAAGTAATGATAGATAATGTGAAAGGTTTTCAAATAACAGGTCCAAATGGAAATGCCATATTCCTTCCTCTTAATGAAGACTGGTCTGATTATATGAGTAGTACAACAGATTCTTACAATGTAGGAGCACTTACTGCAGGAATAACTGATGCAATGGAGTATACTAGATTTGCATCGCTTGGTGCAAGTTATGCTACATTCTACAATCGACCTGTACTAGGAGAACAAAACAGAGTAACACTTCGACTAGATGCTAATAATGGCACAGGAGAGATATTAGAAATAACAGATATAAAAGGATCTCTTGTCTACATACCTAAATATCCATTTACAAGAACTGGTTATGACTTTAATGGTTGGAATACTAAAGCAGATGGCACTGGTTCTCGACTTCCTTTTTTTGGAGATCAGTATTATGTACTTGAAGGTATCACAGCATATGCTCAATGGATTAAGGCTGTTGAACCAGAAGAAGATAACAAACCTGAAGAATATTATACACCTGAAATAGAAAATCCTGGAGAGGGTAAAGTTACTATTTGTGTGAGAACTCCAGAGAAAATGTGTGGAACTATAGCTACACCTGGTTATATTGCATCTGGAGAATGGCAAGTAGGTAATGCCTATGAAAATGGTCAAGCACTAGAATTATTAGACGGTTATGATAATTGGTATATTGGAACATTTGACTATTCTGATGACTATTTTAATGAGTTTAAAATAGTTGCAACAGACGAATCTGGAAACTGGACATGGAGTAATCAAACTAATGATTATGAAATAAAGTCTGGAGATTGCACAAATAATGGATATTCACAACAAAATATTCAAATTGAGCATGATGATCAAGTAATATTTATTGTTATAAATTCATTTCAGGTGAACCCTTGCGAAGAAGTTGCACCTGCTGGTCTAGCCACATTTAATTTAACTCCTATAGGTTTCCCAGAAGGAACAGAATTCTACGTAACAGGTTCCTTTGATGATTATTATTGGGAATGGCAAGAACTTATTGAAGAATTTAAGTTAACATTGCAATCTGACGGGACCTATTCTGCTCAAATAGAAGTTCCAGAATCATTTACCTATCGCTATATTCCTGTGCATCCTGATGAATCTTTCGACCCTATGTACCCAGAGAGAGATTTAGTTATGCCAGTAAACTTAATAACAAATGATACTATAGAATATTTTGAAGAAGAATATGAATATCAATAAATTATAATATCATAAATATGAAACGTTTTTATTTACTATTAATATCATTTTTAACCTTATCCTTACTAGTAATAGCACAGGTTAAAATGTATGTTTACCAAAATAATGGTAACATAGTAGAGGTATTGGCTTCTCGAGTGGATAGTATTTCATTTTTATTCCCTGACTTTCCAGTGAACCCAGATAAACCTAATGATCCTGTCACACCAGAAGATCCAGAAAAACCTGATACTCCTGTAAACCCAGAGGATCCAGAAAAACCAGATACTCCTGTAAATCCAGAAGATCCTGATAAACCAGATACTCCTGTTACACCAGAAAAGCCAGAAGAACCAGAAGAAATTGAAGGAATGGTAAAAATTTCTGCTATACGTAATAGACTTGAAATAAATACTAATGACTTTACTGATTTTGCAGGGTTATATGTAAAAAGTTTCCCTTCTACTGAAGATGCAACCATAACATATTTATGGAAATACTCTGCAGACAATAATACTTGGGAAGATTATTCTTTTGGCGACGGAAGTACATGGGACAATATACGACCAAACAAAGCTGGATATTATCGTTGCGTTTTATACTATGAAACAAGTAGTAATACTCTAGCATTTACATCAAACACCCTTCAAATAACAAGTAAAAGTGGTCAATATATATCATATAGTAGTAAATTACCTGTAATTTTGGTGCGTACTTCAGAAGATTTTCCTTTATATGGCAGTGCAGAAGAAATGAAAGCAAAACGCAGCGTAGATGTGAAAATCCTATGGAACCAAAATGGAGATGTAGTTACAGATGCAGATGTAAATAAAGAAGATATTCTTTACTATGACAAAAAAGCAAGAATGAACTATCGTGGTTCTTCTAGTTTAGACAATCCTAAAAAGAGCTATGCTTTTGTAACAGGAGATAAAAACTGCGACCCTAAAAAATTAGGTGAAGTAAAAACTAAAAAACAAGAAATGTTTGGCTCTGCAGCAAATAAAGATTGGGTTTTATACGCATCATATATAGACCAAACATATATGCGCAATGTGTTGTCATATCACCAATATTCTAAGATGACAGGTCTTTGGGGACCTAAATGTAATTATGTTGAACTTTATGTAGATGGTTCATATCAAGGTATCTATGTGTTTATGGATAAAATTACACAAGATGAAAAACGTGTAAATATAAGCGAAGATACTGGTTATATCCTTAAATTTGACAAAACAGACATTTCTGATAGAAACAAAACATTCATTACTTCACATACAGGTCGTTTAAATGTACAAGATAGAGATCATGCCTTTGAGGTTGATTTTCCAGAAGATGACGACCCTGCTTGGCAAGAAAAACTATCTGCTATAAAAAATAAGGTAAATGAATTGGAAAGCTCAATTTTAAACAATGATTATGAAAAATTGGCTACAATTATAGATTATGAAACTTGGGCAGACTGGTTTATAATCAATGAATTTACAAAAAATGTAGATGCATATCGTATATCTTGTTATTTTTCTTTAAACTCTATAAACGAGAAAATAAAAGCAACACCTATTTGGGACTATGAATTAGGCTTTGGCAACCCTAGACCATTTAATGCAGACCTAAATACAAGAACTTTAATGGTAGAAGATCAAAGCTATTATGCAGATGCATTTCCTACTCCATTTTGGTGGGTAGGCAAAGGGGCAAATTGTAAAGGCATACTAGGAGATTGTAAATTTAGAGAACTTGTTAAAGAACGATGGGTTAAACACATTGGTGAAAACGGAGCTTTAAATGCTACTGTACTAAACAATAAAATAGATAGTTTGTCACGTGTTTTATCTAATAGTTCTCAAAGAACCTTTGTTGATGTATATGAACTTAAATCATGGATTTCTGCTCGCACACAAGGATTAAATGACATCATTAGTTCATGGGAAACATGTAATAGTGTACCAGAACCTACTTTATATACAATTTACTTTAATGCAAATGATGGTAATGGCTCAATGAATTCTATAGAGCTAGAAGAAGGTAAAAATTTCACTATCCCTTCAAATCCTTTCACTCGTACAGATTATGAATTTGTTGGTTGGAATACAAAAGCCGATGGTAGTGGTGCATCATATGACGCAGGTGAAAGCTTAACTCTAACCACAGACCTTACTCTATATGCTCAGTGGAAAGAAATATTAAATACTATATTATATTTTGTAAATTCTGACGATTGGAGTAATGTGTATGCTTATGTATGGATAGATGAAACATCTAAAGAATATATAGAATGGCCAGGAGAACAAGCCACAAAAGAAAATATCTCAATATTTGGTTACAATATATATTCATATGATATGTCTGATAAAGAACTATATAATATGATTATATTTAATGAGAAAAGTTCTAGCCTAACACCAGAACAAACAAAGGATTTAAAAATCGATTATTCTAAACCATATTATTTTAACGGAATATGGTATAAATCACTAGATGATATGGTTTTATATACTTTGTCATTCAATGCTAATGGTGGTAGCGGCACAATGAGTTCTATAGATATAAATGCAGGTTTATCATATAAACTTCCTAGTAGCACTTTCAGTCGTTCAGGATACGTATTTGTTGGTTGGAATACTAAAGCAAATGGCACTGGAACATCATATTCAGCAGGTGAGAGCATAATTCTAACCGCAGACCTTACTTTATATGCTCAGTGGGAAAAACTTGTAAATAGTAAATTATATTTTGTAAATACCGATAATTGGAGTGGTGTGAATGCTTATGTATGGATAGATGGAACATCTAAAGAATACACAGAATGGCCAGGAGAAGAAGCCACAAGAGAAAATATCACAAAATATGGTTACAATATATATTCATATAATATGTATGGGAAAGAACAGTATAATATGATTATATTTAATGAGGTAAGTTCTAGCTTAAAACCAGGGCAAACTGATGATTTAATTATCGATTATTCTAAACCATATTTTTATAAAGGAATATGGTATAAATCACTAGATGATATAGTTGATACTGAAACAGACACTGCCAATGATCACGATTATGTAGACCTAGGTCTTCCTAGTGGTACTAAATGGGCTACCTGCAACGTAGGTGCAGACTCTCCAGAAGAATACGGCGATTACTTTGCTTGGGGTGAAACTCAGCCAAAAAATAACTATTATTGGTATACCTATAAATGGTGTAATGGTAGTTATGATACTCAGACTAAATATTGTACTTCATCTTCATACGGTACAGTAGATAATAAAACCACTCTTGACCTTTCAGATGATGCAGCATATGTAAATTGGGGCAGTTCTTGGCGTATGCCAACCAAAGCAGAACAAGATGAATTAAGAAATACTTCTTATACTACTTGGACTTGGACTACACAAAATGGTGTAAAAGGTTATAAAGTAACCTCTAAAACAAACGGCAATAGTATCTTTTTGCCAGCCGCGGGTTTTCGTGGCTATTCAGAGTTGTACGATGCGGGTTCCTACGGTAGCTGCTGGAGTAGTTCACTTAATACGTACGATTCGGATTACGCTTGCTACTTGTACTTCAATTCAGACCATGTGGGCAGCAACTACTTAGACCGCGACCTCGGTCGATCTGTTCGTCCAGTTTTGGCGAAGTAGAATAAAAGTGCGAGTTGAGAGCAGAGGTAAATTTATTTAGCAATACTGAGACGAAGCCTTTTATCATGAGCGAATGCGAATAATTACCTTGAGCCCTCACGGGCTACCGCGGTGCTTGGTGGGTGTCGCTTCACGGAGACCATAACTTAAACGGCTGTAACTTCTATTTCTTAGAGTTGCAGCCGTTTTTATGGGGTAAATCAAGTTTTTTTCTCCTATATTGCTAAAATTAAATATTGTTTCCATTTTTCATTTGTATATACTAGAGTAGGCCTATAACAATTATTGCCTGAATCTATCCTGTAAAACTTGCATCTTCTCTATAATCTGATTGAAAGTCGGCTTATTAGAACCATATATCATATTCACCAACATTTCTGCATAGTCCTTCTCCCATACGGATATAATATCTTCACGAGGGATAAGTACTATTCTTTTGCGTACATCTGGCGTGTAGTCCATATCTTTAACCGAGGTGAATATTTCTCTGTGGTGCCTAATATTTTCCCACAACTCATTATCTTTTACAGCCGTTATTGCAAAATCCTTATCCATCATCTGAAAGAGGTCGTACAAATGGCGTGATTTTCTATTTGCACTATCACCATGTCCAGGAACAGAGAACAATTCATGCAATAAGAAAACTTTTTCTAAGAATGTTTTTTCTGCAGCAGCAGTTGAAATATCAGAATCTATAATGCTTGTTTGAATTGTTGGAAAGTTTTCTTCAACAAGACTCTTTATCTTATTCTTTTCGTATGGTTCGGAAAGAGAGCGGGCACCGATTTCCAACATAACAACTGGCTTCAAGTAGTTCAACTCGCTTTGAATAACACTCTTATATGTAATCCATATTTTTCTTGGCTCAGGGTATGTATTATCACCCACACCGTCTTGTTCTGCTTCAATTGCACATAATGCATCCAAACCATATTGCTTGATGGCATCAGACAAAGTTTTATAAAACTCTTCTCGAATAAAGATAGATGATTCTTTACGAAGTTTCTTAATCTGTTTCTTGGTTAGGTTTCCCTCCAATCCAAATTGTGAACGGTCTATAGCAAGGTCTATATCTTCTGAAAATCTGCTAATATGTTTACCAACCTTACTCAACGATGTTCCACCTTTGAATATTAGTTTATCAGCAAAATGGAGAGTGAAAACAATCTGCAATATTGTTGTAACCCACAAGTCTTTTTCAATGGCCTGTGCCGGTAATCCAATGCGTCCTTCTGCTGCTTGTAATACTTGTCTTTGTTCCTCTATTGTGAGTGAAAAGTAGTTATTCATACGCTTGTTTAATTATGTTTCTAATCCATACTGGCATTAACTTTAAGTCTGCCATAACAGACTCTTTGGGCTCGTTCTGTAATAGTTCACCAATTCGTTTTATCTGCCAATCTTCAACATTTTCTTTCTTTAATGATTTTAGAGCGAATGTAATCAGCATTGCCAAACGACTCTGAAATGCCAGGTTTTTAGGTGCTGTGTTTTTGAAAGTTATGCCCCTACCATTGGATATTTCAACATGTCTTCTTGAACCATCTGTTAGATATACATAGTTCATAGGTACTTGTGTTGAAAGTCCAAGTACATTCAGTGCATAAGCACCTGTAGGGACAATTCGAGCATGATCTCGTTTTGCCATTGCCTCCGCTATTTGCTCAAATGACGGACGTAAAATTCCCAAACCCAATTTTTCATTAACTTCGGGATAACAATATATACCCTGAGCAACCCTAATTATCAAGCCTTCTTTACAGAGCCTCGTTAGAGCTTGCCTAATAGCATCAGATGTTCCCAAGTCAACAAAATCATCGGAGAAAAAGATACTTCCTTTCTCCAATGACAAAATTTGTTTTTCTATTTTTGACGTTACGCTATCCATAAAATCTATATTCTGTCACAAAAATACGGAAAATTTGTGACAATAACAAGTATTTTGTTTTTTCGCTCGTTTTTATTATCTTTGTGCTTTAAATTTATTTAACAATTTATAGAATATGAAAAAGTTTCTTCAAGATTTTAAAGCCTTCGCTATGAAAGGCAATGTAGTAGATATGGCTGTCGGTGTTATCATCGGTGGTGCATTTGGTAAAATCGTTACTTCTTTGGTAAACGATGTTATTATGCCTCTTATTGGTCTTGCTGTAGGTGGTGTGAACTTTACAGAGCTTAAATGGGTGATCCGTGAAGCTTACACAACAGAAGCTGGTAAAGAAATTGCTGCTGCAACTCTTAACTATGGTAACTTCCTACAAGTAACTTTCGATTTCCTTATCATCGCTCTTTCTATCTTCATGATGATTCGCGTTATCGCAAACCTTTCTCGTAAGAAAGAAGCAGAAAAAGCTGCTGCTCCAGCTCCAGCACCTGCTCCAGAACCAAAACCAACTAAAGAAGAGTTACTTCTTACAGAAATCCGTGACCTTCTAAAAAATAAATAATTAAATAGTAGGGACGCATAAAAAATCCCTCCTCTAATTTAATTCTTTAAAAGAGAAAATATGGGTGGTCTTATGGGCCACCCTATAAATTATATAAACAATGAAATTTTACGTCGTTTGGCAAGGCAGAGAAACTGGTATTTTTACTAGTTGGGAAGAATGCAAACCTCAGATAGAAGACTATAAAGGTGCTCAATATAAGTCCTTTAAGACTCGCGAAGAGGCAGAGCAGGCTTTTGCACACTCATATTATGCTGCCATAAACAAGGATAAGAAAACAGACGTAAAAAAATCTCCAACTCCTCCTTTTATAAAAAATAGCATTGCAGTTGATGCAGCTTGCAGTGGTAATCCTGGCGATATGGAGTATCGTGGGGTAAATGTGTTCAATGGTGAGCAGTTGTTTCTTCAAGGAGTATATAAAGAAGCCACAAACAATATAGGCGAGTTTCTTGCCATTGTGCATGGTCTTGCACTACTTAAAAAACAAAATTCAGATTGGCCAATATATTCAGATAGTATCACTGCAATATCTTGGATAAAGGCTAAAAAATGCAAGACAAAACTTGAACGCACTGCAAACAATGCTGAGGTGTTTGCTCGCATAGAAGCCGCAGAAAAGTGGCTTGCCACAAACACTTATACTACAAAAATTTACAAGTGGGATACCAAAGCGTGGGGTGAAATTCCTGCAGATTTTGGTAGAAAATAATCTTATTCTAGGTCTTCAAATTTGAAATCTACACCTGCATTTTTTACAAAGCAAGTGCCAAATTCTCCGCTTTTTATAGCACCAGTAGTCACATATCTAACACCTTCTATTGTTAGGTCGTTTTCTCTGTGAGAATGCCCAGAAATAACCATATTTACATTGTTTCTAGCAAACAAGTCGTATAAAACAACTGTTTCTTCTTGTGTAAACACACCATTTTGAAAGCCTTGATATGTGATGTTGCTATGAGTGATAATAATGCAATAACGATATTCATCTCTTTTTGACAAGACTTCTAATAGCCATTTGTATTGTCCACGCCCAAGTGTACTACTACCTGTTTCTAAAGCAATATAAAGGTCTTTGTAGTGTGGGGTGTTAACAGTAAAACTATATGTAGAAGACCCAAATCTGTCGTAGTAAAGATTCCACCCAAAATATTCGTCATGATTGCCACAAGTATAATAGGCAGGTATTTTAATGCCATTGGTAAGAGC
>JAEIGA010018887.1_pt1 | contig 10508 bp, 10 predicted proteins | sample 9270691 | NCBI WGS metagenome assembly JAEIGA01 (sample SAMN17057246, study PRJNA624740) | gut metagenome | biome: biome; isolation source: fecal sample | host: Bos grunniens | place: China: Xizang | collected 2019
AAAGTAAAGTGAGCATTTTAACATGATTGATTATATATACAGTCTTACAGAGAACGTAGTTGAAGAGCCGCAAATATGGGATAGCTTTCATATGCAATTTCTCATATGGGTCGCGGTTAGTTGCGCTGTTCTCGGTATTATCATAGGGCGAGCCTCAGACAGGACGTTTCGCTTCACAATAATGCTGTTTTGGCTTGCTATGCTGTTTGGCGAGGCATTCAAGCAGATTGCGACAAGCCTTGAGATGGTTGACGGAATGGTTGTTTTCAACTACGATTGGTCAGATTTTCCGTTTCAACTGTGTTCGACTCCGATCTACGTTCTTCCGTTTCTGGCGTTTCTTAAGGACGGCAGGATGAGAGATTTCGCCGCCGCATATATCGTCGGATACGGATTAATAGGTGGACTTGCTGTTTATTTTGTTCCCCATACCGTATTCGGCGAGATATGGGTGTTTAATATGCACAGTATGATTCATCACGGAATACAGATTATAACCGGCATTATTACCGCTGTCAGATATAAGAACAGAGTTAACCTTAAGTTTTTCATGAAGGGTTGGTTGGTGTTTGTCCTGATGTTCACTGTCGCTATGCTCCTGAATACCGTTTTTTACGACTATCTGATTGAGATAGGAGAGCTTACGGTGGATGACACCTTCAATATGTTTCTTGTCTCTCCAAATATGGAGTTTAATATTCCGGTATTCACCGATATGTTCAATACTCTTTCGTCTTGGCAGATGATCGCCGTTTACTTTGTTGGAGTACCTCTCGGGACCGCGGTTATAATGCGCGTCGTGCGAGTGATAAATCTCGGTATTAATAAGAAGGGTATGATTGATGTTGAGAAGAGATAATTATGTGAGAGCGGTGACGGTTATATTTATAGCACTCGAGCTCATATTTTTCCCTCTTATCCAGCTCCTACCCGCACGCGGCTCGGCAGCCTTTTCATACGCCTCGATAGTATGCGTTTTTCTCTACGCTCTTTTGACCCTGTGTACGGGTCGTGATAAGCACCTGATAAGGCTCGGAATATTTTTTACCCTGTGCGCCGATTACTTTTTAGTCCTTGCATATGACCGTCAGCTCGAGGGCGTGTTGTGTTTTATATGTGTTCAGGCTTGCTATTTTCTCTATCTTTATAGGGTCGAAACGAGAGCGTGTGTGAGACGTGCCAACGTAGTATCCCGCATTCTTCTTTCTTTCGCGCTCATCACGGTAGCCTATATCGTGCTTGGGGAGGATACGGATGTGCTCGCTATAGCATCCGTGATCTATTATGGCAATCTTTTGGCTAATATTATATTTGCGTTTTTGAGATACCGAGAGGAGAAGATTTTTGCCATCGGCCTTCTGCTTTTTGCTATGTGCGATTTGTGCATAGGACTCGATGTGATGTTTGACTCGTATTTAAAGCTTGATGTTGCGGGCTCCCTGTTTTACAGTGAGCACCATAATCTACCTTGGGTGTTCTATCAACCCTCGCAGCTTCTCATAGGAATTCATCTTACGTCAAATAAGGATTAAGAAAGAGCACCGTCCTTCAGAGGACGGTGCTCTTGATTTTTGGAAAAATTATACGGCAACCTTTATTACGTGTGTCTCGCCGTCCTTTTCACAGAGAAATAAAAGACCGCTGTTGTCGTATGGCTTGATTGAGGTGTACTCCGGGCGTATAACGTAATCTCCGGTTTTGTTTATCACACCCCAAAGGCGTACACGCACGTACCTTTTGCCATCGCGTGGAGACACGTAGCACATTCTTCTTCCCTCGGGGGCGTCACGAAACTCTTCAAGACATACTATTGACATACCTTCCTCGTTGGGGACCTCCACGTTGCAGAAGCCGCGCCTGGTTTGTTCGGGGTAGAGCTCTTCTTTTTTTGAGTTCACAATCCGCGCAAAATGAACGGGCAAGCCCAAAGTGCTGTGAAGAGCTATATCGTACACAAGAAAGCAATCATCGGTTATCGCTTCTATCAAGTTTGCAAACGGCTCAAATTTTATACGTCTGTCCTTCGTGTCGTAAAGTCCCGAGCTATTGCTCATAGCCGAGGGACCGTCGGAGAAGGTGATATATCTGTCCTCATAATCGTAGGATCTTGAAAAATGATAGTGGCGCGAGCCCTCAATCTCGTTTCCGTCCGTGTCGATGAGATAGCAGGCATCGCCGTCAGATACGACCGCGACCCCAAATTTGTTGAATTCGCAAGCCTCCTTGAAACGGGGTGGGATAACGTCCTCACCACGTGTGTTAATATATCCCCAAAGTACCGTATCGTAGAACACGCCGTTTTCCGACGTCTGCCATTTTCTCTCGTGACAAACAGCGCACAGACCGTGTGAAAAGGTGCCGACCAGCTCGTATTTGGGTTCTATCACTATGTTTTCGTTCTCGTCACGGAAGCCGTAGCACCCGAACTCATAATCGCCCTCATACTCAATTGGAATTGAAGAAAAGCTATACAAATTATTCTTGTTATTCATACTAACTCTCCTTTGTCAAATTAATGAAAAAGCACTTGCGGATGCAAGTGCTTTTTTGTTTGGTGCACCTTCAGGGATTCGATTCTCGCGCGAACTACGCGCTCGGTCTTCCGCGGTCGCGGACGTCCACCGGAAGTCCGCTCTGTACCGCTTCCCCTTCGAATCCCTTCGAAAAAAAACACCACACGAGGTGGTGTTCTTACTTTTTGGTGCACCTTCAGGGATTCGAACCCGGGACCCACTGATTAAGAGTCAGTTGCTCTACCAACTGAGCTAAAGGTGCATTGAATTTTGGTGCGCTTTTCTTAACGCGTAAACTATTATAGCACAACGATTTTTGTTTTTCAAGTATATTTTAACAAGAGAGCAATTTTTGCAATGTCATATTTTCCGCCCTTCTTTTCACTGTAAAAAGTCCGCCTCGGATATGAAAACCGAGGCGGACCTCAAGGCGTGCCTTTTTATTTCTTCATTTCCTCTTCAACCGCGGCTATTCTCTCACCAAGCGGAGGATGGCTGTATTCCATCAGCACGTTTATAGGAGAGGGAGACAGGTGGGCAAAGTTCTCGCGTGCCAGCTTTTTGAGCGCACCGATCATCGGCTCTCCGTATCCTTCCTTTACAGCCTGTCTGTCGGCGCGATACTCCGCCTTGCGGCTGCGCGCGTTCATCAAAATCATGGTAATGGGTTGAACGATACCGAGTATGGCACCGAGGAGTATGTAGGCAAAGCCGTAGTTAACCTCCGCGAAGCCGAATGCCGTGTGGAACGCAGGCTCTCTTACGGTAAGCCACACGATAACCGACATAATGAAAAGATTTGCAAAATTAAGGATCTGACTCTTTAGGACGTCCTTATTGAGTCCGTGTCCGAGCTCGTGAGCAAATACCGCAGTAATCTCGTCGGGTGTCATCGCATTCAGAAGGTTGTCATAAAGAACTATAGTTTTAAGTTTTCCGAAGCCGGTGAAATAGGCGTTGAGCTTTGTCGTTCTGCGCGAGGCATCCATAACCTCGATAGCCTTTACCGAGTAGCCGTGCTTTGTAAGAAGCTCCATCAGCTTATCCTTCAGCTCACCGTCCTCAAGGGGTGTGAACTTGTTTCCGACCCTGCTGAGTATGGGATAAAGGAAAGAGATAATAATAGTGAAAACGAATATGACGCACGCAAAGAGAATCACCATCAGGTCTCCTATGAGCGAGTGCAGGGTGAAAAGCAAGCACACAAGCGCCAGAGAGAGCGCGGCATCGAGAAGAAACGAGCGTATTCTGTCGAAGATAAAGGTCTTCGTCGTTGTGCGGTTGAAGCCGTACTTTTCCTCTATCTTCATCGTGCTCACGTAGTTGAAGACGGTACTGACTGCAGCGCCGACTGCCGTCTCGAGAAGGAGTACCGATATAAGCTGTACGATGACGTCGGATGAGAAAAGGGAAGCAAACGCGGAATATGCGTTAAATGCCAAAAGAGCAAAGGATACGGCAAATGACACGGTGTCCGAGACTATGTCGAGGCGTGAGCACTCGGCACTGTACTTCTTCCATTTTTCATAGGTTTCCGCATCATATACGTCCGAGAGGTTATCGGGCGTCGGATTGCTCGCGGAGCGATAGCGAACAACGTCGAGCAAGAGCTTGTATATTCCGGAAAGAATAACAATAAGTAAAATTGCTAATTTCATTTTACAAAATCTCCGTATTTGTGTGATGATTATATTGTATCAAACAGAGATAATAATTTCAAGTATAACACTCAAAAAAGCAAAAAATAAAAATTTTGATAATTTTGTGACTTTGTTACATACATTCTTACAAAAGTATGCTATAATACATATGAAAGATAAGGAGGGACTATGAAACCGAGAATTACTTTAAACGAGGACAAGGACATCGTCGCAACGGTTAAACAAGGTCTTAAGGAGCGCGGCGGCTACTGTCCGTGCAGATTTGAGATGACGGATGACAATAAGTGCATCTGCAAGGAGTTCCGTGAGCAGATAGCGGATCCCAATTTCGAGGGATTCTGTCATTGTATGTTATACTATAAGCATAAACAGTAAATAATAGATAAGAAAGGAATATAAAAATGTCAGTACTTCACATTGGTAAAGAAGAATTCGATGAGAAAATATTAAAGAGCGAAAAGGTTGCGCTTGTAGATTTTTATGCAACCTGGTGCGGTCCTTGCAAAATGGTTGCTCCGATACTTGAGGAGATTGCAACCGAGCATCCCGAGTACGTTATAGCAAAGGTAAACGTTGATGATGAGCCCGAGCTTGCGCGCGAGTTCAAGATTATGAGTATTCCTGCGCTTTTCGTTATACGCGACGGCGAGGTAACGGACAGCGTTGTCGGCTATAGACCTAAGGAAGCTATATTGGAGCTGCTCGAGGGCTGATACAACACTTTGTATAAAAAATGATAGAATAGAGCGAGGTTTTACTCGCTCTTTTTCTTTTTGTAGCACAAGATATGAATAAACTGTAAATGAAATATTTTTTCAAAAAATCGAATAAAAAATGAAAAATGGCGAAAAAATGAAAATTATTTTCAAAATTTGAAGGAATTTGTGAATTTTATATAAAATATTTAAAATATTTAGTCGTACGTTTTGTACGTAAAAATATTCAAAAAACGTATTGACAACGGCTATTTTCTGTGCTAAAATCGGAATTGTGAAAGTATTTTTCATAAATAATGGAGATAATTTTCATATTTTTCAATCAAAACTAACAGAAATGATGATAAAGTGAAAATTATTTTCAAAAACGGCAAAAAACACGAAAGGAGGCAAAAAGTTTGAACAGGACTTTACTTCAGGCGCAGCTCTTGTATAACGACATGGGTAAGTCTGAGAAGAGAGTCGCTGATTGGTTATTCTCCCACTCGGGAGAGATCCTGCCATATTCTATTTCGGACCTTGCCTCTATGTGTGAAAGCAGTGAGGCAACGATAGTCCGATTCTCCAAGAGACTCGGGTGCTCGGGATACCAGGATCTTAAAATAGCTCTTGCGAAGGAGCATGATAAGAAGGTTATCGCTCCCACGATAACCGCCGAGGACGATTGCTTCAGCATTTTTGAAAAGGTATGTAACGATGCCTACATGTCGCTCGAAAGGACAAAGAAAACTCTCTCTCCTGCGGCTATGAGTGCGGCGGTGCGCGCCATCGCATCGGCGGGCAGGGTAGTGCTGATAGGCCTCGGAGCATCCGCGCAGGTTGCAGAGGATGCCAGCCACAAGCTTCTGCGAGCAGGATACAATTCGGTGGCGTACGATGATACCCACATGCAGGCGATAGCCGTATCTCAGCTGCGACCGGGTGACACTGTAATAGGAATTTCACAGTCCGGAGCGTCAAAGGATATAGTTGAATCTATGAAGGTCGCAAAATCGAGAGGAGCGCACACCATAGCAATCACTTCCCGCGAGAAGTCACCGATAGCGCGTCTGTCGGAGATAGTTCTTCTGACCGACACTGAGGAAACGAGACACAGCTCGCTCGGTCTTAACTCACATCTTGCAAGGCTTGTTGTTATCGACGCTCTTTGCTATAAGCTCGTCTATGAGAACGCGGAGCGCGCACAGACGGTCGGAGAGGGTGAAGCAGAGCTTAAGACGAAGAGAATACTCGACTGACAAAAACCAATCACGGCAAAAAAATAATTTATATATAAAGGAGAAACAAAATGAAAATTCTCGTAGTAAACGCAGGATCTTCCTCTCTCAAATATCAGCTTTTTGATATGGAGACCGGCGAGGTGCTTGCAAAGGGACTTTGTGAGAGAATCGGTATCGACGGAGTTATTACTCACAAGCGTCCCGGCAAGGAGGATTACAAAAAGGAAACCGAGCTTAAGGATCATAAGGCGGCTATAGAGCTCGTTCTCTCGCTGCTTACGGATAAGGAGCTTGGCGTTGTTGAAAGTGCGGATGAGATAGGCGCGGTAGGACACAGATTCGCTCACGGCGGCGAGATTCGTCAGTCCTCGATTCTCGATGATGAGAAGCTTAAGTATCTCGAGAGCATAGTTGAGATCAATCCTCTTCACGGACCGCCCGCAATCAGCGGCTTCAAGGGCTGCAAGGCGGTTATGCCCGACGTAGTACACGTTGGCGTATTCGATACATCTTATTATTCCTCTATGGAGGAGAAGGCGTTCGTATATCCCATTCCCTACGAGCTTTACGAAAAGTACAAGGTTCGTCGCTACGGCTTCCACGGTACCTCTCACAGATTTGTTTGTGCTGAGGCGGGCAAGCTTATCGGCAACAAGAATGTAAAGATCATTACCTGCCACCTCGGCAACGGTTCGTCTATAACAGCTACTGTTGACGGCAAGGCAATCGACACCTCGATGGGCTTCACTCCCAACGACGGTGTACCCATGGGAACAAGATGCGGTGCGATAGACCCCACGGTTGTTCCTTATATAATGAAGAAGGAAGGTCTCACAGCACAGGATGCGGAGAAGCTTCTTAATTCCAAGTCCGGACTCCTTGGCGTTTCCGGAGTGTCCAGCGATTGCAGAGACATCTCCGCGGCGGCAGAGGCGGGCAATCACAGAGCAGCGCTTGCTCTTGATATTCTCGTTCATAACATCAAAAAGATAATCGGCTCGTACGTAGCAGAGATGGACGGTGTTGACGCACTCGTATTTACTGCGGGTATCGGTGAGAACGACAGAGTTCTCCGTCAGAACGTGTGCCGCAATATGTCCTATCTTGGCGTAGCTATCGACGAGGAGCTTAATATGAGATGTCCTCGCGGCGAGACTGTAGAGCTTACGGCTCCCGGTGCAAAGGTTCGTACCTTCGTTATTCCTACAAACGAGGAATATATGATAGCTCTCGACACTCTTGCGCTTGCAACTAAGTAATCAAAAATAATTATATACTTACCGAAAGGAAACAAAAAATGAAATCCGTTTACGAAATCAAAAAGGAAATCTGTGAAGTCGGACATATTATGTATGAGCTCGGCTTCGTAGCAGCTAACGACGGTAACATCTCCGTCAAGGTCGGCGAGAACGAGTATTACTGCACCCCTACCGGTGTATCCAAGAGAGATCTCACTCCCGATATGATCATCAAAGTTGATAAGAACGGCAACAAGCTCGAGGGCAGACTCAATCCCTCATCCGAGATCAAGATGCACATGAGAGTGTATCAGGAGCGTCCCGACGTTAACGCCGTAGTTCACGCTCATCCCCCCGTTGCTACCGCCTTCACCATTGCAGGCGTAGACCTTGATCAGTATATTCTCCCCGAGGCAGTTCTTACTATCGGTAGCGTTCCTACCTGTGAGTACGGTACTCCCTCCACCATGGAAATTCCCGACTCCCTTCTTCCTTACATCCAGAACCACGACGCATTCCTTCTCAAGAACCACGGTGCTCTCACAGTAGGATGCAATCTTACCAAGGCTCGCTTTATAATGGAAGAGGTTGAGTTCAACGCAAAGATCTGTAAGTATGCTATGGAGCTCGGCGCAGTTCACGAAATCCCCAACGATCAGCTCGTTAAGCTTATGGAGCTCCGCAAGAAGATGAATCTTCCCGGACGTCACCCCGGCATCGAGTTTGACGAGGAGCCCGCTGGTGCAAACGAGGAGCTTGTAGCTACAATTACACGCAAGGTTCTTGAGGCTCTCGGAAAATAATTTCAGACAAGCCGAAATTATTGAAAGGAGAAAAAAGACCATGGCTATAAATTGGACACAGGCAGATATAGAAAAGGTTGTTTCTGCCGTGATTGAAAATTTAAAGTCTGACGGTGTGAGGACTGCCCCTGATACGTGGGACGCATCCGGATACGGCGGAAGAAAATTCGTCGGCGTATATGCGGATATGAACGATGCTATCGAGGCGGCAACCTGCGGATATAAGGCAATTCGTGCCATGTCTCTTGACGAGCGTGAGCGCATCATATCCGTAATTCGCGACCTTTGCAGAAAGGAAGCGCCGATTATGGCTGAGATGGGTGTCAAGGAGACCAAAATGGGGCGTGTTGCTCATAAGATTGCAAAGCACAATCTGGTTGCGGATAAAACTCCCGGCACCTCCGACATCGTAGCGGCGGCAAAGACCGGAGATTACGGACTCACTCTCACCGAGATGGCTCCCTTTGGAGTTGTGGGAAGCATTACTCCCTCCACCAACCCGTCCGAGACCGTCATTTGCAACAGTATCGGAATGATAGCGGCGGGTAACGGAGTTGTGTTCAACCCCCACCCCGGTGCAATAGCAACCTCAAATTACGCCGTCGACCTCATAAACAGAGCCAGCGCGGCGGCAGGAGGACCCAAGGTTCTCGTTGCCTCGGTTATAAAGCCGACTCTTGAGAGCGCTGACGTCATGTATAAGCATCCCGCAATCAGACTTCTTGTCTGCACGGGCGGCCCCGGAGTTGTTAAGAGTGTTCTCTCCAGCGGTAAAAAGGCTATTGGAGCGGGTGCGGGCAACCCGCCTGTTATCGTAGACGACACCGCAGACGTGAGAAAAGCCGGCAAGGATATTATCGACGGTTGTTCCTTCGATAACAATCTTCCTTGCATAGCGGAGAAGGAGGTATTTGCCTTCGCAAATATAGCTGACGAGCTTATGGATGCTATGCTTGCCAATGGAGCATATAAGATTGACCGTGCAATCGCTGACAGACTCGTCGATATAGTTCTTGACGAAAAGAAAAACCCCAAGACAGGAGTTATCTCTAAAGTAGTCAGCCGCGAGTGCGTAGGCAGAGACGCAAAGGTGCTTCTTGCCAAGGTTGGTATTCACGTAGGTGATGAGGTGCGCTGTATAATATGCGAGACCGACTTTAACCACCCGTTCGTTCAGCACGAGCTGATGATGCCCATTCTTCCTATTGTCAGAGTTAAGAACATAGACGAGGCTATAGATCTTGCCGTTAAGGCAGAGCACGGCTTCCGTCATACGGCTCATATGCACTCGAAGAATATAGACAACCTCACGAGATTTGCAAGAGCTGTTGAGACAACCATATTCGTTAAGAATGCGCCCTCCTATGCGGGAATAGGATTTGGCGGAGAGGGACACACCACCTTCACCATCGCCGGACCTACCGGAGAGGGGCTTACAAGCGCGAGAAGCTTCACGAGATATCGTCGCTGTGTGCTTTCTGAAAGCTTTAGAATAATTTAAACATATAAATGACAACTATTAATTACAAATGGTTGTCGGAAAGGTGAAAAATGAACATTTCTTCTTCACAGGTAGAAGCTATAGTTCGCAGAATACTTGGCGAGAGCGGATCGTCCTTTAAGGGTGGCTCCGAGGTGCCTAAAACTGCTAAGGTTGCTATGCTTACTGCCGCAAAAAAAATTGAAGTTAAGGAATTCCCCATACCCGCCCTTCAGGACGACGATATTCTCGTCAAGGTTGAGGGCTGCGGAGTTTGCGGCACCGATGTTCACGAGTGGAAGGGCGACCCCTTCGGCATTATCCCGGTAACTCTCGGTCACGAGGGAACGGGCGAAATAATCGCGCTCGGCAAGAACGTAAAAACAGATACCGCTGGCAAGCCTATCAAGGTCGGCGATAAGATCGTTACCTCTGTTATAAGCTGCGGCGAGTGTCACGTATGCCGTAATCATCCCGCCAACACCAACCTTTGCGATAAGCAGGGCGTATTCGGACTTATTCCTCACAGCGACGCACAGCCTCTTACCGGTTGGTTTGCTACCCACCTTCTTATCAGAGGAAAGGGCTCTACGTACTTCGTTGTGAACGATCTCGATCTTCAGGAGAGAATGCTCCTCGAGCTTGCCTGCGTGTGCGTGCACGCTCTCAAGAGAGCTAACTCCACAGGCCTTATAAACTTCAACTCCAAAGTTCTCGTTCAGGGCCTTGGCCCTGTTGGTCTGGTTATGATCTCGGTGCTTCGCGCCGCGGGTGTTAACCACATAGTTGCTATTGACGGAACTCCGAGAAGACTTGAGATGGCAAAGAAGCTCGGTGCAAAGACAGTTATCAGCTTCAAGGAGGTAACCTCTCTTGA
>JAEIGA010018888.1_pt1 | contig 10508 bp, 5 predicted proteins | sample 9270691 | NCBI WGS metagenome assembly JAEIGA01 (sample SAMN17057246, study PRJNA624740) | gut metagenome | biome: biome; isolation source: fecal sample | host: Bos grunniens | place: China: Xizang | collected 2019
CCTGTTTCATGATCCAAGCCCATGTACTTGATAGAGAACAAGCTATTCACCGGATATCCTTCCAAGTTACCACCTGTTGCACGAGTCAAGTTATAAATGCTAGGCAAGTTCTTTGAGTTAGTAATCTTGGTTGTATTATAACCCATGGTAAAGTTTGAACGCCATTCCCAGTCTTTCATACGAATTGGAGTAAAGGCAATTGCCACATCGACACCTCTTGAATCCATATCTGCATAGTTCGCATATTTGCTCAAGATACCACCCACACCTGAAGTCTTCAATGTAGCGATCAAGTCAAAACTCTTTCTCCACCAGCAATCAACAATGACATCCAATCTACGGTTAAACAAACCCAAGTCGATACCCACATTGGTCAAATAACCTTTTTCCCAAGTCAATTCTGAATTTTCCAATGAAGACAAAGTAATTACCGATTCAATGTCACTTGAATAGAAACGGGTTGCATTTTCATTATAGAACTTAGCTGAAGCAGATGCACGCGAGTTCATGGATGCAGTCAAACCGAACGATCCTCGCAAAGACAACTGATCAATCCAATTCACATCTTCCATGAAATGTTCATTCATCACATTCCACTTACCGCTGACGTTCCAAGTCGGCAACCAACGTGCAGTACGGCTTGTACCCAAAGCATTGGTACCATCATAACGAACAGTTGCAGAAGCGATATAACGCTTGTCATAGCCATAATCCGCATTGAAATAGAAAGCAGCGAAACGGTCACGAACTGTACCCATACCGTAATAATTGAAATTGTTTTCAATCATCATCTTCATGATGCGATAATCCACTGATACAGATCCACCTTCATTATATTGGTAACCATAACCAGTATTCGAGAAGCTCTGACGGTCAGCATATTTTACCTGTTGACCCAAAATGATGTTCAAGTCATGCTTACCGATAGTACCTGCATATCTCAATGAGTTACGGATATCATAGCTCTTCAACATACTTTCGTCTCTATTGTAGAAACCACCGTATGGCAATACAGAATAAGCCTCACCTTCCGGATTATCCGGATCCTTATACAAGAAATCATTTGCACCACGGATTACAGAATTGTAATCAGCGCGATAAGCTTCCGCCATATTTGAGAATTCAGTAATCTGATGTTCACGGTCTGACTTCACATAACGCATAGCGCCAGTAAATTCATAATTCAAGCCCTTGAAAATCTCCCAATTCAATTCGAACTGAGCCTTAATGTCGGCAACGTTCAATGTAATGTAGTTGTTATTAACTTCATTGATAATATTGAACGGAGCAAAGTTTCGTGTGAAATATTCCAATTCACCATTTTCATCATAACAAGTAAGCGCACGGCTGGTATTCAATGCGTAGCTGAACGGGTTGATATCAAAGTCACGGTCATACTTACCTGTCACTGTATCGTCACGACGAGACAAAGAACCTGGAGCTCTTTGTGTACGGAGTGAACCGATCAACTGGAAGCCGGTTCTGAGTTTGTCAGACAACTTGAAGTCATTGCGGAAGTTAGCAGTATAACGCTGTACATTATCAGCAATAGACCAACCATCGTCGTTCAAGAAACTAAGAGAAACATAAGACTTGCTGCGTGAGCTACCACCAGAAACGCTGATGGAATGTTCTTGTTGCAATGAGTTCTGAAACAAAATATCAAACCAGTCTGTATTGGCATTGGCATATCTTTGAAGGAACTTATTACGTGCTTCTGTAGTATTTTCCAAGCCAAACTTACCAGTCTTTTCATCATACGCATTGATCAAGTTGTACATTTTTCCGTAGATACCTGAATTTGCCTTGTTCACAATATCCGATGTCAAATAACCTTTTCTTTCCAATTCAGCATAAATAGACATCTGGTCAGATGAGTTCATGATATCGTAATCACTGTATCTCGGCTTCAACTGTACAGTAAAATTACCGGAATAAGAAATTACCGGCTTACCTTCTGAACCGCGCTTGGTAGTAACAACAACCACACCATTCATGGCACGAGCACCATACAATGCAGTAGCAGCAGCATCCTTCAACACGTCAATACTTTGAATATCGTTGGCATTCAAACCTGCTACAGCCGAGCCCAAAAGTGTTGCAGGGTCACCACTGGTAAGTTCGTCATTGGAAATGTTGATCAAGTCTTCCTGAACCACACCGTCAATTACCCACAACGGCTTGTTTTCACCACTCAATGAGGTAGCACCACGTACACGCACCTTAGGAGCAGCACCAAAAGTACCAGATACATTCTGAATGCTGACACCTGCAGCCTGTCCTTCCAACATTCTACTGAGGTCTACCGCACCCTTGATGTTCAAGTCATCTGCTTCAAGTTTGGTTGAAGATCCCGTAAAGTTAGTCTTGCTAATACTGCGGAAACCAGTAACAACGACATCATCCAAGACTTGAGACGATTCAAACAATACGATATCAAATTCACGCTTTTTACCGATTGTAATTTCTTGTGTCTGCATACCGACAAAAGAAACGACCAATACAGTTGCATCGTTGAATTCATTTGACAAATAGAAATTACCATTTATATCGGTAATCGTACCGGTGCTCGTACCTTTCACAGCTACAGCAACACCCACAAGAGGCTCTCCGTTAGAATCTCGGACTATCCCTTTCAAGCGAGTGTTTTGCGCATACACAAGGGATGAAAACACCAACATAACAAGCATTAGTAATGCTCTTAATCTTAAAGGTTTCATAATTCTTCCATTTGGTTAACAATTTATTATTTTTTTGCAAAAGAAATGGAAAAATAACACATAAACAAAGACGTTCCTATGTTTATAAACATACAAACGGTACTTTTCTTAATTTTTGATAAAAAAAAAGCATCCAACCAACAAGGTGCTTAAAAACCTTGCTGACTGTATGCTACAATAAAAATATCCTGCAACTATTTCGTAATCAATTTTCTGCTAGTTTCAGCATATTCTTATATTCTTCCGGACGTTGCAATACCTCCAACGCCCTCCGTAATACCTTATCTTCTTTCAGAGTTTCCTGTACAGCACCTTTTTCAAAATAATGTCGTTTTATGATTTCTTCTGCAAGCAATGGCTTGATATCTTTTTCAAAACGATCCAATTCCAAATCAAGATTATGCTGTAATTTCTTTTCCAACGCTACAAATTCATCTTTGGCACCTTCCATATAACCTTCGAACTCCGCTATTTCCTTCAAGTTCTTCAACATCGCTTCACTTTGTCTGTCATAACTGAAATTACGTTTCTTCAAGAACGACTTGAATTCGGCATAGTCAACATCTGTCAACTTAAAGCCAGCCACTTCATCGATACGAGGATGCTTGATACAATACAGGGTAGCATAATCGAATATCATATCCTCATTCATCAAATAGAACAAGATATTCGGTGTCTTTTCCAACTTAACCTCAATGTCCGGACGAATACCACCGCCATCACGCACCTCACGACCAGCAGCCGTTTGGAAGACATTTGTCAAACTATCCGGAGTCCGTGCGATGGAACCATCCGCATTTCTTTTGGAATAATCCAAAGCTTGTACACAACGGCCACTCGGAATATAATACTTGGCAGTAGTAATCTTCATGCTACTATTGAAAGGCAAATAACGAAGCGTCTGTACCAATCCCTTACCAAAAGTACGATTACCTATAATCACGGCACGGTCCAAATCTTGCAAAGCGCCCGACAAGATTTCAGCAGCAGAAGCCGTAGAACCATCCACCAATACGGTTAGAGGAATTTCCAAATCAATCGGTTCGCTAGTTGTGCGATAAGTATTGTCCATCTGCTTGAACTTTCCTTTTGTCACAACAATTTCCTTTCCTTTCGGAACAAAGAAATTCACCACCTTCACGGCTTCACTCAACAATCCTCCTCCATTTCCACGCAAGTCAAGGATTAAAGAAGTGGCTCCTCGTTGCTTCAATTCAATCAAGGCCTTCTTCACATCCTTTGAACAACCGTCCATCGAGAAAGTACTGATAAAGATATATCCCACACTATCGTTTACCATATTATAATAAGGTATAGGATTTGTACGGATTGTACCACGAGTCACCTTGATTTCCAATGGCACATAAGTACTGTCGGAAATCGGACGATCAATTTTGAGGGCACAAACCGTTCCTGGCTCACCACGCAAATTACTGCTGACATATTCCGTCAGTTCGTTCGGTGTACGATTTTCCTGTGCCATCTCCTTGCCATTGATTTCCAGGATAACATCGCCCGCCTTCAAACCCGCTTCCGCAGCCGGATGACCTTCGGACGGTTCTACTATGACAACGCGCTTTCGAGGAGTATAATAACGAACTACCGAACCGATACCTCCAAACTTACCAGTTGTCATTTCCTTCAAAGTATTGTCTTCCTCCGGATAATAATCAGTATAAGGATCCGTTTTCGACAACATGGCCCGAATCCCGTATTCAACTATCTCTTTTGGATTGATGGTATCTACATAGAACATATCCAACTCCTTGAATACCGAATTAAATATATCCAGACTCTTTACTATCTGGAAATTTCGGTCATCGGTACTCTTGAAACCCAAGAAAACGCCACCCAGAAGAAGAGAAGCTACCAATATTCCTATTATCTTATTGTTTCTTTTCATATTCTTATTTTTATCCGTTTGCAAAATAACATATAATTTCCGTTATCCTTGCAGAACCAACCCAATATTTAACTTAATTTCTTCTCATACCCCCCTTTTATACATGAAAAGTCCCCCAAACACAACACAAAACAGCTATTTTTTCATTTTTCTCGAAAAAAAAAGAGGAAAGTGTTGCACAGTTCAGAAAAACCCTTTATCTTTGCACCGCATTTGAGAAAGAAACATTCTTCCTTAGCTCAGTCGGTTAGAGCATCTGACTGTTAATCAGAGGGTCCTTGGTTCAAGTCCAAGAGGAAGAGCAAAAAACTCAATGCAAAATTCTTCCTTAGCTCAGTCGGTTAGAGCATCTGACTGTTAATCAGAGGGTCCTTGGTTCAAGTCCAAGAGGAAGAGCAAGAAGGTTCGCAAATGCGAGCCTTTTTTGTTATATCCTAAACAAAAAAAGAACCCATCAAAAGATGGATTCCTGTGTTTCTGTCGTAAACAATTCCAATGCCTTGATTCCCATTACTGAGTTTCCCTTGCTATTCAGACGAGGACTCCAAACTGCCACCGAGTATTGCAAAGGATAAATGGCCACAATACCGCCACCCACTCCACTCTTTCCTGGCAGACCTACCAAATAAGAAAACTCTCCAGCCTCATCATAAAAGCCACAAGTCTGCATAATCGCATTCATTCGCTTCACTTGCGAAGAAGTCAGCTTCACACCTGCATAATTGAATTTCTTACGATGGTTGGCGAATGCCAAAAAAGCACGGGACAGCTCCCTGCAACTCATTTCAAGGGAACACATCAAGAAATAAAAGCGCAACACTCTTTCTATGTCACCTCTAATCGTTCCATGATACTTCAACAAATTGGCAATGGCTGCATTCAAGTATCCTTTTTCACGTTCAGAGACAGCTACCTCCTCATTAAATTGCAAGGTTTCATCTCCTGCCACCGCACGGACAAAAGCCAAAAACTCCTCCTCCGGGTTCTCCAAACGAGTCAACAAAATATCTGCCATTACAATGGCACCGGCATTGATGAACGGATTGCGGGGAATACCTTTTTCCACCTCCAACTGCACCAATGAATTGAAAGCCGTTCCCGAAGGCTCCTTACCTACCCGTTTCCATAATTCATCCCCTTCCAGAGAAAGGCACATCGCCAAAGCAAACACTTTGGATATACTTTGAATAGAAAAGCGCGTATCAGCCTTTTCGATGGAATAGATTTCTCCATAAATCGTATGGATACACATACCGAACTGGTCAGGATCCACCTTGGCCAAAGCCGGAATATAATCCGCCTGCTTGCCCGTCTTGGCATAAGGCAAGATAGCCTGATAAATATTTTCAAGAATCTGCTGATAATCCATCAATTTGTTCTTTATTTTCTACAAAAATAACACTATCTTTGTAATTAACCTAATTAAAATAATCTTATTAACCTTAAATTTTACCACTATGTATAGAATGATTTTGAATGAAACCTCATATTTCGGTGCAGGTTGTCGTGAAAGTATTGCTGTCGAAGCAGCTCGCAGAGGTTTCAAGAAAGCATTTTTTGTAACAGACAAGGATTTGATCCGTTTCAAAGTAGCAGACAAGGTCATTGAAGTATTTGACAAGAACAACATTCCTTATGAAATTTATAGCGATGTGAAGGCTAACCCTACCATCGCCAATGTACAGAATGGTGTAGAAGCATTCAAGGCTTCGGGTGCAGATTTCATCGTTGCATTGGGGGGCGGTTCAGCCATCGACACTGCCAAGGGAATCGGCATCGTATTCAACAACCCTGAATTTGCAGACGTCAAATCATTGGAAGGTGTAGCAGACACCAAGAATAAAGCTGTTCCAACTTTCGCTTTGCCAACTACTGCAGGTACAGCTGCCGAAGTGACCATCAACTATGTAATTATCGACGAAGACGCCAAGAAGAAGATGGTATGCGTTGATCCGAACGACATTCCTGCCGTTGCAATTGTCGACCCTGAATTGATGTATTCCATGCCGAAGGGCTTGACTGCTGCTACAGGTATGGATGCTTTGACTCACGCTATCGAAAGCTATATTACCCCAGGTGCTTGGGTTATGTCCGACATGCTCGAATTGAAAGCTATCGAAATGATTGCAGCAAACTTGAAGGCAGCTGTTGACAATGGTAGCGACCCTGTTGCACGCGAAGCGATGTCACAAGCTCAATACATCGCTGGCATGGGCTTTAGTAATGTAGGTTTGGGTATTGTTCACTCAATGGCTCACCCGCTTGGCGCCCACTACGACACACCTCATGGTGTGGCTAATGCTTTGTTGCTCCCTTATGTAATGGAATACAACGCTGAATCTCCTGCCGCTCCTAAGTATATCAATATCGCTAAGGCTATGGGCGTTAACACTGACGGTATGACTGAAGCTGAAGGTGTAAAGGCAGCGGTTGAAGCAGTGAAGCAGCTTTCACTCAGCATCGGAATTCCTCAGAAGTTAAACGAAATCGGTGTACGCAAGGAAGATTTGCACACACTGGCAGTTGATGCATTCAACGATGTTTGTACAGGCGGTAATCCTCGTCCTACTTCCATCGAAGATATCGAAGCATTGTACAACAAGGCTTATGAATAATTAAAACAAAAACACCGTTGTCATTCAGAGCGAAGCGAGGCATCCTTAATATATTCAAGATTTTCCTCCATTCGACCATCTGAATGACAACATTTTATAATAACGTCATTCCATGAAACGATTCAAAATCTTAGGGTTACTTCTGGCACTTTATCTTGTACCATTAACAGTAACCGCCCAAACCGCTCTTCAAAACAAGTTGAAAGCCATCAGCCAAATTACGGAAATTAAAACTCTCGAAAGCAAGGAGTTTGCAGAAAAGTATGTAACCTACTTTACCCAACCGCTTGACCATGACCAACCAGAAATCGGCAGTTTTCGTCAACGCGTCGTCGTTTCGCATGTAGGGTTCGACCGTCCAACCGTCATCGTGACCGAAGGGTATGGAGCTGCATACGCATTGAACCCCAGATACCGCGAAGAATTGTCACGAATGTTCAATACGAACATGATTTTCGTAGAATACCGCTATTTCCTTGAATCCACTCCTGAACCAAGAGATTGGAAATATCTGACCGCAGAAAGCAGTGCCGATGACCTACATGCCATCCGCAACGCATTCAAAACCATCTATCCGGGCAAATGGATTGCTACAGGTATCAGCAAAGGCGGACAGACCACTATGCTTTATCGCACCTTCTATCCGGATGATGTGGATATTAGCGTACCTTATGTAGGACCGTTATGTTATGGTGTAGAAGACGGACGGCACGAACCTTTCCTCCGTCAAGTCGGCACAGCTGAAGAACGCAAGAAAATTGAAGATTTCCAATTGGAAGTATTAAAGCGCAAAGCCACTTTACTCCCAAGATTCGAAAAGCATTGCACTGAAAAGAAATACGAGTTCTTCGGTTCTGTAGAAGAAATCTACGATTACTCGGTTCTGGAATATTCTTTCGCCTTTTGGCAATGGGGCACTCCTGTCAGCACTATTCCGTCCAACGATGCAAGCGACGACGAAATCTACAAGCATTTCATGGAAATCAGCGAACCTTCTTACTTTGCCAAAGGCGGTGGCAATGAATCCTTCTTTGTACAAGCAGCCCGCGAATTGGGTTACTATGGATACGACATCCGTCCTTTCAAGAAATACTTGTCCATCAAGTCAAGCAAGGGGTACTTGAAGAAACTGATGCTTCCCGAAGATGCTAAAGACATCAAGTTCGACAAGAGCTTGAGCAAGAAAATCACTAAGTTCTTCAAGAAGAACGATCCTAAAATGGTTTTCATCTATGGCGAAATCGATCCATGGTCGGCTGCTGCACCTACTTGGTTGGACACTTCCAAGAAGCAGAACATGCACATCTTTGTACAACCTCGTGGTAGCCACAAAGCACGCATTAACACTCTTCCGGAAGAAATGAAACAAGAAGCTATCCGCATTATCAAAGGTTGGTTGGAAGAATAATTAAAAGCCTATGAAACGATTTATCAGAAACCTGACATCTGCAGCTCTCTTCGGATTGACCGCTAATCTGCCTGCTTTTGCCCAAACAAGTACATATACCCCTACTCCTGAAAACCTTCTGGCCCGCCAGGAGTTCCAGGACAACAAGTTCGGTATTTTTCTTCATTGGGGCATCTACAGCATGACCGCCCAAGGCGAATGGTACATGAACAACCGGAACATCCATCGGGATGAATATGCCAAACTGGCTTCGGGCTTTTACCCTTCACGGTTCAATGCCGCCGAATGGGTGTCTGCCATCAAAGCCTCAGGAGCCAAATACATTTGCATCACTAGCCGTCACCACGACAGTTTCTCGATGTTCGATACCAAAGAATCGGATTTCGACATCGTGGACGCTACTCCTTTCAAGCGTGACATTATCAAGGAACTTGCGGAAGAATGCCATAAACAAGGCATTAAGCTCCATTTCTACTACTCGCACTTGGACTGGAAACGGGAGGATTATCCGTTGGGCGGAACGGGACATGGAACCGGTCGCCCCAAAGATAAAGCTAATTGGAACACCTATTACCGCTTCATGAACAACCAGCTCACCGAGCTGCTCACCAACTATGGCCCCATTGGAGCCATCTGGTTTGATGGCGTTTGGGATCACCCGACCAGTTTCGACTGGCAACTGGAAGAACAATATGCCTTGATTCACCGATTGCAACCTTCATGTTTGGTAGGCAATAATCACCATCGTGCTCCATACGCTGGAGAAGACTTCCAGATGTTCGAACGCGATTTGCCTGGAGAAAATAAAGCTGGTTTCTCTAAGGGACAAGAAGTAAGTGCTCTGCCTTTGGAAACTTGCGAAACCATGAACGGAATGTGGGGGTACCGCATTGAAGACCAGAACTACAAATCGACCACGACTCTCATCCAACTATTGGTTCGTGCCGCTGGTAAAAACGCCAACTTACTGATGAACATCGGCCCTCAACCGAATGGAGAACTTCCAGCCGTTGCAGTACAACGAATGAAAGAAATGGGTGAATGGATGGCGCAATACGGAGAAACCATTTATGGTACACGCGCCGGAGATGTAGTTCCTCATCCATGGGGAGTTTCCACTCGCAAAGGCAACCGCCTCTTCATTCATATTCTCGACTTGCAGGACAATCGCCTTTATCTCCCTTTGAAGACCAAAATCAAGAAAGCGTTCAGGTATACAGACAAGTCACCTGTCACATTCTCGCAGGATAAAGAGGGCGCCTTGCTGAAGCTACCCGAAATACCAAACGAAATAGATTATGTAGTAGAACTGGAATTAAAAGAATAAACATACTGACAATCAGGTAGTATGAATCTTTCTAAAAATGTAAAACTCATCTTCAGGTGGTTCAAACTATATTACCCTAGAAAAAGTTGAATGGATTTAATCTTATCCCGATTAGGAATTAAATGTTTTTTATTCTAACCCTAAAGACGATTGAATAAAACAAAGTATGAAAATAACCTTCACACCTTAATTTATATTCAACGATTTATAGGGCAAAACAGGCCTTGACGCGTTTGCATGTGCGTCAAGGCCCGTTTGTAAATTCGTCAAAGAGTTTTCATCAAAACATCAAGGACTTTTTCAAAAACTTCTTCATCTTTTTGAAAAAGTCCTGTCAAGAGTTTTGGGAAACTTTTAATCATAAAAAAAAAGAGACAAGCCATTAAGACTTGTCTCTTTTTGTACTCGAAGCGGGACTTGAACCCGCACAGCCATTACTGGCCAAAGGATTTTAAGTCCTTCGTGTCTACCATTCCACCATTCGAGCATCCTCAAAAGAGAGCGGAAAACGAGGCTCGAACTCGCGACCCTAACC
>JAEIGA010018889.1_pt1 | contig 10508 bp, 22 predicted proteins | sample 9270691 | NCBI WGS metagenome assembly JAEIGA01 (sample SAMN17057246, study PRJNA624740) | gut metagenome | biome: biome; isolation source: fecal sample | host: Bos grunniens | place: China: Xizang | collected 2019
CCGGCACGAAACGCGCCTATACAATCCAGACGGCACGCAGGCTCCGTCCTTCCTCATTACGCGCTACACCTATCAGATGTTCACCAAACCGTGCAAGGGGCCGCGCAATGGCAAGGCTCGCAAGACTTGCGCGCGTAGCGTCTTTTATAGGCAGGGCATGTTTTACGTGGCACAGAACGTCAAGCCGTCGGAAGATTCAAAGTGGCTCAACAGCTACAAAGTCTTTGATGGTGTGATGTGGGATGCTCACCCCGCAACGTCCGAAAAGCAGGGCGTGCCGGTCGTAAAGATTGAGTGCATCGAAGGCATCCCCGTGAGCGTCAAAACCGAGGATGGCACCGAGGTTTGGGCATGGGGTTACAATCCCATGTCCGAACTGGAAGAGATGCTCCACATCCCCGAACAAGATAGGGCCGCTCAAGAGATTGAGGCACCCGAAACCGCGCAAGAAGTCGCGCAAGAGCTGGACGAAACCGAGAAGGCTCAAGAGCTAGAAAATGCTCGCGTCGCGTGGCTTGAATCCACTACCACCGAAGGGCAGCAAATGGACCTCATGGCCTACTTCGGCTATGGGGATGCAAGCTGGCAGGAACTCGCAAAGTCCGCATAAGAAAGGAATTGAGATGACGACCAAGGAAATAGCGAAACGTATCCTCGACTTTTACGACGAGTACGATCCTTACGGCTACATTGACGAGGTATCCGACTACGAATCCGCGCTTGCGGAGACCGAAGCCGACTTGTACGGGGCCGTCGAATGGCTACAAGAATTTGCAGCCGATGGCAACGACGAGGCTCAAGAGATTATCGACATGATAATGGCAGCCTAACGACCTAATACTAGCACCCAACAAACGAACTCGGCGCGCCTACAGTAGACCAAAGACACGGCTCAAGGCGCGCCCCGTGTAGGTGAGGGGCAAAAGCAAAGTAAACCGCACCCGTCGTTGCGACGGCGGGGCACAAAGGAAAGGTTAGAAAAATGGCAACCAGAGACATAACCGTGCATGGCACGAACTATGAGATTCGCGTCTACCACAACGGCAAAACGTGGGAATCCTACGGATACATCAACGGCACGGAGATTGATTCCATATGGTGCGACGTTCACTGCGAGACGTTCGAGGAAGTGGACGAAATGATCCTCGACATCATCTGCGACGAACTCAACTAAACAAAACCGGCGCGGGGGACGGCATTCCCTCACGCCTCATATCGACCATCTTTGCAGGGACAATCGACGAAAGGTAGCATACCATGAAGCACTTCAAGTTTCGCGCGGGGCAACCCGTCACCATTGAGCTAATCAAAAGGATGTACCACAAGTTAGCTCTTGCCAACCACCCTGACCGGGGCGGCGACCTGCGCACGATGCAGGAGATAAACGACGAGTTCGCACAGCTCAAGAAGCGGTATTACAACGTCCACGAGGGGCAAAACGGCGGCGTCTACCGCGACGAGAAGCAGGAAGCCCCGACCAGCGTTGACGACCGATTCATTGAGATCATCGACGCGCTTCTCAAGCTCGACGGCGTTGGCATAGAGATATGCGGCAGCTTCATTTGGCTGGACGGCAACACGTTCGAGCACAAAGCAGCCATTAAGGCCCTCGGCTTCCGTTGGGCATCCAAAAAGAAAATGTGGTTCCTAGCGCCCGACGACTGGAAGAAGCAGGGCCGCGAGTGGGACATGGGCGAGATTCGCATGAAGCACGGCTCGCAGGTCGTCCGCGAGGGCAAAGCGACGAAACGACCGCGCCGAAAGAGCATAGCGGCATAGCACTATCGACGGCGAACGGCCCCGCGCCTAATCGGGGCCACCTTATAACTAGCGACGAAAGTGAAGGGACAAAATCATGAAATCGACCATCATCACCGCCGACGACGTGCGCAGGGCATACGACGCCATGCAGACGGCAGAGAAGGCGTGCCACCGCGCGATATACGGCGGCAGCAGCGAGCGCAGAGTAGCCGACATAAAGTATGCGATAGAGTACGAATATAAGAACGACACGCCCGACATGGAGCGTATTAATGACCTCATAGCCGACCTCGCGCAGGCCGAGGCCGACCGCAACGCCGACGAGAACTACAGCCCATCGCACACCGAGACGGCGCGGCTCCAAAGGGCGCAAAAGATGGCCGAGATGCGTTACGACGCATACAAGAAGGCGTATCTCACGCAATGCCTGGTAGTGATCGAAGCGGCTTTGAAGACCGAAGAGAAGAGCTGGAAGGGAATGCACTGCCACTGGAAGCGCACCATAGAGAAGGTGCAGGCCATCATCGACCGCGCGACCGCCGACCTCGACGGCATCACGGCCACATACAGCGGCACGCGACGCGACTACACGCCGCCGCGCTACGACGCGACCGTAACCGTCACATGGGGCCATGACTACCAACATAGAGAGTGCATGTACCTCATCAGCTACAGCAAGAGCGACGCGCTCGAATGGCCGAACGAAAAGCCCGTGAGCGACCGTCCGGCCGCGCACTTCACCGCCGAGCAAATCGACGCCGAGATAGCGGCCTACTATACCGCCTTGAAGTCAATCGACGCCATGCGCGACCGCTACATAGCCGAATGCGCGGCGCTCATCTCGCAGTTCGGGGTCATAGGCACCGGCGACCTCGACAGGCGCGCGAAGGTGGACGGCTACGACATACGCAAGGTTGCATAGCCCACCACCGACCGCACCACCACCACCAAGAGCGACGCGACAAACCGCGCCGCTCTTTCTTGCAATATCGACAATGTTTGTATTGACTTTATTGCAACAGCATTGTAATATTGACTTGTAAGCAAAACCCGATTGAAAGGAAACGACAATGAATATGACATTTGCAGAGGCAAAGGCAATCCGAGCCGAAATCGTGAACGGCATCCGCAAAGAGTGGAAGAAAATCAAGGCCAATCCGTGGGACATGGCGGCAAACGCAATACCCAACAGCCACAGCGCAAGACTCTATTGGAAGGCTCGCAACGCATCGCAGGGCGTAATGCGCAACCTCGCAAACGAGCGCGAGGACTTCAACGCAGCTCACGTCGGCGAGGGCTACGAGACGCGCACCCCAGACGATTACATTCTCACCGACGAGCAGGCGCACGTGATGCGTTGCGCGCTTGCAAACTATCGCAAGGCTTGCGACCTCTGCGAAGAGTAATCACCCACCAACGGCCAAGGGCGCGGCCTACTGTGCCCACCGTTTTTTGCGACGAAGAAGGAGCTTCATGGAAGAGTACGTATGCACAATTCCATTCACGGTACACGTGCACAGAATCCGCGACGGCCAGCAGCAAGTGCTAGTCAAGCACATAGAAACGGGGCAGAGGCTTGAGCTTGTCTCGTTCAACCCGTGGAGCAGAAGCGTTGATATGTGCTGCGGTACCCAAATGGTAAACATACCTGAGAAATGGCTTAAAGAATACATGAAGCCATTGGAAGAAGGGAAAGAGCAATGAAAAGAATCATCGACGGGAAAAAGTACGACACGGAGACGGCCTACATGGTAGCCCAGTGGGAGAACATGTACGACGTGCGCGACTTCCACTATTTCAGCGAGAGCCTGTATCGTAAGCGCACGGGCGAATACTTCTTGTTCGGCGAGGGCGGGGCGATGTCGAAGTATGCCGAGACAATCGGGCAGAACGAGTGGCGCGGTGGCGATGCCATCATGCCGCTCACCTACGACAACGCCCGCAAATGGGCGGAAGAGCATCTATCCGTGGAAATGTACGAATCCGAGTTTGGCGAGGTCAGTGAGGACGAATCGACCATCGCCGTGACCGTGCGCGTGTCAAAATCGACAAAGGATGCCATCGACAAGCTAGCCGCCCGCACCGGAAGGACTCGCGGGGAGATAGTGGCCGATGCCATCGTCGTCGCCATGGACATGGCGGCGAGATAGTGAGCGCCGCTATAGCCGCGATGTCGAAGTAGCATGCAGCCGCCCGCGAACGTGGACAATCTGGAAGGCGCGAGGTTTGGCCGACTGGTCGTAATCGACTACGAGGGCATGACCCCGCGCCATCAGACCTTGTGGCGCTGCAAGTGCGATTGTAGCCGTGAGAAGGTCGTTCAGCGCGGCGCATTGCTCAACGGCACGATATGGAGATGCGGTAGGAACTGCCCGTTCGACACCGGCATGGTACCAGGGCGTTCTTTCGGGGCGCTCACGCTGATAAGGATCACGAGGGAATCGACCACGCAGACCGACGAGACGTGGCTCTGCAGGTGCGACTGCGGACACGAGGTTGAGGTAACGACGAGAAAGCTCAGAAGGCACGTCGTAACATCGTGCGGATGCGGAGCGGGAAAGGTAGCGAAGATACGAGAGCAGCGCGGCACGACTAACGGCACGGCCATGATAGAGCTAAGCGACGCCCCGAAGGCCAACAACACGACGGGGGTGCGCGGAGTGAGTTACTACAACGAGACAGGGAAGTACTGCGCCGTCATCGTGTTCCGCCAACGCAAGTACCATCTCGGGTACTACGGCCGACTGGAAGACGCCAAGAGCGTGCGCATGGAAGCAGAGCGCCTGATTTGGGGTCCAGCCGTGGAGTCGAACGGTGAGCGATTCCCCGACCATGACGAATGCCTTGAAATCGTGCGAGAAATACGCAAGAGATACGCGGAGGCGAGGATACGACGCCTTGCGGAACGACATTAGCGACTAAAAAAGAACAGCCCCTACCGCCGCCCGTTTGGGTAGCGGTAGGGGCTGTTTTTTGTCTATCGACGTTGCTTAGCGACGAGGTTTTACGACGAGGTTTTATCGTCGCTAGTTATATAGGTGCTAACCACATCTGCATCTTGATTGAGGGTCGTTCTGTCAATCTCGTATTCGGTGACGAAGTACTGCGTATCTTCGACGCATGGCCTGTCCCCGCACTTCAGACACCACGTATGGGTGTCCTCCTTGACGGCACGTGCGACCCCGTGATGGTCGTACATCTCATCTAGTCTCGGGTCGCAAAAGCGCAAGCGACAATACGTGGCCGTATCGTCCCACATTACCGGAACCTCTATCGACTCTACGTACTTCACCGCCTTCTCGCGACTTGAGAATACCACTCACGTTGACGTTCTCAGAGCAGTACGCATTAATGATGCCCGCCGTCCTCACGGTCTCGTGAACCTCAATCCAAGGGAAAATGCCGTCCTCGCCCGCGCGGAACCCTATCGACCATTCCTTGCAGCCGTGAGTCTCGTCGGAAAAGCGCCTAGCCAAATCCTCCGCGTTGTCGCGCAGGTAGTCCGCGCAACGGTTCAGCGCGGTTATCGTCTGCCTTTGAAACGTCTCTTTCGCTTCATTCATGGTAGTGTCTCCAATCTTGCACGGCTTTTGAAAATATCCGTGCATCGCATATCGATAATTGCAGTCGATCGAAAAAGAAATGCACGGCTCCCGTGAGAAACCGTGCATCCTTCGTCGCTGGTATAGTGCCTCATGCAACCCTGCCAAGCTCCATGATGCGCGAGCAGTACCCCGTGCGGTCGAGCCATGCGATGGCCTCGTCGTGAATCACCTGCGCCCTTCTCACGCTGTAGCCAACGTTGTCGGCGACCTCGACCCACTTGCTCGCCGCGCAATAGCGCCACCACAGGATGTCCGCCCACGTGCTGCCCTTTATCTTGCAGAGCCCGCCCGTCTGCTGGTCCTTGCCGTAGAGCACGACGCACGCGCGGTCGATGAGCGCGAAGTCCTCGTCTCGGCGCTTCTCAAGCTCCATCTCCTTGTCGAGGTACACGTCGATGCCGCGCCACGCGCCGCGAGGGTCGCCCGAGCCTCCGCCCGTGCCAGGCTCGCGGTTTCCGCCGGAGATGCCGTGCGTCTTTAGCTTCAGCGACTCGATCTGCATGCGGCACCGCTCCGCGTCGCGCGCCGCCTCGAGGACGGAGTGGAAGAAGTCGGTCGCCCTCATTTGTACTCGACCATTCCCGCGAGTCTCGCCGCCGCGCTTGCGAGGCTCCACTTCGCCTGCGCCTCGAATCGCTCCAACGTGTCCTTGTACTGTTGCAAGAACTCCGCGAGAGAGATTGCCGTGTCGTCGTTGCCTTCCGCAAGCTCCCTGCTCGCTGCATATTCAATCGCGTTTACGATGGTGGTGTGCTGGTAGTATCGACCGACGCCGTACCATTTCGGCTCAGCGCCCTCGTCTGCGTTCTTCGGAATGTGCCTGTGTTGCAGCTCCCAGTTTGGTGTGTTTACGGGTACTAGTCGCCAATCTCCGAACTCGATTCGCATGGCTGATGCTCCTCTCATACGCGATTTGAGGCCGCTTCGTCGCGGATTGGACAATTCTACCCATCCAGCGAACGAAAACGGCCTCAAATCTTCGACACGGCGCTAGTAGATGGTCGTTCACCAATGAAAACGAATGTTTGACGTGAGGCTCAATCCGTTCTTTCGCCTGAACTCGCCGAGTATGGGCCAGTAGTGCTCGCGCGTTATCTCCGTCACCATCTTGTCGAACTCCTCCTCGTCCATCTGCTCGATGCCGTGTGCGGGGAATATCTCGCAAATCATCTCGTACATGGTCGTGGCGAAAATCTCCTTGTAGTCGAGCTGCTTGGGACGTTCGCGCTCAATCAGACTCTTCGGCATGTCCCGCACGCTCCCTCCGCCACACCACGCCGTCAATCTCGATGCTCTCGGGAGGCTCTTCCCTCGGGTACTCTATGCTTGCGAACACTGTCGGCACCTTGAGCACTGGCGCGACGTGGTAGTACGGTTTTTGTGCGCTCATATGAGCCTCCTCCTCTTGAGCTGGTTCAACTCTCGTAATGCCGAAGAGACGTCTATTCTCATCCTTTCGCAAATCGCCACGAAAGCCTTGGCGAGCAAGACGCGCTTTCCCTCGTCAATCCCCGTGTCAATCTTGTATCGGCAGAGGCCGAGCTTGTCGGCCTTGTCGAATATCGCATTCCTAGACCTGTCTATCTTCGTCTCCCACTTTGCGACGTCCGCACCGTGAATCGGGTACATCTCGCGCAGGGTTGCGACCTCGGCCTCCGTCCAAAATCTCCTACTCGCCATTGTTGATCTTCACAAGCTCGCACGTCTCGCAATAGTTCCATCCGGGCGTGCTCAACAGCTCAATCAGCTTGTCGCGCACGGATTCGACGTCATCCTTGCATGCTATCCTTGCGTCCTTTTTTCCTGTGATGCACGCAAGCAGTCTATTTGCGTTCTCTGACGGCGGCTCCGTCATGTAGACGTCATATCCACGCAAGCGCTCCAACACCTTCTCGCGCTCGCTCACCTCCTGCGCGGTCGGTTCTGCGGATAGAATATGCTCTCCAGCACATTGAGCACCACAACCGCCGCCATGATTCCGCCCAATGCTTCCGCGACTTCCGCAATGCTCATCCTTGCCCCCCTGCTGTTTATCGATGTACACACGTGCATTGTCGGTGATGTTTTTCGCTTCTCCCACAGTCTCCCGCAAGAGCCTGTGCAGGCTAGTAATGCCCGCATCGCTCAGCTCTTCGAGCCTACGAAGTAGCCCGTCCCGCTCGTGGGTGAGGTCGGTAATTCTGCGCCTCACATCGTCGTCGTAGGCCTCAATCTTTTCCTTGTAGAAGGATTTTTCGTATTCGAGACTAGTGACTTCCCGCTCGTGCGCAGTATTGAGCAGGTCGAGCAGGTATTTGCGGCAGTTTCTGCAAGTGTGGTAGGTGCCGCACCAATCAACACCAAGCGTTTTTGTACATGAGCCATCTTCACAGTAGCCATCCCCATTGCCTCGGTAACCATTGGCTAGGTAAAGCGCTTCAATCAGCTCCGCCGCACTCATCTCCTCGGGCGATTTCTCCCGTAGAACACCCATTCCAGCAGACGCATTAGCGCAATCCCCACCGCAATTGCAATCATTGCCGTCATGTATTCTGCAAGGCTTTGCATCTTCGTCCTCATACCTCCCGCGCCCTCGATTCCTCCGCTCGCATCGCTCCATTGCCGCTTGCAAGTCGATGCCATACCGCGCCGCGAGGTTGCAGGATGCCTGTATGGTGTCGGCGATTTCGTCGGCGAGAGCAAATATAGATTCGCAGGGGTTGGGCAGGTCACAATTCCTGCATTGCTCTGGGCTTCCGCAACCGTCGATTTCCTGCCAAGCCGAGTAAGCCTCTGATGCTTCCTCAAGCGGCTTGAGCGCCGCTTCCTTCTCCGTCCCCATCTCAAATGGACGGACTGTCAATTTGATTTCACTCATGGTCATTCCTCTTCCTTTTCTTCCCGCACTTGTAGTCCTCCACGACCGCCGCGAAGTACCTGCAAGCGGACTTCCTGATATCGCGGCTCTGCTGGTACATCCTTCGTGCGTGCTCGGCGTCTATCTCGTCGGCGATGTGGGTGAGTACCATGTGATCATCCTCGGAGATGGTTCCGCGCTCGTGCAAAAAATCCGCGTACTCGCGCAGGTCATCGGCTATGGGCGGGCGGCTCATGCGATATCACCAACATAGATTCCGAGCTCGCGCATCTCACGGTTGATGATTTCAAGCTCCGTCTCGCGTTCGTCCTCGGAGTGGTCTTCGCAGTCCTCGATATAGCCACTCATGCGACGGACGAGGTTCATTAGCTTTCGTAGCTTTCGGTTCGTTTCACCCATCTTGTCGCAGCTGCATAAGCCGCGTTCGTCGTGGAGTATGCAATCTTCGTTGTCGCAGAATGTCGTCATTCCTTTACCTCAATTCTCAGCTCGCGTGCCAACACCCGAATCTCCGTGAGCTGCCAGCACTCGTCAACTTCGCTGTCGTTGCATCGTGACTTGAACACGCATCCCTCGCAGCAGTCTTGACTCGTGTACTCTACGTACCTGTGCACCAGCTCCCGCAGCTTGGAGTTCTCGGCTTGCAGCCTGTCTGCCCGCGCATGTTCCTTGTCGTAGATTTCAAATCCCCCTGCCACTGCATCCGCAATCTCGATTCCATGGTCATTGAGGATTTCGAGTCTTCTTTTCAGCCTCGCGTTTTCGGCTTCAAGCTCGGAAGCACGTTTGTGTGCGTCTTCCCAGTTGCCGTAAGCGTGGACTTGCTCGACATGCCAATGGTCACGCTCCTTGCGCAGGCTGTCGTTCTCCTTCTTCAGGCTCTCGTTCTCCTGCCTGAGACTAATGCTTTCCCTGAGAAGCATGGCGTCAGCAACGTAGTGCTCGCCTTCCTTCTTCAGGTGCATCTTGTTGCTCTCGATGTCATGCCACATCGCCGCTTCGTATATCGTCTCGTTCATCACGCCTTCTTTATCACATATGCGCCACACATCGGGCAGAATCTATACGGCACCTTCGGTTTGTAGTCTGTGTGGCTCATGCAACTTGAACACATGAAACCGCCGTCAACGCTCAAGTTCTCGCACGTCTTGAAAAGTTGGTTGGCATACAGCACTGTCAAAGCCACGAAACTCACGGCACATCCTGTGGCGAACATGATTGTCCTCATGACTCGCTCACCTCAAATTCGATTTCCGCAATATGGGCAGCGCGAGTATCCGTAGCTCTCACCGCACGAGCTGTATTGAACGTACCATGCGTTACCGCACGAGCTGCATGAAAAGCGCCATGCGTTATCCCTGTTCGAGCACCAATAGTGCTGTGCCAATGTGCATGCCCCATTGACGTAGTACCTGCACCTGCTTGTCTTGCAATGGCTCGTGCTGATGATTCTGATTCCGACCATCACAGTCTCACTCCCGTGCTTCCGAAGCCTCCCGTGCCGCGCTCCGTCTCGTCCAATGAAGACGCTTGCGAGAACGTCGCCTCGGCCACGGGCATCACGAGCATCTGCGCAACGCGGTCACCCTTTCGCACGTGGATGGTGCCGTCTGGCTCCGCTCGTCCGCCGCTGGTGAAGGTTAGGACGAATATGTCCTTTATCATCTTCCAAATCCCCGTTGGGTTGTTGTTGTACAGAGTCAGCCCAATCTCGCCCCTATACGTTGAGTCAATGACACCGACTCCGTTCTTGAGCACGAGACCCTTGCAGCCAAGCCCGCTCCTCGGAACCACGAGACCGACGAAGCCTCGAGGTATGGCGCACCGCAGGCCGCTGCCAACCTTTTTCCATTCGCCGGGCATGAGCGTCGCGTCCTCGTTAGCAACGAGGTCAACGGCTGCGTCTCCCTCGTGCGCGTACCTCGGAAGCTCCGTGCCGTCGCTCAGTACGACGGGTATGGTCGGGTAGAACGTGTTCATCTATGTCTCCAATCTCTGTTGCATGTAGTCGATGTTGTTAGGTGTTATCTGCGTCGTAAGCTCCGCGCCGCAGCACGGGCAGAACCGAACCCTCATGCTGCCCTTGTGATCGTTGCTCTTGAGCTGCGTCTTGTTGCATTTCGTGCGGAAGTACGCCGTGCAGCTGAGACAGACGATGCGGGAAGCCCCGTGGTAGGAACTTCCCACACTCGTGAGGTAGTAGTAGCCTCGTTTGCCTTGGAAGGCGGATAGGTCGGTCATGACGTGCATGCCCTCACCCTCTCATCGTGCCCGTCCTCGGCGTC
>JAEIGA010018890.1_pt1 | contig 10507 bp, 2 predicted proteins | sample 9270691 | NCBI WGS metagenome assembly JAEIGA01 (sample SAMN17057246, study PRJNA624740) | gut metagenome | biome: biome; isolation source: fecal sample | host: Bos grunniens | place: China: Xizang | collected 2019
CACCTTCCGAGGAAACGGTCCACTGATTTTCCTCTAATTTTTCATCTTCTTTGTCGCCGGACTTATGCTGATAAGTGCTGAAGATCACATCTCCACTTTCGAAATTATCCTCATAGTAGATGGTGGTAGCAGGAATGACCTTCACCTTACCGTAGAAATACTCATTTCCAGATTTCAGTGCATAGGTAAATATCTCGGCATCGGGGACATTCATGGTCTTATACTGGTACCGGATCGCACTATAACCATTATCAGCATTATCATCATAATCAACCATGTACAGTTTGCCGAAAGTATCCTCGAGCACAGTATTGTCATCTGTGAAAGAATCATCCAGCTTTCCTGTATCTATGTTTTCCGGGAAATCATTATTTATACAGATGCCCACCAGCTTGGGTTTGCTGAGCTGGATATTGTTGATCAGCACATTGATATCCACAGGAATACCGTAGTCCAACACGACCACATTCTCCGTTGCACCGTTACCCCAGGGGTACTTGGGAGTCTTGGTGGAAAGCGAGCAGTTATTGCCCAGATAGTTGATATAATTCAGCTTAGCTTCCTTGTTGGTATCGTAATACTGACGCTCATAGGGAAGATCAACAGTGGAATCCTTGGAACCGACCAGATAGACCTGATAATCCAGCACCTTTTCAGTGGAGCCCAACTGACCCACGATCCAGAAGAAGGTTTCAGGAGCCAGAGAGAATGTGCGACCGGACGTATCCAGTGTCAGGGAAACGGATTGATTCTTATTCGTGTTGTAAATAACGTATCTGCCCCGAATCAAGCCGTTTTCACGATTCCAGATGTTAGTCTTGCCACCATTTATCTGGTCGGAGTAGGCACAGTAGGTTTCTGTCCCAGTTTCTTCATCCTTCTCTTTTCCAAAGGTAATGATTTCCAGGACATTGATGGGTTCATTGCTCACCCGGTCGCCCTTTTCATCCACGTCGTATTCCAGCACCTTGATATAGGGGAAGGTTCCGTTTGCATCAGGCTGGCCAGATTCACCGGTATACAGGTCGTAGTTAGCGCCCATGGTATCGGTGTAGTAAGCGCCGGTAGCACTGGTCGTCATATTGGAGACAACGGATTTCAGCGCAGCGGTCAGTTCATCCTGGGTCTGGGCCGAGAAGGAGTAACCGCCATTTTCACCTGCGTTGGAAGAAATGCGGCTCAAAATCTGCGTAGAATCTTCCGTAGTGATGTAGTTATCGTCGGCCAGGGAGAAACCAATGGTGTACATTGTAATGCCCAGACCACGGTAGCCTGCCATATACTTCTGGCCATTGTAGTTATCGCGCACATCACCGTAGTAGGTATAGGGCTGAGCAGTGGAATTTACTTCGGCGTACTTGTTCACAACGGGATAGAGCTGATTGGGATTGCCCTTGATGGCTTCTGCCCACCAGTTCTTGCCTTCCTCATTGTAGAAATAGGAATAGGGGCTGAAGGTTCTGTGGGTATATCCATCGGAAACCATACGCATGTCGTACATCAGTTTCACCAGGGTGTTGTTCTTATCATTAACACTCACACCGCTGGGCACCTCATCCGTCAGGGATTCACAGTTTGCCCAGGCGATTTCCGCGAACATATCCCAGGTCAGATCGTAACCCAGAACCTCTTTCATGGCGGCGAAGAAGTCAGTCTGAGTTCCAGTGTACTTAGCATAATACTGCTCATAGCTACTGCTGGGATTGATCAGCTTCGTCTTATACAGTTTCTCTTGGTGAGAGGTTTTTTCGGCAGTGTAAGACCAGGTGCCCATGCGTTTCACTTCTGGATCGTTAACATTAGATGCTCTCAGCTTATATTGATTCTCACCTTCATTACAATAGAACTTCAGCCTGAAATCTCCATTTTCCAGCTCAAAGTTCTTTTTGTAATTTGTTAAGAATTCAACCTGAGCTGCGGAAATATTGAATTTCTTCACTCCTGCCGCGCCGAAGTTAACATAGATGGTAATCGTTCCATCACTCTCATGGTTTACGATCGTCTTGTAAACCAGGTCCAGCTCCAGCTCGCCACCGGTTGTTACTTTTTCACGGCCAAGGTACTCCTTGTCCATAAACAGATCCAGCAGCACCTGACAGTTGGGGTCATTCCGGTAATACTCTTCATCAAAGTTTTCGATACCGTTGGCTTTGGCAATCTCGCACAGGTAAGCCCAGTCCAGATCATAGTCATGGGCATGCATGATTTCATAAAAAGAGGTCATGCCAGTGATATCAACACTATTGCGGAAAACATAGTAACCTTTGGCCAGATCAGATGCTTTGCCAATTGAATTTGTTAAATCCACATCCTCATAGACTGTTATATTCATAGGATCTCTGCCGTATCCATAGCGAATCAGCTTGCCACTCTTCAGCAAACTCATCAGTTTGGTTTCAATTTTGCCCAGCGAAGTGTCAAACGTATAATTACTTTTGAATGTCAGATCGCCATTTGTATCCGTCGTGGTGGCGACTTCCAGCTTTTCCTTCTCAATACGGCCGGTGATCCAGTCAGGCCAGCCAATGCCGTGGGAGCTGCCGGAGAAGTAGTTATACTGCATGGGCGCGCCGTCGGACATGAACACGCAGATGATATCACGGTCCTTACCCTTGGCAATGTTCTCCTGCTGGATGGCGTAGCCCAGATAGTAGCCGTATTCCAGACCCACGTCATAGTTGGTGCCGTAGCCGGCGTAGACATCAACGTCCATTTCTGCGATAATGTCCGTCATCGTCTGGGTGTAAGCACCGTTGGAATACAGATCAGTCACAGGAACAAAGGCGCTGGCATTCACCTGCTTGGAGCCGGTGTAGACAGAGGGCTTCAGGTAGCCGGTATAATCGTCTTTTGCCAATTCATACTTCCGATAGTCAATGGTAAACGGACTATCGTGGTATTGAATATTCAGAAATTTATTTCCATCTTTTACCTCGGTGTAACCGGTCTTGGAAATGATAAAATTCAGATGGTTAGCGAACTCACCACGGCCAGGACGGCCACCATTGTTATAGCCAACGTCAAAGATCTGCTTGCCCCGGATGGATTCATCCACCACAGCCTGCCTGAACTCAAAGTTATCCAGGTCGCCGAAGTTGGACATGGCAACGCGCACATCCGCGCCGGACTCCTGCAGAGTCTTGACCATTTCCTTCAAAGACTGCTCCAGGGCATAAATACGGCTTTCATCCCAATTCACATTTATGTCCGTATATTCGTGGGCATCCGTCTTATAACGCATGGAGCCGGAAAGGTCCATGATCAAAATAATGTCAACGCCCTTTTCCTGGGGAATGCCGGTGGCAGAAAGATTGATATTGGCAATGCCTGTTTTGCCAAAATCAGATTCCGTGGTGACGCCGTTCTTGTTGACGCCCACATAGCCAGGCTCGCCCTTGGCAGGATAATCAAACACTCTGTCGCCCTTGGTAACGGTCAGGGTAAAGTTATCGGTGATGACCTTACCGCCATAGGTCAAGGTCAGGCCGGTATAAATATCCTCCTTGGAGGTATCCACAACCTTGCCATCCTTGGTCAGCATACCCACAGACACAGGCCGGGTCTCATTACTGCCATCGTCGTAAGTCAGGGTCAGTTTAAAATCTTTGCCTGATTCATCCTTTACGACAGCACTTCGGGATGCGTTCAGCATCACGATGCCTGTCATTAACGATGTACCTTCCTCATTCTTGGGCAATTCCGCTTTGTCAAATGCCTCATTTGCAATGACACGCAGGGTCTTGACCTGTGCGTCAGTACCGTCGAATCTGCGATACTTAACCTGCACCGCATGGTCATATTGAATAGTGCTGCCGGTGTGGCTGCCAAAATCCAGCCAGTAATAACCTGCGGTAGCCGTGGCGGCATAGCTGACGGTATTGCTCTGATTGCCAAGCTTATTGGAAACGGTGATATCAGTCTTGATCGTTTCGATAAGTTTGCTCTTAGTCACACCGGGGTCGACATAGAAGAGGTCTGTACCGCTGAACGCCAGCTCATGGTCCAGCACATTCAAGGTCAGCGTTGCGATCTCCGTATCACAACGGTACTTCACACCGTTGGAATTTTCTTGCGGATCATTGCAATAGCAAACCTTAATGCCGTACTGACCGGCGGTGTTGGGAATATATTGGGTATCAAATTTCAGATAATAATAGCCGATCTTCTGTTCCGCACCGCTGGAAGCAACGGGCAAATTATGGCGGTTCGTATCCGTCAGCAGAATGTTGTTTTCAATATAGGTTACAATCTCATCCACCGATGCGTAACGGCTGACCGTATAGTTTGTGTAGCCCTCGAATTTAATCGGTCTTACTTCATTACCAGTACCATCAACATCACCATTGTATTCAAAGAATCGCAAATACAGAGGTTTCAGGTCATTGCTATTTTTTTCGGGAACATTAGGATAATTACTGTCATTATCGTCATATTTTTTGATCATCCAGTTACCTGAAGCATCACAGGTCAGGAAATTAACAATAGTTCCGGCATTGTTACGCCAGTACACCAGAAAACCATCCGTACCATGCTTCTCAATGATATATCGCTTATATTGCGCTGTACCATTATCTGCATAATCATCGGTTTCACGATACGTCTTCATCCATCTATCAGGATTCTTCAAATCAATGAAGCGGAATTGGGTTGCCTTGGCACGATCCTCGCCCCGGGCCAGATCATTTCCGTGTACGCCGTCGCCATAGAAGGCATTGCGCGTTTCAAACAGTGTACCATCAGGGTTCCATTCCGAACCATTTGGCTTGTTCAGCCAGATATTGCCATATACCGTACCGCCGAACATGTTGGTCTTTTTATTCTGATTTTCAAATTCTTTGTATTCTGCCAGTTCTTTACCACTATTACCTCCTGCCTCAAATAGCGCTTGCTGATGCACGATCCATGTAACTGCGCCACGTTTGTCATGGGAAAGATACACAGCAGGAACACCGGAACCAGTTGTACCTGTGTAATAAACATTTGGCTCAGAAGGATCCACAGGATTAGCTGTCGTCTTTTTCAACGAGTAGCCAGGATTGGGCGTACCGACAACCTTCGCAATGGAATCGTAAGCCAGAATAAATCCGGTATCTTTGTTCATAATGACATACTTTCCATTTTCCTGCAAAGTAGTCACTTCTTGATAACGTATATTGGGGGTCTCCGTTTTGACCTCATCGATGGTGACCTTGTTAGTCGCGGAGATCAGCTTGTCAGGCTCGCTAACGTTCGCCTGTTCCTCTGCGAATGCCGGTGCGGGCAGTAACGGCAGGATCATCGCCGTGCACAGCAACAACGCAAGGAAGCGTATAAGCCATTGCGGTTTGTCATGTTTCATAATGTTTGCCTCCATTTTTGATATAGGATCTTTGAGAATAACAAATTTCCATATTTTAGACAGAATCATTATAGTACGCATTACTTTTCCCGTCAAGTGAAGAAAAAAATGAGTTCTATATTTATCAAACTTACCAAAAAGGCTGTTCCAGCAAAAGCGATTTACACAAAAAACTGTCATTGCAGGAAGCCACCTCAACAGGTGGCACAGCAATCCCCCAGGGTATCACAATCGGCTGGGGGATCGCTGTGCCAGATGCACGGGCTGGTCAGCAATGACAGCTTTTGTTTTTTGTAAGACGTCCCTTTTACATGATTGGGCTTTATCTCACGCCGGCATAGGTTTCACCAACCCCGTGATCCTCAGGCAGCCAGGTAAGTCTTTGCGTAGTAGCCATACATGGCGGTGGCCTGTGCCAGCTCACCCATATCGCCCTCGGCATTGTTAATGCAATACTTGCTCAGGCTGTAAGACACAATGCCGGTGCAGTGACCCACGCCCTCCGTATCCGTATAAATCGCCGCCACATAGAAGGTGTCATCCAACTGCTTCGCCGCAATGCCGGAAATCTCCATCCAGTATCGTCCATCCCCACTGGGCACCATGCTCTCAACTCCGGTGACATTCTCAATGGTCAGCACATCCGGTCTGGCGTAGTCCTCTGCGTTCCAATAGTAGAACATCACATCTCCATCCACTTCCAGGCTGGGCGTGAAATAATAGTTGATGGCAAAGGCTCCCTCAAAGGATACAGTGGCAGTCCGTTTGCTGAAACCGTCGGTCTTGGGGAAATTGCGTGCCTTGGCAGGCAGAGCGCTCTGCGCACCGGCAAACAGGCTGGAATCGTACGGCGCCACCAGCGATCTCTGCGCCTGGGACAGATCCGCATTCGCCAGACTGTCGGTCTTGTAGCCGAAGTATTTCTGCGCTGCCGCGCCATAGTTCAGCATGGCTACGCAAAGGGCTTTCATGGTTTCGCTGGTGGACTTCTCCAGACGGCTCATGGCATATTTCTTGGGACTGTATGTAACCACCTTGCTGTACACAATGCTCCGTCTGGTCTTTGCGTAGACACGCATATAAATGTCATCGCCCATCTTCTTGGCGGCAATGCCATCGGTCTGGACCATGTAGCGGTCGGTTTCCTCGTCATACTCAGCACCAATGTAAATCTGCTCCGCATTGTCGATGGTTCCCTCACCGGGATCTTTGGACCAGGTCAGCAGACCCATTTCCGTGGCGTTCAAGTCTGTGGTGATGAAGTAAAGGTTTACCAGAATCTCGTCCTCAAAGTTCAGACTTGCGCTCTTTACGTCAATGGTGCCCGCAGCATCACTTTCCACCGTCAGGTTCAGGGTCTTTACCAGAACGTCCTCCCCGCCGAATTGACGGTAGTTGACATACACATCGTAAGAAGCCTCACCTGCCAGCTCCGGATCATATTCCGGGCTGAACTCCAGCCAGTAGCAGCCGGCGGAGGGAACCGCGCTGTACTCAACCTCATGGCTGCGATATCCCATATCGACACTGCCCACGGTGCTGGTCACAGTGATATCGTTAACGATTTGCGCAACAATCGTTTCCTTCTCATCGCCTTCGGTGGCAGTATAGGAGGTCTTGCCCGCAAATTCCAGCGTCTGGTCCACCATATTCACACTCAGGGAAGTGATCATGGTGTCGGTGTTGTCGTCATTGCGATACAGAACATTGACCTTGTACTGGTTTTTGCCCTCGGTAGGATAGGCAGAATCAAACTTCAGGTAGTAGTAGCCGATCCGGGGAGTTGTACCGCTGCACTCCACGCCCATCTCCCAGCGGTTCATGTCCTTCAGGACGATATTTTCCTGAATACAGCCTAGCAGCAGCTCCGCAGACGCATCACGGATCACGTTAAACTCCTTGGGACCGTTGAAGGAAATACTCTTAACGTCCGTAAATACCTTATACTGATAGAATTTCAGCTTCAGCGCTTCCAGTTCTTCGGAATTCTTCCCGGGAACAGCGGGATCGAAGTCATCCGTACCATCGGTAAACTTCTTAACGCCCCAGTTGCCGTTCTCGTCACAGGTCAAAAAGCCCACAGTATTACCGGAAACACTGCTCCAGTAGACCAGGAATTCGCCATTGCCCAGATCCTCGATAATATAGCGCTTCTTGGGGTTGGAGGAATCCGTACCGGTAGGAGCAGAGGTGGTGACCCATTCTTCATCGGCGTAACGGGGATCCAGGTAGCGGTACTGGGTGGGTGTGGAAGCGTTATCTTCACCATACACCGCGTTCCAGTACACACCATTGCGGCCTTCGCCCTTGCTGCCGTCGGAATTCCATTCAGTGGCATTGCCCTTATTCAGCCAGACCTCGCCATAGGCTTTTCCACCGAACCAGGGACCTACACCGCCGTCACCGGAGCCGTCCGAAAGCTCGGCATCCGTCGCTGTGCCTTCCTGGTTCAGGATCCACATGGCATTCGCCCGGTTACTGTGGGCAATATAGACACCTTTTTCGTTCAGGTAATAAATATTGGAAACAGTGGAATCCAGCGGAGTAGTTGTGACCTGGTACAGGGATGTTGCCTTATTGGGCCTGCCAGGAGTAACCGCCACGGCATCATAGGACATAATGTTGCCGGACTGCTTGTGCATGATCACATAGCGGGCATTGTCTGCCAGCGCGCCGCTATCCACAGGATTAAAGCGGTTGGTATTCGTTGTCGTCTGAACGGCATCCTCCGTCACAGGATCAGAAACGCCTACCAGCACATCTGCCGGAAGCACAGGGTCACTGGATTCGTCCAGGATTCCCCAGCCGGTATAGGCAAAGCTCATGGCAGGCTGGGTGGTGTAATAATTGGAAGCAGACTTGCCCAATTTATTGACATCGATGGTCACGGTTTCATTACCCGCCCAGAAAATGTCGTAATCCACGTTCTCAGTACCGGCGGGAACATACATACCGGGGAACATGGCGATAAACTTGTCCCGGACAGATTCCCGGTAGGTACCATAGATATCCAGCGTGGAAACATCATTGTCAGGACCGTATACAGCACCCTTATGCTGGGTATACAGGTAGACCCTGGAATCTGCCTTGTTTACCAGCTCCGTGTGTGTATTGTGACCGTGATGAGGGACCATCATAATATCGGTCTTGAGTACACTGTCAGGATAAACCTTCAGCAAAACGGTTTCCGCAAGGTTCATGTCCGCATAAATAATGCTGCTGACACCGTTGGGGAAAATGACCTTCAAGACCGTGGAGGTATCGTTGAAATCACTGGCACCACTGCTCTTATACATATCGGAGCGGTAGGTGCCGCCCTGATTGTCTGTATCGACAATCAGCTTGTTGCTGCTGTTGGGCAGATAACGGTCCTCATGGGCATAGATCACATCCAGCTTTACGCCGGCAATATCCAGAAGCTCACCGGTGTGAGGCTTGTAATACTGCACATCAGGGTAGAAGCCCCGGAGCATCCCCAGCACGCCGGTCAGATCGTAATTGGCTTTGCTGCGCTCAACATCAATATTGTACATGATGTTTTTCAGTTCAAAATCACCATGCTTCTTGTTCATAAGCCGATAGAAGCCCTGGAAATGATCCACATGGGCATGGGACAGGAACCAGGTGTTGATCACCATTTTTCCGGAGGAGATCCCGGTCAGTTCCCGGCAGAATCTCACGAATTCATCGCAGGCTTCATCGTTCCACTGCTGCACATCACCGCCATCGTGAATAAACAGGGAGTTATCCGGCATACGGATCACCACCATAGCGCCACAATTTCGCTGGTCGAAGTGATCGGGGCTGACCTTTTCGCCGGCACCGTAGCCGTTGATGGACATGGGCAGTCCCCACAGCACATACTTCGGCTCCACAGACACACCGGCCTGGGGTTCATATGTAAATCCGTTCACCGTGCGCTGCTCGGTATCCACAATGATGCGGGTCTCTTTGTAACCAGGGAAATGATAGGCGTAAACCCGGTAGCTGCCATCAGGTGCCAGGTAGCTGCCGAAGGAATTGTCATCCGACGCATTGGAGGATACCTTCCGCTCCGTCTGTACCGTATAACCGGCGTTTTTCAGCTTCGTTTGAAAAGAGCTGAAGTTGGAGGCAGAGGTATCGGTCACGATGGTCAGGTAGGATTTCTCCCCTCCCCCTGTCACACCATTGCCACAGTCATATTCCAAGGTAGAAGACTTGGTGCCGCCGGAATAGTAGCCCAAAACCTTACTGATCTCCGACTGGCTCACCGCCTTTGCCGACAGCGGGAGCATCATCAGCAGCATAGCCGCGCACAGCAGCAACGCAAACAGCCGATGGGTCCCTCTCATTACACACTGCTTCATTCGAATTTCCTCCATTTTTCCTTGTTCTGTAATATCTGCTCAATAGATCCCAGGATCAAAAGAGTAAATATATAACATATTCATAATAGCAAATTATTCCATGGCAGTCAACTATATTTGTAAGTGTATTCCGGCTCACGTTATGGCGCTGCAAATCTTGCCAGGACAGCGCCCCAGGAACGCATCCCAAAACTTCCCCACAATACGGTGAAAAACTTGATTCTTATTTCGATTGTGATATTTTTGATATGAATAAATATCACAAGGAGTAAATATTATGAAAGTTACACAAAAACGCATCCTGTGCGCATGTTTGGTTATCGCGATGCTTTGCGGCATAACGACCATGTTTGCGCCATCCGCCTCCGCACTGACCTACAACGGATCTTCCTCCTTCAAATCCGGCAAATACTATACCCAACTGGCCAATGTGCAGCTTACCGGTGACCAAAGAACGGACATTGTCAACGTTGCAACCACCACCGGATTCTCTAAAAAATCCGCATCCGTGTCCTTTGAGGGTGATTTTACCCTGAACTACTACTTTTCCTCCTTTTGGCGATAAACCGCCAGTTTCACAAATCCATCATAATTAACTCAAGATTTCAATTATATTTTCAGTCACAAAAAGTCCCCTTGCAGCCAAAATCCATGCCGCCATGATTTTTATGAGAACCAAGGGTCGTATCACCGACTTATATATACCTGTCATTGCGAGGAGGGCATAGCCCAACGTGGCAATCCCCAAAGGGGGAGTAATTAGCGGCGCAGCCACCTTGCCCCCTGCGTTTACGAGGGGGGGTGCCCCGAAGGGGCGGGG
>JAEIGA010018891.1_pt1 | contig 10507 bp, 6 predicted proteins | sample 9270691 | NCBI WGS metagenome assembly JAEIGA01 (sample SAMN17057246, study PRJNA624740) | gut metagenome | biome: biome; isolation source: fecal sample | host: Bos grunniens | place: China: Xizang | collected 2019
TGGTTTCCTCCGATAGCAAGCGCATCACCGTCACCGCAGGCCTGCCATACTGTAAGGTCAGGATTTGCGACCTTGATACCTGTAGAAATGGCAGTTGCACGGCCGTGGATGCTGTGGAAACCATAAGTATTCATATAATAAGGGAGACGTGACGAACATCCGATTCCGGACACGACCACATATCTTTCCTTGCTGTAGCCCAAAGCTTCAGTTACATCAGGAAGTGCTCTCTGCAATGCTGCAAGCACACCATGGTCACCACATCCGGGACACCATCTCACTTCCTGGTCACTCTTGAATTCCTTGAATGTATATCTTGGCATAATAATCTGTTTTTAGATCCCTCGTCAAGCTCGGGATGCCTATTAGAGATTTTCCTTTACTGCAGCCACAATCTCCTGAACGAGGAACGGCTGTCCCTGAACCTTGTTGTACTGGGTGTAGGTAAACTGCGGCATCACACCTCTGAGGTAGTTCACGAAATGGCCGCTGTTAAGCTCGCAGACAAGAATCCTGTCAAATTTCGAGAACACCTCCTCAGTATTCTTAGGAAGAGGCAGGATATAATCGAAATGAGCGAAACTTACCTCAACACCTTCGTTGCGCGCCTCCTGGACTGCCGAAAGGAGATGTCCATAAGTTCCTCCCCAGCCGACAAGAAGAAGCTTGCCGCTCTCGGCACCGTTGACCTCGAGTTCCGGAATGAAATCCGCAACCTTCTGAACCTTCTCCATTCTCTCACGGACCATGATTTCATGGTTCTTAGGATCTGAAGAAAGCACGCCGTCGTGATTCTTCTCAAGACCGCCTACACGATGCTCGCAGCCTGCCATGCCAGGGACCGCCCACTTGCGCACAAGCGTCTCAGGATCTCTCTGGAAAGGTTTGTATTCAGTATTAGGTCTCACGAAAGGCGGCTGAATCTTCGGATAATCCTTCATTGAAGGGATGAGCCATGGCTCTGAACCGTTTCCGAGGAAGCCCTCTGTAAGAAGAAGGACAGGAGTCATATGCTCAAGTGCAATCTTCGCAGCATTGAATGCCGCATCAAAACATCCTGCAGGAGAATGCGCGGCCATCACTACCATCGGGCACTCACCGTTACGGCCATAAAGAGCCTGATTGAGGTCCGTCTGCTCAGTCTTGGTAGGAATACCTGTAGAAGGACCGGCACGCTGGACATCCACGATCACAAGCGGGAGCTCGGTCATCACGGCAAGACCCATAGCCTCAGACTTGAGCGAAAGGCCCGGTCCGGAAGTAGTGGTCACAGCAAGATTTCCTGCAAATGCAGCACCGATTGCCGTACAGATGCCCGCAATCTCATCCTCAGCCTGAACTGTCTTTGCACCGAGATACTTGTGGATTGCAAGTTCCTCGAGGATGCCTGTCGCAGGGGTGATAGGATAAGAACCGCAGAAAAGCGGAAGATTTGCCTTCTCGGCAGCGGCAAGAAGACCCCAGGCAGTAGCCTGATTACCGGTTATGTTCCTGTAGAGACCCTTAGGCTGGTCAGCAGGTTCAATATTATATGTATTGGCGATTGCCTGAATGTTTGCGGCATAATTGAAACCGTCCTTGAGAACCTTCTTGTTAGGCTCGATAAGTTCAGGCTTCTTCTTTCCGAACTTCTTCTCAAGATACTGGAATATGTACTCCATCGGACGGTTGTAGATATAGCATGCCATACCGAGAGTGAACATATTCTTGCACTTGTTGATGGTCTTGTGATCCAGACCGCTGTCCTTGAGGCTCTCCTGAGTGAGAGTAGTGATAGGAGCCACGATGATGGTCCTGTCTTCGATGTGAAGTTCCGCAATCGGGTCATCATTCTTGAGACCAGCCCTCTTGAGTCCATCCTCGTCGAATGTATCCTGGTCAATGAGAACCATGGCAGTCCTCTTGAGCCACTGGGCATTAGCCTTGAGGGCTGCAGGATTCATTGCCACGAGCAGGTCACAATAGTCTCCCGGAGTGGTTATGTGTTCGCTTCCGATATGGACCTGGAAACCTGAGACACCGGACACAGTACCATGTGGAGCCCTGATTTCCGCAGGATAATCAGGGAAAGTGGAAAGTTCGTTACCGAAGATAGCTGACATATCTGCAAAAAGAGACCCGGTGAGCTGCATACCGTCTCCCGAATCTCCTGCAAATCTGATCACAACATCTTTAGTATCAATTACCTTATGTTGCATAGTGTTATTATGGTTTTTAACTGATTTCTTTATAAAGCATACAAATTTAAGATATTTTTCGATATGGAAACCGAAAATCGTAAGATTTTTATCCTACCTTTGGATTCCATAGAAACAATCATTTGAACTATGAAGAAAATAATCACCCTGATTGCAGTCATCGCACTGTCAACAGCATCTTTCGCCCGCGAATATTCCCATGAAAAAGACATTCTTTACAAAGGAGCGCCTGACGGATATACCGAAAAGATGTGCCGCATAGATGTAGCCTATGAAAAAGGGGGCGAAGGCCGCCCCGTCATAATATGGTTTCATGGCGGAGGTCTCACAAAAGGCAAGAGAAGCACTCCGGAAGCACTTCAGAAGAATGGAGCGGTGATTGTGGGAGTAGGATACAGGTTCGTCAGCGAAGTGAGCATCCCGGAAATCCTCGACGACGCCGCAGCAGCAGTGGACTGGACGCTGAAGAATATAGAGAAATATGGTGGAGACCTCTCCAAAGTCTACCTTGCAGGTCATTCAGCAGGAGGATATATCGTGAATATGATAGGTCTCAACAAGGAGTATTTAGCAAAATACGACATAGATCCCGACAAACAGATTGCCGCTCTAGTTCCCTACAGCGGACAGGTGATAACACATTTTGCACAGAGACGCAAGCAGGGAATTCCGGAACTCACCCCGACAATTGACCATCTGGCGCCACTCTACTTTGTCCGCGGAGACGCCGCACCGATGCTCATCATCTCCGGAGACCGCGAACTGGAGCTCTATGGCCGCTATGAAGAAAACGCATATTTCGTACGTATGCTCAAGCTGAACGGTCACAAGGACATCACTTTCCACGAAGTAGACGGATTCGGACACAGCGACATGAAGAATCCGGCCCATCTCCTTCTTCTGAAATACATAAAGTCCAGATCAGCGAAACAATAAATCTCCGTCGAGAAGAACCAGGAATGCGCTCCACCTGCTGTTTTCTTGACAGGTCGAGCACGCAACATTTCTACAACAAACTGAACTTCAATACGTTACAAATAAAGAATGTTCTCCATCTGCTGGAAATTCCGCAGGTGGAGAACATTTTCCTATAGTATGTCTCAAAGCCTGGAGACCAGGCGGCCACTATGAGATGCGGTACTTGTACATAAGCTTCAAAGGCTTGCCATCACAGACATCCTTGTATGAAGCCGTCAAGGTCTCTGTAAGGATATCATAGACATAGAGACTTCCCTTTCCTGTCGACTCGTTGTACGTCGCCACATAAAGAAGGCTCTCGTCAGTTCCATCAGGGAAATCAGCCATGAAGTTGGTCGCCATGGCAGTGATTGTTTCACCTGCTGGCACTGCAATCGCGCTTACAGGACTCTCAGACGGTGCTGATGTAAGTCCCCAACGCCATACCTTATTGTCATAGTTATAGTAGACATCTGCAGAATTCTTGGCATTCACCATGATCGAATTCCTGTCCATGTTGAGTTTCTCCGCTGTGAAATCCTTCACCGCCTTGTAAGCGGCAAGAGTTCCTGTAGTATACTTGATGGTATACGATGTAGGATCAGCATCTGACTGCATCAGGACATATGTCTTGTTGGCATCTCTGTCTGCCGCAATATTGATGATCTTATAACCAGCAAGAGTCACCGCAGCCACCTTGCCGTTTCCTGGCTGGAACAGAGAGGTCTCATTGTAAAGGAGAGATTTAAGGTTTGTGCTCGAGTATTTGTTGTTTGTACTGTAGAGCATAGTGTACTGACCTGTCACAAGACCAGCTGCAGTCGCATCGAATCTCTCACCGATGAAGTCACCGAAAAGGTCATATCTGTAGGTGTGACCGTTATCGCCACGCATCAAGGTGTAGTTGTAGGTAGCGCCTGATGCATTATGTCCGGTGAATCCCATGCAGCATGCACCAGTCTCCTCCTTCATCCTGTTCATCGCCATAAGCTCGAATGTCTTAGGCTCAAGCTTGTAGATGGTACCTCTATCATCATTGGTAGATATAAGGATCTGCGCATAGATCACTCCCTTGTTGTCATGATAGCTCATGAAGACGTCTGTAGCAGATGTAATTGCCTGCTCAGGATTGATGGTCTTGAATACATCCGGCCAGATCTCCTGGTCACCTGCAGCGACTTCATCCTCAGTGCGCTTCTTGATGAAAGTAAGTGCAGAGTTGCCGTCCTTATCTGTGTTCAGGATACAGAGGCCCTCGTCGAGTCCAGAGTTGACGTTAAGAGTAAAGTACTTGTACTCAATGCTCTCTCCATTGTCAATTCTCAGACGGAGAACAAACTGTCCGAGTTTCTTGAATGTATATCTGATCTGAGGATCTGTTGAGATGACCTCCATGCTGTCCATCTCATATTCATCCTTTGACGCAGTGATCTTCTTCGGACCATATGCCCACTGATACTCAACAGGCTTGTCACTTGTTACCTGCAGCTTGTCGAACACCAGTTCCTGTCCGAGAGGAATATCAATCACCGATGACACCTCATTGAAGGTGATCGGAGCGAGCTCCTTGTAGGTTCCCTCATCTATGCCGAAGCAGGAAACCATCAGAAGGGAAGCCGCAGCCGTTGCTATTGCTGAAATATATCGTTTCATAACTTTCTTACTTTAATAGTCCTACAGGGTCTTTCCAATATGTACCCGCGGTACCGGAACTTGCAAATGTATCAATTGCAGCATCCGGATGCTCAGGATCCGCAGCATACAGATCCTTGAAGTAATTATACAATGGTATCAACACATATGTAGCCCACACTGCAGGATCAGTCTTCTGGAAAAACACTGTCTCTATGTCAGGATTGTCAAGATTGTAGCCATATTTTGCAACCATCTGCTCGAAAATCACAGGATTCGACTCTTCCATTGCGTGGAAAAGCTCGAGGAACTTCCTGTACTTGGCCACATAGAACTTTCCGACATTCATATTCCATCCGAAAAGGTTGGTTGAACCTGATGAACTGTCCCACCAAGCCGGACATACAGGATCGCCGTCATTGAACATCACCTCATATTCGGCTGAGACGATAGCCTTGATGTCTGTGCTGTCCTGAGCCATAGGACGGAATTCATCATTTTCAATGATACGGAATCTGATTGAAGCAAATTTGGTCTTGATGGCTTCTGTTCTCTTGAGGCTGAAGTTCAGAACTGTCTCCACAGCACCTGCTGGCATCACAAATGAAGGAGCCTCAAAATCAGTACCGGCAACTGCCTTATACACCTCAAGTTCCTGCTCGCCAGACTGGATTGAAGCCACTGAAGGCTCAAGGAACTCCACAGTAAACTCTCTATCCTCGTTCACAGGCATTCCCATCATCTTGACCTTCACGTCGTGAGTAAGTTCCAGATCAGACACCAACGCAAATGACACAGCGGGAGCTGTCTGCAGAGTCTCCATATAGAGATGGTCCTTCTGGGTAGTGTCATACATTATCCAGGTACCCTTACACGAACTCAGAAGCATCATGAAGGATATCAGGACAAATACGACTGATGATATATTCTTTTTCATATTGTCTTCTGTTTAAATGTTCTACTCTTCTGCTCTGTTCTCTTCCTCGGCAAGAGGGAGTGGAATCACATAAGTACTGAGGCTGTTTCCAGGAAGAAGCGTGCTTGTGTTCACCTGGATGTCCTTGCCGAGTCTCTTCATGTCGAACCACCTGAAGCCCTCACCGAAGAACTCCTTGCAGCGCTCGTTGTAGAGGTTATCAGCAGTGACAGTCGACACTCCAGTGAGAGGATCAAGGTCACGGGTAGTCACCACTGCATCGTAATACTCTGTCGACTTTACAGGATCAGACTCCATAAGAGCCTCAGCCATAATGTAATACATCTCCGAAATACGGAAGATATTCACGCCGAGGATAGACTTTCCGCTGTAACTGTTGCTGCCTTCGACATATGCCCTGTTCACTAGATTCTTGAACTGGGTTCCATCGAACCAGGCAGAGAGTCTGAGATCAGTACCTGATGCGGAAGAACCATCATTGAAGATGACATAAGCATCATCCCTTACAGTCAGTGACGTACTTGACGATGAGAAACCGAAGGCCTTGGCATTCTTGATATTCGACTGCTGTGAATAGATGCCGAAGATGGTCTCGTTCATATCAAGCGTACCGTTTTCCGACTGGATGAATGCCTCACGAGGACGGAACGAGAACTTACCGCTCTCAATCACCTTGTAAGCATATTCAGAAGCCTTTGCAAGATCACCCTTGTACCAGTAGACACGCGCCAGGAGTGCCTGTACGGCGTAAAGGTTCATATGGATGATTCTGCACGAAGTGAAACCTGCCGCAGCATTGGTGCGCACTGCCGGAAGAAGGGTTGCATCAGCGGCAAGACACTTCTCCGCCTCCTCAAGGTCAGCAATGATAAACTTGTACACATCCTCATATGAACTGAAAGGAGTTATGTCGAACGCATACTTTGTCACATACGGAATAACCTTGGCCTTTGCCTGCGCATCTGCCCAAGCCGGAGGTCCGTAAAGTCTCATCATATCGAAATGAAGCATTGCACGAAGTGCGAGAGCCTCACCCTTGTAAAGCTTTGAATACTGGAACTGGTCATCACCATTTCTCTCGATGTAACCGAGAATGTTGTTGATGTGATTGATGGTCTTGTATGCAGCAGACCAGATACCTTTTCTCAGACCTGGTGCGCCATAGGCCTCCCACAGACCCATGCTCACGTTAGTCAGATCCAAAGAAGATGACTGAAGGTTGATTCCCATCACCTCAGGAACCCATACCATGTAGTCGCTGTAGAGATACTGAGTAGTTCCCAGCTCGGCATAGATTCCGTAAAGAGCGTCCTCATAACCCTCAGCAGAGGTAAACATATCCTGATCGAAAACCTCACCCTTTGGATTGACATTCAGAAAACCCTCACAGCTGCCAAGTGTGCACACACAGGCAAGCGCTATAAAAATGTTCTTTATCTGTTTCATAGTAATGTCAAATTAGAATGTAGGACGGAAAATAAGGTTGATCGAACGGCAGTACGGATAAGATGTACCACGCTCGAATTTCACTGTCGAGATGTAGCCGATGTCAGACATTCCGAGTCCGAGGCAAAGACGCTTGAGACCGATCTTGTTGAGCCATTTTGTCTGGAAATCATATGTAAACTGAACATTGGAAACATAGATCTCGTTTCTGCGCTCAACGAATCTCTCGGAGTTGACCATCTGGTTGTTGACTGTGTTGATTGCAAGGAAACGCACCAGATCACCAGGATTCTTCCATCTCTCGGTGTAAGCTCTCGCATCCACATTCTTGTATGGATCGATATTCTCGACCTTGCTCTGGAGAGTAGTGTTATAGAAGTCTGCTCCGAAAGTGTAAGAAGTGGTCAGACTGAGTGTGAACCCTTTGTATCTCAATGTGTTGATCCACGATCCATTGAGTACAGGATTGCTGTTTCCGACTGCAACGCGGTCATCCTCATCATATTTGTAGGTGTAAGTACCATCCTTCTTAATGAAGATTTCCTGACCTGTAGCAGGGTCGATACCTGCCGAACGGACAGCATAGATATCAAACTGCGAACCACCCTCGGTGAAAAGAAGCTTAGGCATGATCGCATCACCCTCGCTGCCTACAGCATCCGCCTCAGTACCCTTGAGCACAGTGGAGATATTATTGATGCGGTCCATGACATGGCCACCGGTAAGAGTCATGCTCCAGAACCAGTCCTTAGTGCTGATGATGTGACCTGAAAGTGAGAAGTCAAAACCACTGTTGTTGATCTGACCGAAGTTCACATTCATTGAAGACACGCCGACTGAAGGTGGAAGATTGATAGGCATGAGAAGGTCATATGTGGTATTGGTATACCAGTCGAACTGAACGTTCAGCCTGTCCTTGAAGAATGTTCCGCTGATACCGACGTTGTTGTTGAACTTCTTCTGCCATGAGAGGTTAGGGTTACCCATGCTGAGCGGAATCGCTCCTATACCTGTATAGTACTGGTAATTTGAATCATACTCATACACGGTCTTTGCCTGATAGTAATCGAAGGATACGCTTCCTGTGTAACCTGTACTGTAACGGAGCGTAAGTCTCTCGACCCAAGGAACATCCTTGAGGAAGCTCTCATTGTGGAGGTTCCAACCGATACCGGCTGCCCAGAACGGAGCAAAGCTGTTGTCTGCACCGAACCTTGAAGAGCCCGATGTACGGAAGGAAGCATCAACGAAATATCTGTTGAAGAGGCTGAAGTTACCGTTCACGAAGAAACCGACATCAGTAGCTATGCGGTCTGTTCCTGATGGATGGCCGCTTGTAGGATAGCCCATGGCGAATGAAATGTCATTGAGTTCGTCCTTGAGGAATCCCATTCCTATTGCAGTCGCAGAAGTGTTTCTTGCATATTTGATGTTAGAACCTCCGCTGATACGGAACATCGATCCGTTCGAACCGATCTGACGGCCGTAGTTAAGGACGATCTTACCGTCGTATGACTCACCGTTACGCTTTGAGAACTTGTACTCTCCCCTCTTCGAAGGATCTGTAAGGTTCACATACTCGGCAGCATCAGGAGACACATAGTCGTCGTTGGTACCCCATGAGAATGACATGTTGGCCTGACCTGTCACATAGAAATACTTTGTAACATTCCACTTTGCAGAAAGCGAATTGGTCAAGCTCATGTTCTGACCCTTTGAGAAGCTTGAAAGCGTAGCATCGTAGAGAGGGTTGGCCATTCTGCTTGAATTGGTATCGAATGGATTGAAATAGTAGTTCTTGATGTACTCTCCGTTCGCGTCAAAGATAGGCTCATAAGGATTGAGGGCCACATAGTCAGAGAATGTTCCGTATGGAGTATCCTTTGAATTGGTCATCGAGAAGTTTGTCTTGAACGAGACAGTAAGCTTATCTCTGAGGTGGTAGCCTACGCTGAATCCGACTCCGAACCTGCGACGGTTGTCGGCCTTCATGACACCGTAGCTGTCATTAAGGTTAAGGGTAGCCCTGTAATCCACATTAGATCCACGTGCGCTCAAGGCAAGAGAGTGCGAGTGGCTGAAAGGAATGCGGAGAGGAGCATGGATCCAGTCGGTGTTCACACCGCGACGTACATTCTGAAGCTTGTAGTCATATGCCCTGTCAAGACTTCCGTTATCGCTGTCATACAGACCGGCGATACGCTCGAAATCAAGCTTCTGAGCGGCATTTGTCAAGTTGAATGAAGAAAGGTCAGGAACGCTGAACTTAGGCAGGAAGTTATAGTTCAGACGAACCTTCTGATCATGAACCTGCTTACGCTCAACCACGATGACACCGTTTGCACCCTTCTCACCATAGAGAATTGTAGCAGACGCATCCTTGAGGACATCGATACGCTCGATATCGAACATATCCAGGTCATAGAGTTCCTCCATAGTGATCTCCACACCGTCAAGAACGATGAGAGGGTTGTTCACACCTTCCTCGCTCTCATTGGTAATCAATGAGTTTGCACCACGTACCAGAAGAGATGGGACTGCGTTAGGGTTCGATCCCTGAGCATTGTTCTCCACCATCAGCATACCTGGAGTGAGAGTAGCGATACCAGCCACAAGGTTTGTAGGAGAGACCGCAATGATCTCTTCACCCTTGATTGTTGTAGCGACACCGGTAAAGGTGTTCATGTTCTGAGTGTAGAATCCGTTGACGACAACTTCCTCGAGGCTCGAGTCAGACTTGAGGCGGACATTGAGCTGAGTAGAGCCATTGACGCTCTTCTCCTCTGTAGTCATTCCGATGAATGAGAAGACAAGAACGTTCTCTTTGCCTTCCTGACGGCCGAACTCGATGGAATAGTTTCCATCCACATCAGCCACCACACCGATCGTTGTTCCTCTGAGCTGGACGGCAGCTCCCGGAAGAGGCTGTCCCATATCATCCTTCACATTACCAAATACGGTGATTCGCTCCATCTTCGCCTCAGGCTTGATGACGATGGCACCGCTGACCACAGAATAAGTCAGACGTGTGCCGGCAAGGCACTTGTCAAGAATCTGCGACACCGGAGCAGCCGTAAAGCTGCCTGTAAACGGCTTGAGTCTGTCGACATCCGCAGCCTTGTAGACAATGCGGACGTTTGTCTCCTGCTGAAGCTTAGCCAGCACATCCTTGACCGGAGATGCGGTAAAGGATGCTGTCACCTGCTTCTGAAGGATCTGATTTCCAGAAATCTTGCTCTGCGCAAATGCTGTTTCCCCCGACGGGAGGAACCAGACCAGAAGAATCACGCAAAGCACTTGCAATAACTTCTTCATAATGCAGTAATTTAGTTGTTAA
>JAEIGA010018892.1_pt1 | contig 10507 bp, 6 predicted proteins | sample 9270691 | NCBI WGS metagenome assembly JAEIGA01 (sample SAMN17057246, study PRJNA624740) | gut metagenome | biome: biome; isolation source: fecal sample | host: Bos grunniens | place: China: Xizang | collected 2019
AGCCGTTTGCAAAGAAGGCTACCCGCATTACTCAGGGTTACCTCAGCTCAGTTCCTGAGCGCACAGTTCGCGTTCGCGTGAAAGGTGAGAAGGGTTTCATCACTATCAAGGGTATCGGTTCAGCTAGCGGTGCAAGCCGTTTCGAGTGGGAGAAGGAAATTCCTGTAGCAGAGGTTCAGGACCTTCTTCAGATCTGTGAGCCAGGCGTGATCGACAAGACACGTTACCTCGTTGAGGCTGGTGACCACACTTATGAGGTAGACGAATTCTACGGTGACAACGAAGGCCTTATCGTGGCTGAAGTTGAGCTTGCTGCTGAGGACGAGGCTTTTGTAAAGCCAGAGTGGCTCGGTGAGGAAGTGACCGGAGACGTGAAGTACTACAACTCTATGCTTATGAAGAACCCATATAAGAATTGGGCGAAGTAATATTATGAAAGATTTCTCGATTCGCTACGCTCACTCGAAATGACAATAATCGTATATAGTGTCATTTCGAGCGAGGCAAGGCCGAGTCGAGAAATCTTTAAACACTAACAAACTATGACCGACAAGAACACAGCACTAGACCAGCAGCAGGTATTCGATCCGCTGGATATGAATAACTATAAGGTGGAGAAACTGCCGAAGATGCAGAAATCCGGATTTGAAAAATGGATGGCGCGTCTTGGTGGCCCTATCGCAGCCTTGGTATTCGTACTTTTATATTGGGTTGTCGACATTCCTTTGTTTGACAATCTGGATTTCAGTCAGCTTGGGTCTAAGGCACAGGCTCGTCTTGCTGTTGTCGGTGAGGAGAACTTCATCCGCATCTGTTATGCGATGCTAGCAATCTTCTGCTCGTCGATTATCTTGTGGATTACAGAGGCAGTTCAGAGCTATCTCACATCCTTGTTGGTCATCATGGCCGTCATTGTCTGTGGCGTGACGACTCAGAAAGATGCGTTTGCTCAGCTTGGACATCCTGTGATGTGGCTGAACATCCTCTCTTTCGTTCTTGCCAGCATGCTGGTAAAGACCAAAGTGGCAAAGAGATTTGCTCTTTGGTTTGTGCTTAAGTTCGGTAAAAGCGCGTCAGGAATTTTCTTCAGCTTCCTGATCATCAATGTTGTTCTTTCTCTATTCATCTCGGCTACAACAGTCAAGGCGACTATTCTGCTTCCTATCTTCATGGTAGTCGCAGCAATCTTCGGTGCAAGCCAGGGAAATAGAAACAACTTCGGCCGAAATCTCGTGCTCCAGAATCTTTTCCAGATCAATATCGGCGCAAGTGCCTTTATGACAGGATCGGGAGCAAACCTTCTGGCTGTATCCCTTCTCACAGGAGCATATAGCTCAGTTACATTGATCTATTCGGATTGGCTCGTTGCAGCCTTCCCGCTTGCTATGGTCCTGCTTCTCATTGGCTGGTTCGTAGGAGTGAAACTCATTTTCCCGCTCAAACCGGAGGAAAAGGTGCCTCAGATTCAGGGAGGTATGGAGCGCCTGCGTGAAGAGCTTGTCTCTATGGGCAAAATGAGATTTGAGGAATATAAATCCATCGCCATCTTTGTAGGTGTCCTCTTTATGTGGGTGACTGAGAGCTGGCATGGAATCTCTGCAGAGGTTGTAGTGCTCATCGGTGCTATCATCGCTCTGCTTCCAGGCATCGGTGTCGTCAAGTGGAATGACGTGGATATTCCTTGGCATCTGATGATCTTCTCTGCCGGTGCTTATGTCATCGGTTCGGGTCTTAATGCTACTGACCTTCCCTCGCTGCTGGTCGGTGCCGGCATGGATGCTCTCGGCATCACAGCCCAGACCCCATTCATCGTACTTTATCTATTGCTTACAGGTCTGATGCTCTTCAGTGGATTGGTATTCCAGTCCAAGAACATGAGAGCGCTGGTGTTCCTTCCGATTGCAATCGGAGTGGAGCAGAAGTTCGGTCTTCCACCTCTCAGCCTCTCGTTCCCTGTATCTCTTTTGATCGAACATGTTTACGTGCTGCCATTCAACAGCAAGCCGGCAGCGCTGCTCTATACTACAAACCACTATAGCTGGAGCGATACCTTCAAGTTCGGTATCACTATGATGATCATAGCATGGGTCATGATCGTGGTTTGGGGTGAAACAGTTCTCCACTGGCTTGGTTATACTCCAGGACTATTTTAGTCTGGAGCATCAGGTATACGGTTTAGATGGGCCGTATTTAAACTTTAACTATGATATCGATTCAGGCAAAGAAACATGATAATTTCGCAGTTGAGTTCAAGTGTGGATTCAACTGCGTAGTTGATGGTCTGACAGATGACTTTGCCGTAAATGCCTGGATATTTGTTCCCAATAGTCTTGACATCAATCCTGAAAACTACGGAAAAAAGCAGTTTTACCGTGACATCAAGTCCAATGTAAGACTCATTACACCGTCTTTCACACTTCGTGAACTGGCCCAGGAAACTTCAATTCCCATGAAGTCCTTGACGTCCGCTATTGAGACTGTCATCGCGTCATCGTCGGACAATTCCTCGATTGATGCATACGAGTATCACTTGAAGATGTACTCCGCAATATTCAAGAGTGCCCTACGTGATCAGGCAAAGGATCTGATGAGTTCCTGTTCAATGCCGGATGCGACCGACCTTGTGGTTGATTATGCTACAAGTTCACGTAAGGTCTTAAGCAGATTCAGAGATCTGTTTCGTCTGATCGACTCGCCGGATATTCCTGAAAAAGTCAGACACAGCTTCAGACTATGTGATGAGTTCATGACGCATATTCTGGATGTAAGGACACTACGTCTGATCAAATTGATGGATACTTCTGATGCGGAACTATGCGGCCCGATGAGGGAAAAGCTTGTCGAACTTCTGGCAGAAGAACAGATCTACAGACAGCAGAAGGGATATAGGAATCTGACAGGTGACTCCAAGCAGGACAGGGAGCTTGTGCATCATTTCGGAATGCTTAAGAAATACATCGAGAGCGAACTGTATATCAAGCTTGACAAGAAGAAGGACGGCGTGGCTGTACAGCAGATATATTATAGCCTTGCAGCCGGAGTCGCGATGATCTTTGCAACAGGAGTATCATGGCACTCACAGCAGAAGTATGGCAATATTACCTGGCCACTTTTTGTGGTTCTTGTCATCAGCTACATGCTTAAGGACCGTATCAAGGACCTGCTGCGTTACTATTTTGCTCATAGACTCGGCAACAAATACTACGATAAGAAAGCAATTATCGCTATCGGAAACACAAACGTGGGCACTATCAAGGAGGGATTTGACTTTATTTCCGATACAAAGATTCCGGATGAGGTGAAGTCTCTGCGAGAGAAGTCCTCTTTTGTTGAAGGTGAGTCCAATATATTTGAGGAGAAGGTGCTCCTATATCGTCAGAGAGTTACATTGGACGAAAATGCACTGGCAGTAAAGGACCAATATACAAGACAGGGCATCAATGAGATTTTCCGTCTTCATCTGAACCGTTTTACACACAAGATGGACAATCCGCAGGTGAAGGTGGATGCTATGGACGCGAGCGGAAATATCTCGACATTCTCTGTTCAGAAGATATACTATGTAAATGTCGTATTCCAGCTTGTGCATGATAACAAGATACAGTACAGACAATTCCGTATCGGAATGACTCGAGATGGCGTGCTGGATGTAGAACAGATATAGAAGAAATAATCATTTAAATAATAAAACTATGGCAATCATTAAAAAAGACAATGCTTACAAATGGGAGTTCAGCAATGTAGGCGGAACTCCGCGTGTAAGAGTGACAACAGGTGAGGATATCGCCCATTTGTCTGAGCTTGATCCTAAGATGTGGACGGTGCTTTCATGCCCTGTAAATGGACTTGAGATCTCTGAGAAGAGTTTGGGATACATGGATGTTGACGGAGATGGCAAGATCCGTATCAATGATATCGTCTCTACTTCAAAATGGCTCACAGGAGTATTGAAGGATAAGGACCAGATCCTTGCAGGTGCTGATTCTGTTGACATCGAGCAGATCAATCAGGAAAATGAGGCAGGTCGTAAGTTGTACGCATCAGCAAAGCAGGTGATTGCCAACCTTGGAAAGGAGGGTACAGTAGTTACTATCGCTGATGTCGCTGACATTGCTGCTGTGTTTGCAAAGACCAGATTCAATGGTGACGGCATCATCATCGAGGCTTCTGCAGATGACGCAGATGAGAAGGCTGCCATTGCTGCTGCAGTAAAGACTGTTGGCGGTGTTATGGACAGAAGCGGTGCAGAAGGTGTGGACGCTGCAAAGATTGAGGCTTTCTATGCTGCACTTGCTGCATATGTAGCATGGAATGATGCTGCTGTGGAGGCTCCTTTTGGTGCAGATACAGACGCAGTCATCGCTGCTTACAATGCATTGGATGCAAAGGTGAAGGACTTCTTTGTACGTTCTAAGCTCGCTGCATTCTCTCCGGACAGCACAGCTTCTTTGGATGTACAGACAGCGCAGATTTCAGCTATCAGTGCTGAGAACCTGACTTCTAAGACAAATGATATTGCTTCATATCCGTTGGCACGTGTGACAGGAAAGGCAAAGATCGATCTCTCTGAGCCAGTGAACCCTGCATGGTCAGCTCAGTTCGAGACTATCAAGTCTATCGCTCTCAAGGATAAGAAGGTGCTTACAGAAGAAGAATGGAGTGCTGTAGGTGCTCAGTTCGCTGCTTATACAGCATGGAAGGGAGCTAAGGCAGGTGCAGAGGTTGAGGCTCTTGGTATTGATGCGATCCGCAACTTCATTGCTCAGGATAAGAAGGCAGCTTTGCTCGAGATTGTTGCAAAGGATTCAGCACTTGCAGAAGAGGCTAATAACATCGCTCTTGTGGACAAGTTCCTCCACCTTATGCGTGACTTCTACAGACTTCTCCGCAACTTTGTTACACTCAACGATTTCTATGACAAGGATAAGACTACTGCTGCAATCTTCCAGTCAGGTACTCTTATCGTAGATCAGAGAGAGTGTCATTTCTGTATGAAGGTGGCAGATATGGCTAAGCATAATTCTTCCGCTGCAGGCAGTGGCATGTATTTGCTTTATTGTGATTGTACTTCGAAGGCAAAGGCCGGGGTTCTTCATATCGTGGCTGCCCTTACAGTGGGTGAGGTCGGTGACCTCTTTGTAGGTAAGAATGCGCTTTATTATGACAATGATGGAAATGAGTGGGATGCTGTGATCACCAAGATCGTGGACAATCCTATCAGCATCGGACAGGCATTCTGGTCTCCATATCGTAGAATGTCCAAGACTATTGAAGACCTTATCAGCAAGAAGGCCGCAGAAAAAGATGCAAAGATGATGGCTGATGCCAATGCCAAGATCAACAGCGCTCCATCTGCCGTTGCGGCTTCTACAGACGCCGCCAAAGACGGAGCGGCTAAAGATGCCGCTGCAGTCAAGCCGCCGTTTGACATCGCCAAGTTCGCCGGTATCTTTGCAGCCATAGGTATGGCTGTCGGTATGATTGGCTCTGCTCTCGTCGCTCTCTTCACAGGTCTTGCCGATCTTAAATGGTGGGAACTCATTATGGTCTTTGTCGGAATTATGATGCTTATCTCAGGCCCGGCAATGGTTCTTGCTTGGCTGAAACTGCGCAGACGCAATATCGCGCCTCTTTTGAATGCCAACGGATGGGCAATCAATGCATCTTCAAAGATCAGCATCCCATTCGGTCAGACATTGACAGACGTCGCTAAGTTCCCTAAGATGAAACTTAAGGATCCATTTGCAAAGAAGGGTCTTGCTCCTTGGAAGAAATGGTGCATCTGTATTTTCGTTGCCGCTTTGGTTTTCGTGGGGCTCTGGATGTTCAATGTCCTTGACGGAATCGGTCTGGCTTCTCCACTTGACCGCTATCATGAGGAAGCGCCAGTGGAAGAGGTGGTTCCTCAGGAACCTGCTGTTGAAACAGTAGAGGCTGTTGAGGTCGTTGCAGAGGAAGTGACTGTTGTTGAATAATTTAATAATTTAATAAGAAGAATATGTTTAGTTTCAAAAGATTTCTGCAGATGGCAGCAGTTGCTGTCTCTGTATTGATGATGACATCTGCCTGCGGTAATGAGTCTGGTCCGGCAAAAGGTAATATGATTCCCGACAATGCTGTAATGGCAGTGAAGGTGAGCGCTGATCAGCTTTTCAACAAGGCTCTAGGTGATGAGAATTCTCCGATCAGAGATTATTGGAACATGGCGAAGTCCGGACTTTCAGGACAGATGCATGGATATGGTGAGCTTGGAGACATTGCCCGTCAGGCTCTCAAGAATCCTGCTATGCTTGGTGTAAATACAGTTGAGCCTGTAGTGGTTTCGTGTGCATATGATCTCAAGTATATAGCTTATGGCGATCCTGCAGTTGACCTCTACATGGTTGCATTACTTGATGACAGGGATGCTTTTACCGGTGTCATAGATGCTGCCATGGCTTATGTAAATGAGGAACTTGAACTTGGCGTTTCAAAGGAAGAACTTGACGGATCGTATACTTATTATCAGTTGTTCTCTGAGGATGAAATTGCTGTAGGACTCGGTGTTACAGCAAAAGCAGCTGTCCTTAGAGTAAAGGTGGATCCGACAGTGAGCAATGTGGATATTAAAGGAACAATGCAGACTCTGTTTGCCAACGGAGGTCCGAAAAAGACAGATGCTCTGAAGGAGTTCTATGCTGCTTCGAGTGATGTGGCTGCATGGATGGATATGAATGCCACAGTGAATTCCATCATGCCGCTCCTCGAGGAAGAGGATGAATATGCTGCAGCTCAGCTTAAGCCATATATCTCTATGTACGAGGGCGCAGCGATGTTCGCAGACCTTACTTTCAAGAACGGACAGACTGTTGCCGGATACCATCTGTACGGATCAAAGGAGCTGACTGATCTTGCAAAGAAGTTCAACAAGCCGGCTTCGGATAAATACCTGAAGCTTATGCCGGCTACTGCTGCAGTTGCTGTCAATATCGCTATCAAGGATTTCCCTGGCCTTGTTGACTATATGTGCGAGAGCAATGAGGAACTGAAACAGATGTACGATTCTATCGTGAATGAGTTTGGCTTCGATGAAAAGCTTCTTGAGGGATTCCCTGGTACAATTTCTTTTGCGCTTGACGGTACAGATCTCGACGATCGTGATGTTCCTGGATTCATGGTGTGCCTTGAGAGCGACAAGAAGGTATGGAACTATGCGGAGACTTATCTTTCTGCTGTTGCGGACAGTCAGGGTGATGATACATACACTATTGATGAGGAAGTGTATTTCCTTTACGAGGATGGTCACATTACTATAGCTGATGCTGAGACAATGCTTTCTGCCCCAATGACAGGTACTCACAGCTTTGCAGACACAGAGTTGGGAGCTGCTATAAAGAAGGGTGGTTTTGTAATTAATCTTGCTTCGCTGCCAGGTGATGAACTTGTCAAATTTGTAAGAAGAGAGCTTGGCTTGCGCATGACAAGAAAGCAGATTCTTGAATGCTGCAGTTCTATTGTGGTTGCTACATCTGAGGACTTCATGTCAGCTACTCTTACATTGAACATGAATGATAAGGAGCACAACCTCCTTGAAAAGATTATCCTGAGTGCAGTGCCGACTCTTTAATTGACGATGCAGTCTATCAGGTTACAGGGCATCCTGCCCAAAGTGTTTAATGGTCAGTTGCCTTCAGATCCGGTGTCGGATATCTGGGGCACTGACCTTTTATTCGAACGAGGTAAGTCATACCTCATCAAGGCTGCGTCCGGACGCGGCAAGTCATCACTTTGCAGCTATATCTACGGACTGCGTGATGACTATGAAGGCGTGATCAGTTTCGATGGTCAGGCTATTCCTGAGATTTCATCCGACAGATGGAATGCGATCCGTCAAAACGAGTTGGGTGTGCTGTTTCAGGATCTGCGACTTTTCAGTGATCTGAGTGCTGTCGATAATGTAATGATTAAGGCTGGCCTGACAGGGTTCTGCGATCAGCAGAAGGCAGTTTCGATGCTATCAGAACTTGGCCTTTCCGACAGGTTGGATCAGCCTGTGAAATATCTTTCTTTTGGTCAGCAGCAGAGAGTCGCTTTTGTGAGGATGCTGTGCCAGAAGGCCGATTTCTGGATTTTGGACGAGCCGGTCAGCCATTTGGATCATGACAATGCGATCATTATGGCGCAGATGCTCGAGCATGAGATCGCTCGTACTGGAACAGGCCTGCTGGTGACGACGATCGGTCATGACCTTCCGTATAACTATGATAACACTTTGATGCTATGAGGTTGCTTTTCCGATTGTTAAGAAAGAATGTGAACTTCTGGCAGCTGGCAGGGTTTGCTGTGGCCAATCTTGTAGGTGCGGTCATAGTCCTTTTTGGTATACAAGCATTCAAGGATGCAGGGAAGGTGCTTGAGTCGCAGGATAGTGTTTTGAGTGGCAATCTGATTGTCCTCAGCAAACCTGTGTCGTCTGTTACCACTCTAGCCGGAGCTCTTGGTGCAGGACCGAGAGGTTTTTCACCGGCAGAAATCGATGAATTGTCTTCGGTTGATGGCGTTTCTGCGGTAGGTACTTTCCGTACCGCTCAGTTCCCTGTCTACGGAGGAATTTCGTATGGTGGATTCGAGATGTCTACGGAGATGTTTGTAGAGTCGGTGTCCGATGAGTTCCTGGATGTGGATCCTGCAATGTGGAGCGCATCAGTTGATGGTTCAGTGCTCCCGATAGTGATACCTCGCACGTATCTGAACTTCTATAACTATGGCTTCGCTGCAGCCCGCGGTACACCTCAGCTGGGTGAGGACCTGTTTGCGATGGTCCCTTTGGATTTTGTCATCCGAGGCCGCGAAGGTCGCAGGTCATATACAGGAAGGATCGTAGGTCTATCCGATAAGATGAACACAATTCTGGTTCCTGATGATTTTCTTGAAGAGGCCAACAGGCGTTTTGCTGTCGAGGGACCTAAGAAGCCTACAAGAGTGCTTGTCGAGGCCGGCAGTGAGGCTTCAAAGGAACTGATGGAGTATATTGACAATAAGGGTTATGTCGTAGATGGCGGAAGCGAAGAGTCTGTCCGACTGCTGGCTATAGTACGCACCATCATTTCAATTGTGGTGGCCCTGGGCCTGCTAGTATCATCGTTGGCTTTCTTCCTGCTTCTGATATCAATCCTTCTTTTGATAGAGAAGAACCGCTACAAGAATGACACACTACACCAGCTTGGCTATCCTGATAAGATGATTGCCCTGCCATATCAGACTATGGCAGTAGCAGTTGATGTCGTTGTATGGATTTTGGCCAGTGTGGTAACTATTCTGGTATATCCGGTACTTGCAACATTGATGCAGACCATCAGTCCTGGCTTTGAGCCATCGGGATCAGGTCTTATCCTCGTGTCAAGCCTTCTTTTGTGTCTGGCATTTGCCATTACTCATGTGCTACTTATCCGTTTTAAGATCCGCACGAAATAAATATGGATATTCAAATCATTGAATATCCATATATTCTGTAAGTGGCTGGCTATGAGCCATATGGCCTTTAGGTCGATCTGAGGTTTTATGATATGATGACCTGCTCGATGATCGGTGTCTGGTGACTGTATGGGATAAAGGCCAGTGACGGGATCGGCTTGGTGATGATCACGTTGGCTTTCTTGCCGACTGTGATCGATCCGAGAGTGTCGCTGACGCCCATAGCATAGGCCGTGTTGATGGTGCAGGCATTGAAAGACTGCTCCGGAGTCAGACGCATTCTGATACAGCCAAGGGCCATTACAAAGCGCATGTTGCCGCTTGGGCTTGAGCCTGGATTATAGTCAGATGCGAGAGCGACTGGAAGACCGGCCTCGATATATCCCTTTGCATTTCCGTATGGAATTCCAAGGAAGAATGAGCATCCTGGGAGCATTGTAGGCATTGTTCTGCTTCCTCTGAGTGCTTCGATCTCAGCATCTGTTGTCTTCTCAAGATGGTCTACTGAAAGAGCATTGTGTTTCACACCGACCTGCACACCACCTGAGACTTCAAGCTCGTTTGCATGGATCTTTGGAGTAATGCCATATTCAGCAGCCTTGCTGAGGATCTTGTCAGTGTCCTCCACAGTAAAGAATCCTGCGTCGCAGAATACGTCAACATAGTCTGCGAGACCTTCTGCAGCCACAGCCGGCAGCATCTCATTGCATACGAGGTCTACATACTCCGACTGACGTCCTTTATATGCACGGCCTACTGCATGTGCTCCAAGGAAGTTGGCCTTGACTGTAATCGGTGCTGTCTCCTTGATGCGTTTGATGACGCGGAGCATCTTGAGTTCATCCTCGACTGTCAGGCCATATCCGCTCTTGATCTCTACGGCTCCGGTACCCATCGCCATGATCTCACGTACGCGTACCATAGACTGCTCGTATAGCTCGTCTTCCGAAGTCGCATGAAGCAGATCGGCGCTGTTGAGGATACCGCCGCCACGTGCAGCAATCTCCTCATAGCTTAGTCCGGCAATCTTGTCCCTGAACTCACCGTCACGGCA
>JAEIGA010018893.1_pt1 | contig 10507 bp, 23 predicted proteins | sample 9270691 | NCBI WGS metagenome assembly JAEIGA01 (sample SAMN17057246, study PRJNA624740) | gut metagenome | biome: biome; isolation source: fecal sample | host: Bos grunniens | place: China: Xizang | collected 2019
CTTCGCGTCGCTGACAGAAATGAAATCACATGACATGAATCGAGATGGATTGTTTAGATTGCTATCGGATAGCGATCGCTACTTGGTGAGAAGTTTATGGTTCGGAGGATCTGCGGATCTTTTATTGGATCTCGTGATCTCGACTCATGATAGGACTGTCAATACGCGAAGGTTGATTGGTAATTATGGTGAGCGATGTCCCACTAGGTGGGATGGCATGAAGACATGAATCTGAAATTACATGACATGGGAATTGGTCGCGTCGCTTGGAACTGGGATGGCATCGGACGGAAATGAAGGAGGTGAATGCTATCGGATAGAAAAGTTGAGATGGGTTTCTAAAAAAATAATTATTTTTTAGAATACGGCTGCTGCGTAATCGTCGTTACGGTCATATACATGAAGGAAGTCTTACTGGGAAGTTGGACTCGACTGGGATGGCATGAAGACATGTTGGTGATGAGCGTTTGACAACCAGGTTGGGAATCTGAAATCACATGACATGGAATGCGGATCGCGATCCCGATACTTGGGATAGTGAATGTTATCATCGGTATGCTATTGAAAAAAAAAATAATTATTATTTGCTGATAGATGACAGCACTCACTATTGGGTATAAAAAAATCCATCACCTTCGGAGGAGATGGATTTATGAAATGTGATGGAGTTTGCTGCTACTCGAACAGGTCAAGATTACCTGCCACATACTGGTTATACAGTTTACGGAAGCCCCACGCGATGAGTATTGCGGATACGAGTTCCATACCAAGGAAGAGCATAGTTGCACAACCAACGCAATCGACATTTGAGTAAGCGAAGCAGATGTTGAAAAGAGTTACTGCTGTCAGCACTACTGCCATAATGATGTAAAATACCTTTTTCATAATTGTCTTATTTTAATTGTTACTAGTCTACATATTCAAAATCTTCTATATCTTCGTCCTTACCGACAGCGATAAGGAACTTGTCATAAACCTTTTGACCGATATTAGTTTTTTTAATCCAAAGCACTGCGAACACGCAGAATGCAATGAATGCGATATATGTGATGATAGGTATAAAGCAAGTGATGCAGATGATTGATGAGATTGCGAAACCCAAGTTAATCAATATGTCTTTTGCTTTCTGTGCCATAGTTGTAATTGTTTAGTTGTTTGTTTCTTTTCCTATTACAAAGATACGAATAAAAAATGAAACCTCCAAATTTTTTGGAGGTTTTTTTACGAAATAATAATTATTTTTTTGCTATTAGATAGCGGTTTGGTCGAAGTTCTGCTCCAACCACATACTAAACTCTTTGAAGTTGTTGTCGTGGTCGTCATCAATGCTGACAGCGGGATTATATTCGCCAACCATTTTTACATCCTGTGGTGTTCTTGTAGGTGAGTAATATACATTATAGTATTCACCTCTCTTTGAGTCAAGGATTTTCTTTAAGAAAAAGAGTCCCTTATAATTTGACAGCCCGATTGTTATAGCGCCGTTTACATCATCAGAAGTATAATTCTCGTTAACGAATTGTTCAAATGTCTTTATCATAAATTATATAATGTTGTATATATTATATTTATGGCTAGCAGGTATAAGTGGTCTGCCAGTCCTCACACTGTTTGTGAAGTGTAGTCGCTGTGAACGAAAGTGGGTTACAACCACAAGGTGAGAACAGATGGTAGTTATTGACCTCATCTCTGTATCCGCTTTTCTCGTCATAACGCCAAGCCTCGAAGTTATGTCGGATAGCCTCCGCTGTTACATTGAAACCATTTTCCTTGAATTTGGCGATGATGAGGTTTACATCGGAGTCATTGAGTGATGCCATATTTCTGAAATCCACGCGATACTCTCGTTCGATACAAGTTCCTTCTTTGATGAGGGTACCATTTGCATACAACTCATTGATCGTAGGTAGTGGGCAATCCTCATATCCCTCATCTGTCCACGAGATAAACTTGAGGTTTTCAATATCTACTTTGGAGTCGTAGCGGACATCATAGACATCAACCATTTTGCCGTTGGGCATAATATGGTAACGATATGAAGGCTCGGATAGAATTGGCATATCTCTTAAAACAAATGTTTTCATAATTGCTATTGGTTTAGGTGAAATAATAATTATTTTTTATAATGTTGGAGGATTACTCCTCCAACATATCTTTTACTGTGTCTACGATTTCCTCAACCTCTTGTAGAGTTAGGTTCTCGGTGAAGTAGTAGTCCTCGCCATCCTCGTCTTCTACATACGAGTCGCCATTCTCGCAGGAACATACTCTTGTAACAGGGTGGGAGCAACTATCGATATATACTTCTGCATACTTGTCGTAATGCTCTGCCTCGATGCAAACTTCAGCATTTGAAATATCAATGACACCCTCATAAGTGTCGTTGTCGAGCAGTCTGCAAAGTTCGTTGCTCAACTCAATTTTTCTTGCCATTACCTCCTCTGACATCTCATACTCAATGTGAGAGATTTGTGCTTTTTGGTTTGCGAGTCTTTCAGTGAATGTTGCCATAGTATTTGTTGTTTTAAGTTTGTTATTGTTTCCTTTTCTTATTACAAAGATACAACAAAAAAATGGATTATGCAAATTTTTTGATAGAAAAGTGCTAAAAATAATAATTATTTTTTAGATAGAAACCTTTATATCAGTTTATTAGATATGTTTACCTCAACGATTTGTGTAATTGTATGGAAGCCATACTCGTTACCCCACAACCAAAATGCTTCCTGGAATGCTTCCATTTCCTCTTCGCTGATATTATATAGTTCGCACGGAGATTTTTCGCCGAGATCGGTTCGGACATATTCGCCAAATGGGAAGTTGTGATGGTGTTCCCATACCATTCCATGTTTTGAAACTCCGCTATATGGTTTGAAGTTTTTAATCTTTTCGATTAGAGGCATCCATTTTTCCGCGTCTTCATTTGACACCTCAACCAATCGACCGACATAATCGGCATCATTAGTATCGACTTCTACAAAAAATGTTTTCATATTGCTATCGTTTTAATTCATCACACAGATTTATCTTTTTGGTTAGAATGTTGTCCATTTCAGAAATGTGCTGATATGGGTTGATAGTTGTATAGCCGAGATGTGCATCTTCCATAGTTTCCAATCTTTCTATTGAACGCTGTAAGCATTCGATTTGTTTTTGAAGTCTTTTGATTTCCTCATCGTTATTCGATTTGACTTGGGCAAGGAACTGCTCTCGCATGTTCTTATGGTAGTTTTCTATCAGTTCCATTTCGGTTTCCATGTTGAACCAAAATGTTTCATTGTCGTTATACCCATAGACGAGTTTGCCAGTCTGATAGCATTCGGAGTAGTTGGTGCCATTATCGAAATTTGAAAGTTTACCATTAGTAGTAAATCTTTCGTCATCAGCATCGGTTACGATTCCATAATCGACATACTTGTCTTTATGGAACATATTGCTATATAGAGATGGTTTGAATTTAATAACTCTATCTCCTATATTAAATTTTCGTGTCATAGTTTTGATTATTTCATTACCTTTTCATATATTGATTTTGCAATTTCAAAAGTATTACCATATCCTTCAAAATTGATAAAATCGTTTTTTGTTGCATTGCCAGCAAGATACTTTTTGTATAAATCAAATAACTTGCATTGGCTTGAAGTCATTGGTTGATTATTGATATAACAAATTACGCTCATAATCTAAATTTTTAAGTTTAACTTCTACTTAACTAATTTAATTACAATCTGTTGAGGACTATTTACATAACTTACTTCTGGAAATAAATCAGGTTTTACATCAGCAACAACATCTCCTACCCATATTTGGGTATCGTAATTATTTATAAATTGTAATTTTGGTTTATCACTAAATAAAGATATTTTATTACTCAAATCTCTTGCTATCCAAAGTGTCATAATTAAAACGGTTTTAAGAATACTTGGTTTCTATAGCAACCTGTATTATTTTCAAAAACTATAAAATAATAGTATTTGCTATCTACTTTACTTTGATATTTTTGAGCAATATATGCAATTCTATCAGTTTTAATATCTATAACTTTATCGCCTATGTTATATTCCCTCTGCTTGCTCATAGTTGTAATGTTTCAGTTGTTTTCTTTTCTTATTACAAAGATAGCAATAAAAAATGAAACCTCCAAATATTTTGGAGGTTTTTATGAAAAAATAATTATTATTTGCTTATAATTTCATATCTTTGCTCTTTACAAAATGCGATACCTTTGTCAAAAGCTTCTTGTTCGGTGTTGCTCATATATCCGCCTTCACGAAACCATCCGCTGACACCATCAATGCGCCACATCCATTTGACACCATCACAAGTATCGTAAGTTGCTGTTGTTAGAAATGCTGTGCCACCTGCTCCACTAACTTTAGCATAAAGTGAGCCTGATTCGTTATACACTTCTTTACCTCCCCAAGTTTTTGATCCTGATGTTGCAGCCATAATTGTTTTGTATTAGTTATTATTTCTATTACAAAGATAATAATAAAAAATGAAACCTCCAAATTTCTTGGAGGTTTTTTAATGAAATAATAATTATTTTTTATAAATTACTTCGCCTTAATGTCCCACATTGGCGTTGTCTGTCCGAGCATCACATCGACATTGACATTAGACTTATTCTTAATCATCTCGATCTTCTGGTTCTCCAACTCTAGTGCTCGCAGCTGGATAAACTGTGCTGGTGTGAAGCCCATCGTAATCTGGTACTCCTTGTCTGCCAGTGCTCGAAGATGCTCTGTTTCTCGACGCGCGATCTCCATCTCCTGCTTCATTACCTGCGTATTTCGCTGTTGCATATAGATAGCGGTGTTGTTCAACTCTTCGCGAACACCCTCGTTCGGCATTGCCTTGTCCACAATGACATCAACTACCTCGATCGGCAACTCTTTAGTTTCTGACAGACGATTGATATGGTCAATCATTTGCTGCTCAATGATAGGCTCGATCTCGTCATAAATCTCTCGCTGCGAAACTAGGGTAATCATATCATATCGAGATGCGAAATCCTTAACATACTTTCTAAAAATCTCTTTGATATTATTATCATACCAGTTCACACCATAGTTTTCGTGTAGGATTGGTGCCTTTCCTGGAGTAATTCGCAAGAAGATATGAGCATTCATATCTACCGTAGTGGTTTCATTTGTTGCAGTATCATCAAAGCTCTCGGTGTACTTTGTGTTAATCACCGAATATACCACATAGTCGGTAGACCATACTTTCCACTCCGAACCATTAGTCAGTGCCTGATGGTCAACGCCACCCTCACCAAAGAACCAAGGCTTCTTGATAAATACTCCCTCCTCACCGCCATCAACGGTACAAATGTCACAACTAGTGAACGACACGGCAGCAAACAACACTGCCAAAATTGCATAAAACTTTTTCATAATGTTTAGTATTGTTAAATTGTAAATAATAATTTTTTTTGTTATCTGACAGCAACTCTGCTATCAGATGAAATCAGAGTCTTTATGGTTTAATCGTCTGCCTCTGGATAATAGAGCGTTGATCTAATCTCACCAAACTCCTTCAACTCCTTTGCCTGCTCTGCCAGAATGATTGACATGATCTTCAATCTTTCTGATGAGTCCATCAGGTGAACGGCATAGTCTTCCCTGTTCTCCTTGCTATCAAGTGGGAATGGATCTCCAGAGCAACTGCAACTCCACACTCTATTCTTTCGAGGTTGATAGACATCGGGATATGCTTGAAGTATATCACCTGGTTCAACTTCAGATTTCAGTTGAGCCATTTGCATAACGATAATATTCATTTCACCACAAGGGTAGTTCATATTATCGAAATTCACGCCGCGCTCGGCAAGTTCTGCTTTTGTCATAGTATTACTTGTTTTGAAATAATAATTATTTTTTGGTTTGCTATCGGATTACAATTAGTCTTTGACAAACATATTTAACGGCATTTCGTATGGGTCATCTTCCCAAGTCAATTCCTTGCCAATGAGTGCCTTGATTGTTCCCGTTGGTAATGAAATAAGGGTGCAACTTTCCCCATACACGTCCTTCCAACCTACCCACACATCCCAAGCCCTTGTTGGGTATTCATCAGCGATATACTCGCCACTCTTGTCTGCACAAAGATATGCCATAGTTGTAATGTTTTAGTTGTTATTGTTATTTCTTTGATACAAAGATAACACATTTTTTTTATATTTCCAAATTTTAGAGCAACTTTTTTACTTATAATTTGTTTTCATTTTACAACCTCTATTTTTAGGTGTTTGAACAAATTTAAGGTCGCTATCAGGCAGAATTATAACCCTAAAATTTTCAGTTAATTCTCTACCGCAATCAGCACAACGATAAATTGTACCCTCACTATTAGTGTCTTTATAAACTCTTTCGTGGATAATGTCTGACCAATCACAACCACTACATTTTTCAAGTGCTATCATAGTTTTATTGTTTCTTTTCCTACTACAAAGATAATACATTTATTTCATATCTCCAAATTTTAGAGCAACTTTTTTACGAAATAATAATTATTTTTTAGAAAAAAATGGACTCTACCATCACGGCAGTGTCCATTCTCCTCTTATCCCTTATCGGTAATTCCCGATCTGTTTTTCCAATCTGTTTAACTCTACACTATATTGGTGCATACGATTTGAAATCATTATGATGTCCTCTCGGCACTTCGGTCTGTTAGCCCAATATGCCTTAAACTCCTCTATTTCAGCGATCAAGTCATTTAACTGCTTTTCCAATGTGGATTTAGTTAGGATAGCATCACCATACTTCTCAACCATATCTTCGAGAAAGTATGTAATCTCTTTTCTTATAAGATGTATGCCACCAGCAGTCTTTAATTGACTTAACAATAGTCTTGCGTAGTTTTCATCGTCCTCATCAACATTGTCATAATTTATGACTCTAACCAATTCGTTATACATAGTCGTTTAGTTTATTTCGTAAGTGCAATTCTTGAAAACTTCGATCTCGCGATCGGTAACGAGGTCATCTACGGTTGCATAGTCTGCATCAAGTTCGTCTTGAAACAATCCCTTTGCCAATGCCTTGTCTAAAACTTCACCATCATCAAGTACATCGTTAGATGTTACCATAAATGAATATCCGTGCTTGCCCATTACATCAATCTTGTAATAGATTTTGTTGTTCTGCTCCATAGTGCTTTTTGTTTTTAATGGTTAATAAACTTCGTAAGAAATAACTTCTTCCTTATAGTATTCAAGAAAGTCAATGAATGGTTCGTAGTCGTCATCATTGACAGATATATCTACCCAATAGTAGCCCTCACGCTCACGAGTTTCCTCGTCATTTACCCAAACATAGTTAGGGAATTGCAAGTCATTATCCAGACTCAATCTAACTTCCAAGTTTACCATAGTTGTAATGTTTTGGTTGTTTTCTTTTCTTATTACAAAGATACAACAATTTTTTTATTCCTGCAAGCTTTCAGCCAACTTTTTTACTAAATAATAATTATTTTTATCTCCAAAAGTCGTTTTTAATCTTTCGGTAGTAGCACGATTTGGTGAGGTCTGGATATATACTTTTTTGACCTCGCTTGTTGAGGACATGTATCTCAAATACATTAGTTCCATCGTGGTGTACTGATGTAACCTCAATATGTCCATCAATAATATCAATACGATTATAATCGCATCCTCGACAGCAATTCTTAATTGCTTCCATCAAAGTTTTCTCTCGTGTTGGTACAATTTGCTTTTTGCCGTTCCACAATCCAAGAGTGCCGAGTACCACGCAGTCCTCATTGTAAGGATTGTTCTCCAATCTATCATACAATAGTGAGAACCACTCTTCATCAAGTATATTTTGGATGAACTCCATAGGCACTTCGTCCTCAACATCAATACCATTAGCATCGCAGTGATCGAGATAAGCATTACGATAATCTTCGATATTGTAATCGTAATCGTTGTACAGAGTTGCGTTTTTGATAGTTGTTGCCATAGTTGTAATGTTTTAGTTGTTTGTTTCTTTTCTTATTACAAAGATAATACAAAAAAATGATATATGCAAGCTTTCCGCCAACTTTTTTACTAAATAATAATTATTTTTTATAAAAAAGAGATGGAAATAAATTCCATCTCCCAGCCATGAATCATATAAATAAAAGGTCAACCCTCCCACGCAGTCCAATAAAGTTCATCCTCGTCAGCATTCTCGAATGCCTGCTTACCATGAATGTTCATGAAGCACTCATCAGAACAGAAAGTTTCGAAGTCGCGATATATGTATCCTTCGGTGATAAACTTACCACATGATTCACATACGCGGAGATCCTCGATCTCGTTCTCCTCAATAAACTCCTCCTTCACCTCAACTTCAGTTGAGTATATGAAGTCTTCAATGTCCTCACCCATGTAGTATTTTGATACGATGTCATATACCATCTCGTATTCCTCTGGTGTGTACATCTCCTTTTCGCGTTGCGTAAATTGTTCAAATGTCTTAATCATAAAAAAATAATTATTTTTTTGTATTAAAGATTGTTCGGTCTAACATATAGGTATGTGCCTTCTCGAAATCTGTCCACCACTGGGAGAAAGACAAGGCACCTTCTGCCGTCACGATTTCGTCGTATGCTTTCGCTGCGAATTGCTTAACTGCTGACAGCACATCGCTGCCGCTGCGGAATCTCTTGGGATCTTCCTCAATGAGTCTTTCATACTCATCAACTACAGTTCCCTGAAGTTTCACGATTTGCTTTCTGATCTTGAAGCCATCAAATAAACCTTCATGGATTGCTTCGGTATTGTTTTGTTTGAATTGTTCAAATGTCTGTATCATGAAAAATAATTTTTTTTATATAGTGATGATTACCAATCCTCACCTAACTTTGCTAATCCATCAGCAAAGCTACCAAAGTTGTCTTCCTCAATACCTGCAACTTTGAGTTTAATAATACAGTTGCCATCCTCATCTGGTTTATAATAAATTTCTACACCAACATATTTGGTATCACCAAACCATCTTGATAGATATGATTCCAAATTAAGAGCGGGACTATCATCAGCTTCCCAAGCCTCATCATTGTTAGGGATATTGGTATTGTATGTTATTACGACCTCCGATAGATCTTCCTCAACCTCTATAGTTGGTTCACCTACTATCGCGTGCTCAAATTCACCTGTTACGAGTTCCTCCATCACCTTATCCATTTCGGACAGCACATCCTCTATAACTTCCTTGAACATATCGAGTCGCTCGTATGCTCGCTCAAAGAATGATGCAAATGGTTCATTGATTCCCTCATGAACACTGAATGCGTTACTTGTATTATTGCTTTCAGTTATAAACTGATTGAATTTCTGTATCATAACTAGTATATTGTCTTTTAGTTATTTATGTACATCATTAGTTTGCAGGTGTTGCGTAGTCTGTTATACTCCGCCTCTGAAATCACACTCCAAATAATAATTATTTTTTAGACTTTGCTATCAGTTGATTTCATATTGTTCTTTCGGAAGGATAATCCTATACAAGTTGCATCCGATAGCATTTCCCAGTACAGTTGCCAGATAGATTCCCAGTAGATCCACTGTCCAAGTATTAAAAGGGATTGACATGTAATAGAAAGCATCTGCGACACAGTGTGGGAAGCCGCATACTATAAACAGAGGTACCGCAAGTAGAAGTGGCGTGAAGTTTTTCTGTCTGGCAAAAGTAACGGCGGTCGTCATCAGCAGCCCGCAGCCGATTGCCAGAAGACCGCAGCCGATTGCACCTGATTCCATTCTAGTATTCATGATATTCATGGCAGCAACCTGGATTCCATCACCAACAGGAGATACTCGTGTAAGCATTCCCATCATGAAGCATCCGAAGATATTTCCCAGTAGAATGATCAAAAGATCGCCGATTTCATTTTTCTTAATGAACCCAGCAGTGCCAGTGAATAGTTTCAATTTGTATCCAACGATCGCCAGCAAACCCAATGCGAATAGAATGGATCCAAAAAGAGATCCATATTGATCTTGGACACCTGCTGTCAGAAACCCGAATCCAGCCGTTCCAATATACATGCCTGCACATATAGAAGTTCTTACAGTTTTCATCATAATATAAATATAACAAAAAAACCTCCGCAGTGGAGGTTTTCTGAAAAAATAATTATTTTTTAGTCCCAAGTATAATGCTCTGCAATGTCGTGAGTGAGTTCTTTCACCTCACCCATCTTGTCGAACAATGTTGCCATCTCCTCTCTGTGAGCAGGATTACATCTCTGGTTAAAAAAGATGTGCTTGAGATAGAAATCGTTTATCAGGTCATAAGCATCAGATACTTTCTGATAGATCTCGTTGAACTCTCGGTTGAGGTATGGCATGTCATCGAATGCCTTTGCATACTCTTCGCAATGCACTTTGATGCCCTCCTCGCGATCCTCAAAGCAATCCAGGTCGTCTTTATGGATTACGAAATTATCTATATTAAGGCAATCGCTTTCGTCAAGATATACTTCGCAGTAGTATCCGCCCTTATTTGGATCA
>JAEIGA010018894.1_pt1 | contig 10506 bp, 9 predicted proteins | sample 9270691 | NCBI WGS metagenome assembly JAEIGA01 (sample SAMN17057246, study PRJNA624740) | gut metagenome | biome: biome; isolation source: fecal sample | host: Bos grunniens | place: China: Xizang | collected 2019
CTGGAGACCGCCGTCGATCCAGCTCTTGCACTGGCCATATACATTGCTTCTCCACTCCTTGTGTCCGTCGAGAATCCACTCTGAAAGCCACTTCTCATACTGGTCGAGCGGAAGATACCAATGCTTGGTCTCCTTTTTCACGAGCTCGCCGCCGCTGAGTGCAGACTTAGGATTGATGAGTTCATCCGGGCTGAGAGTAGCACCGCACTTCTCGCACTGGTCACCGTAAGCACCCTCTGCACCACAACGTGGGCAGGTACCGGTGATATAACGGTCAGCAAGGAAAGTCTTGGCCTCCTCGTCGTAATACTGCTCGCTCACCTTCTCGATGAACTTACCCTCATCATAAAGCTTCTTGAAGAAATCAGCAGCGTTCTTATGGTGAGTCCTGGAAGAAGTACGTGAATATATATCGAAATTGATTCCAAGTCCTGTGAATGAATCCTTGATGATTCTGTGATATCTGTCAACGATATCCTGAGGAGTACAACCCTCCTTCTGAGCCTTGATTGTGATCGGAACTCCGTGCTCATCCGAACCGCAGACATAAAGTACGTCCTCACCTCTCATTCTCAAATATCTCACATAGATATCTGCCGGTACATACACACCAGCCAAGTGGCCGATATGCACTGGACCATTCGCATACGGAAGCGCACAGGTCACAAGAGTTCTGTTGAATTTTTTAGTCATATATGTTATAGTTTTTAATATTTTTCAGTTTAGTTCACCCTTCCTAGTTCGTTGTTCAGACGGGTACGGGCCTTGTTATAATCGGAAATTTTAGTGAGTATATCCATCATTTCCGCATCATCTGTCACTGAAGCCAGATCAGCAGTAAGCTTCTTGAGAATCTTCTCCATCTTGCGGCACTGATATGTCATCAGGGTCTTCGGCACGAACTGAATCAGACGGGTCGTCGTCGCAGTCATCGACTTCTCGTAATTCTCCACAGTGATCTGATACTTCTCAATCAGCAGTTCTTTAGCTACTTCCGCAACCTGTGGATCCTGACTGTTCAGAAGACGGGTCTGAATCTGCTCCTGCTCCAAGCCTTCATCATACATTGCGAAATATTCCTCATACACCTTGTGATATGAGGTATTCGCAAAACCTTCCTCATCTTCGGCAAGGATACCATCGATGAATTCCGCAACGTTGAGCTGCTCGCCTTCAATGTAATATTTCGAATCTCTGTCAAAAGCCAACTGCTCGCAACCATGTTCCAGTATGAACTTCAGGAGATCACGTTCGCACGGTTCAAGGAACGGATCGTTGATTATAATGGCATTCTGATTCTGAGGCAAAGGCTGATGAATCGGCATCTGCGGATCATCATACACCGGTTCACCATCTGACATCGGCATATAGTCATCCGGCATCGGAGGCATTTCCATATCCGCACGAACTGATTCTCTCTCGGCCTGCTTGCGGTCGGCAATCAGCATCTCATCCCTTGATCTATTGACTCTATCGACCAGAATCTGCTCATCTATCTCAAACTTTCCCGCACATGTCTTGACATAAACAGCACGGATCACAGCATCCGGAATCAAGGCGATGGTATCTGCCACATCATTTATCAGATTTGCCTTCTTCAAGGGATCCCCTACGGCCTCTCCCAAAAGAAGATCCGTCTTGAAACCGATAAAATCCTGTTCATTCTGAGATATATAGTCCTGAACCTGATCCAAGGTATACCTACGTGCGAAGTCATCCGGATCCATACCATCCGGCAGAAGTACAATCTTCACATTGAGACCTTCCTTCAGCACAAGTCCGATACCTCTGAGCGCTGCCTTGATTCCCGCACCATCACCGTCATATATGATCGTAATATTGTTTGTGAATTTTCTGATCAGACGGATCTGTTCTACAGTGAGAGAGGTTCCGCTTGATGCCACGACATTCTTTATACCGAGCTGATGCATCGAAAGGACATCCAGATACCCCTCCACCAAGATACACTTGTCCTGACGAGACATTTCATTTTTAGCGAAATATATTCCATACAGAGATCGGCTCTTGACATATATTTCAGTCTCGGGAGAATTCACATATTTCGCAACAGACTTATCCGTCTTGAGGGTGCGTCCACCGAAGGCAATGACACGTCCGCTGACAGAATGTATCGGAAACATCACGCGATCGTAAAATCTGTCGACAAGACGGTCCCCATCATACTGAAGGCAGACTCCTGAATCCACAAGGAACTCTGCCTTATATCCCGCAGATCGTGCTGCCTCCGAAAGCGCTCTACGACTGACCGGAGCCCATCCAAGTCCGAACTGACTTATTGTCTGGTCCGTCAACCCTCTGCTCTTGAAATATTGATATGCAATCGCCTGTCCCTCTTGGGTCTGCAGGCTGTTCTTAAAGAAATTTCCGGCATATTCAGATACAAGATACAGGCTTTCGCTCCTCTGCCTTTTGGCGATATCTTCCGCAGTTTCTTCCTTCTCGACAATCTCGATATTATATTTCCTGGCAAGATACTTAAGAGCCTCAGTATAAGTCATGTTTTCGTGTTCCATTACGAAACCGACAGCCGTTCCTGATTTTCCGCAGCCGAAACACTTGAATATTCCCTTTGAAGCCGAGACAGAAAAAGAAGGAGTCTTTTCGTTATGGAACGGGCAGCAAGCGATATGGTTGGCTCCGCGCTTCTTCAAAGTCACGAAGTCACCCACCACATCCACAATCTGTGCGGCATCCAATATCCTGTTTACTGTCTCCTGAGGAATCATTACTGCTCGTCAACGTCGTTATTGTCGTCACCTTTCGGGAACTTGACCTCATACTCATCAATCGCCTTGCGCATCTTCCAGGAAGAAAGAAGTTCGGAAGCGCCATATATTATCAAAGCCACTCCAGCCACCACACCTACTGCCGAACCCAGGAATGAAGGGTTGGAAATAAGGAACAGTCCACTCATAAGCACAATGACAGGAAGAACAAAGGCGAATATGCCCATTCCGAAGACTCTGCTTGCGCTACCGAGGGATACAAGCTGGAATATGCCGAAGCATATAAGTGCAAAGGCGATAAGATATACAAGAAGGTTCGCGAAGAAACCTGGGAATACGAAAAGAACCAGGGCAAGAAGAATATCCACCACAGTATTCGCCGCCATAAGAGGAAATGTTCCGTTAGCTCTATGCTTATATCCGACAGCAAGCGTAACGATTCCTGAGGCGATAAGGAAGGCAGCGATTATCTGAACAGCAAGGTTGAGTGCATTTGTCTTGCTCACAACCATAACAATACCTATAGCCAAGGCGGCAAGCGCCCTGAGAGGTCCTTTAAATCTGCTATTATATCCAAACGTAATCATATCCCGCAAAAATAAGAATTTTTCGTCAGTTATTACATAGTTACATAGTAATAATACAAAAAAGAGTCCGAAACCATTTCTGGTTCCGGACCCATCATTTTATAGCGTCATCTAGAACGGGAGATCGTCCTCGGAGAGCGGTGAGCTCATATCGTCTGCCGACGGCATCGGAGCACTCATCGGAGCTGCTTGAGCACCATATTCGGGTGCAGGTTGCGCATATCCAGGGGCTGGCTGCGCATATCCCGGCTGCTGTGGAGCCGCACCAGCCGGTTCGATCCTCCATGCTCTGACATCTGTGTACCATCTGCCGTTATATTCACGACTGCTGAGATTGAAGGCCACCTTGACGTTGTCTCCTACTTGATACTTATCAAGTTCCCTGACCTTATCCTCACCCCAGACATTCATGCAGACCTGAGTCGGGAAGTTGCCTTCCTTATACTCAAACACGAATTCCTGCTTCGACCAGGTACCTCTTGCTGAAGTACCGGACTGAACACCAAGTTTGCGGACGATTCTGCCCTCTAATTCCAAAGCCATGACAGCTTAGTTCTTAGGCACGAACTTACCAACCTTGAGAACCTCAACATCAAATACGAGAACTGAGTTAGGCTCGATGTTGCGGTTTCCTCTCTCACCGTATGCAAGGTCAGCAGGGATATAAAGAGTTGCCTTTCCACCTTCACCGAGGAGGCCAAGACCCTCTGTCCAACCCTTGATCACGCGGTTAGCGACGAACTGAGTCGAGTCGTTCTCATCGAATACTGTACCATCGAGGAGAGTACCCTTGTAGTTAACCCATACTGTATCCTGTGGAGCAACCTTCTCAGCAGCACCCTCAGCTACGATTGTATACTGAAGACCGCTTGCAGTGGTGTCAACGTTCTCCTTCTTTGCATTTGCAGCGAGGAATGCCTTACCCTTCTCGAGGTTCACAGCAGCCTTGTAAGCCTGCTTCTTAGCAAGGAAACCGTTAAGGATGCGACCCATGTCATTAGGATTGATCTTGAACTGCTCACCGAATTCAGGATCATATGGAGTACCCTCAGCCTCGAGGAATGCCTGCATACCCTTCTTTACCTGAGCCATGTTAAGCTCGCTGAGATCTTCTGCGAAGTTGTTACCCTTGAGGAATGAACCGAAGTTCACACCGATAAGATAGCTGACAGAGTCAATCTCTGAAGAAGTCGGACGCTCAACATCAACCTTAGGCTCGTTTGAGCTGTTGCATGAAACTGCGAGTGCTGCAACAAGAGCAGCGGCAGCGAAAAATTTGATAGCTTTCATTGTGTTCAAATATTTAATTGTTAACATTTTTTCAAACAGCCTGCAAATATAGTGATTTTTTATGAAGTGGAAGACTTTCAAAAAAGATTTTGATATGTCGAAAAAAATGAGTTAACTTAGTAAGCCAAAATATTTAGAGCTATGACAATCGACTCATCATTGCTGCATGCCAAACTCAAGGAATTCTTTGGTTTCGACTCATTCAAAGCCGACCAGGAACGAGTTATAAAACATCTTGTCGACGGCAAGAATGCATTCGTACTTATGCCCACAGGTGGTGGCAAATCCCTTTGCTACCAACTTCCGGCCCTTGTTATGGAAGGCACAGCAATTGTCATATCTCCTCTTATCGCATTGATGAAGAATCAGGTGGATGCGATCCGCGGATTCGTTGCAGGCAATGACGGAATAGCACATTTCCTTAATTCTTCCTTGAACAAGGCACAAATCACCGAGGTGCATAACGATCTGCTTTCCGGTGCAACAAAGCTTCTCTACGTCGCACCGGAGTCCTTGACAAAAGCTGAAAACATAGCAATGCTGAAAGAAATCAAGATATCCTTCTACGCGGTTGACGAGGCACATTGCATTTCAGAGTGGGGACATGATTTCCGTCCCGAATACAGACGAATCAGAAACATCATCGAGGAGATCAGCGTGGCTCCCATCATAGCTCTCACAGCCACAGCCACTCCTAAGGTCCAGAGCGACATCATACGCAACCTCGGAATGACGGATGCCACCGTATTCAAATCATCATTCAACCGACCTAATCTTTATTATGAAATAAGGGATAAATCTGATCCCAAACGAGACATAATCAAATTCATCAAGCAGAATCCCGGCAAGTCCGGAATCATATATTGTCTCAGTCGCAAAAAGGTCGAAGAGCTTGCAGAACTGTTGAATATCAATGGTATAAAGGCAGCTCCTTACCATGCCGGACTTGACGCAAAGACCAGAGCAGAGAATCAGGACAGATTCCTCATGGAGGAGGTTGACGTCATCGTGGCTACCATCGCTTTCGGAATGGGTATCGACAAGCCGGATGTACGCTTTGTCATTCACTACGACATTCCTAAGAGCATCGAGGGATACTACCAGGAGACTGGACGCGCAGGACGTGACGGTCAGGAAGGTCAGTGTATCACTTTCTATAGTTATAAGGACATTCAGAAACTGGAGAAATTCATGCAGGGCAAGCCTATTGCCGAGCAGGAGATCGGCAAGCAGCTCCTGATGGAGACTGTCGCATATGCTGAGTCCAACTCATGCCGCAGAAAGTTGCTGCTCAACTATTTCGGCGAGTCTTATCAGGTTGAGAACTGCGGTGCTTGCGACAACTGCCTGCACCCTAAGAAGCAGTTTGACGGCCGCGAGGAGATGGCCACCATCATAGAATTGATTCTGAGTCTTCCGGAACGGTTCAAGATGGAACACCTTGCAAACATCCTTGCAGGAGAAGCGAATTCCATCATCAAATCATATAAGCACGACAAGCTGGAACTCTTCGGAGCCGGCAAAGACCGCTCTGTAAGGTTCTGGAATGCCGTGATGCATCAGGGCCTTATATTGAAACTGCTGCACAAAGACATAGAGTCATATGGTCTTATTTCTGTGACTGAGAAGGGCCGCAAATTTTACGAGACGCCATATACTCTCATGCTGACAGAAGACAGGGAATTTGCTGATGGAGAGGAGGATGATGACGAGATCGGCGGTCCCGGAGCACGCGGTGGCGGAGGAGGAGACGAGCAGCTGCTCAGCATGCTTAAAGACCTTCGACGTGATGAGGCACGCAAGCGAAAACTCCAGCCATGGGTAATCTTCGGTGACCCTTCACTGGAGGATATGTCCATCATGTATCCTCTGACCATGGACGACCTCAAGAACTGCCAGGGTGTCGGAGAAGGTAAGGCACGAAAGTTCGGAAAACCTTTCCTCGAACTGATTGCCAAATATGTGGAGGAAAATGAGATTGAGCGTCCGGATGACTTTGTGATGAAGTCTATCGTGAACAAATCTGTCAACAAGGTATTCATCATCCAGAGCGTGGACAGAAAGCTTCCGCTTGAAGATATCGCAGATGCCAAGGGAATGGATATGGAAGACCTTCTCAGCGAGATAGAGGCCATCGTTTACTCAGGAACCAAATTGAATATCGACTACTATCTGGAGCAGACCTTGGACGATGATGTCGTGGAAGAGATTTATGACTATTTCCATAATGAAGCGGAGTCTGATGCACTGGATGTTGTGATGAAAGACCTCAGCGACGACTTTGACGAACTCGAAGTCCGCCTTGTACGCATCAAGTTCCTGTGTGAGGTAGCGAATTAGGATTCGATTTTACATCTTAGATTAGATTTCCAGCCACTTGATATCAGTGTCACGTTTCCAATAGGAGAGCTGGCGCTTGGCATAGTGACGTGTGTTGCGCTGAATGAGTTCCACAGCGCGCTCGAGACTGGTCACCGGGCCATCACCTGGAGTGGTCGGTCCCCAGCCTTCTGTCGAAACAAGACCGGCTTCATAATCAAACCAATCAAAGATTTCCTTATAGCCTACAGTCTGAAGGGCAGCCAGGTCGCGATACTGCTCCACTGAGCGGACCTCATCGACCAGACCGTCATCAATCATCTGGATGACACGCCTGTTGATGCGGTCATACAATACGTCACGCGGTCTTGTCAGGCCTATCTTTTCTATTTCGAAATCACGTTTCTTGAATTGATTTGTCTTGAAAGATGAGAATGGCTTTCCTGTCATAAGACAGACCTCCAGAGCGCGGACTACTCTTTGTCCGTTTGCTATATCAATGACATTATAGCTTTCGGGATCAAGTTTGCGCAACTCATCCCGGAGCGACTCCACTCCTTCTTCCTTCAATCTGGTCATCAGCTCATCACGCAGATCCAGATCTGCGGATGGAAAATCGTCAAGACCATTAACCAAGGCATCTATATAAAAACCGGACCCTCCTGCCATTACCAGAGTATCGTGCCCCTGTGCAAAAAGACTATTTATCAGTTCCAGTGCCTCCAGTTCATATTTGCCAGCTGTATATAGTTCAGTTACTGTGTGTGAATGGATAAAATAATGCTGAACAGCTGCAAGCTGCTCAGCAGAAGGCACAGCCGTGCCGATTGTCATTTCCTTATATATCTGACGCGAGTCACACGAAATTATCGGAGAATCATATTTGAGCGCAGTCTCTATACTGTAGTCAGTCTTGCCTACAGCTGTGGGGCCTAATATTATTATCAACTTCCTGCCCATCTTCGCTCATGATCTTCCGATCAGCTAATCTTCCTCATCCTCTCCGTAGATCTCCTCAACTTCATCATCGTCCTCTTCCTCAACATCCACGTCATCATCGTCATCAAAATCATCATCATCAGGATCCTTCTTTTTGTCATCCGGAAGGTCCTCAAATGCAACGTAACCATTCTCAAACTCAATCGGATTAGGTCCCTTTGTCTCAACAAGCATTGGATAGATTGCATTCGGACGTTCCTGACCCTCTCCCTCAAAAGTGACTATCACGCTCTTGATGTTTGTTGTATCGTAGAAATATATGAACTTGTCCTCTCCCCTTTTGTGACACTCTCCTGCCGAAACGCTATCAATGGTTCCAAGACCGAAATCCTGAAAAACACTGTAACGGGCTGCGACATTGCCCGCAGCGTCAAATGCCTTGAAAAGCACAACCTGATCCTGCGGAAAATCCATATCCGCTCTCATCTGCTTGTGCAGGCTATACAAGGAAGTGGTCGGTTTGACCTCATAAACTCTTGCGAATCCCTTCAACCCCGGAAGAGAAACTCTATATTTCAGTACCATATAAATAGTTAGAATAGTTTTTTCAAAAAATCAGCCTCCAGACCCCCTGGAAGCGGTAACAAAGATAATAAAATTTCCTTGAGGGCTTCAAAATTTTTTGAAAATATTATTTCCAGCCCATCAAAACTTAATGTACTGAACAAGACAACCAGAATAGAGAAATAAAATTGGTAAAATGAAGGAAAATATGTACTTTTGGTTTTGATATGGACAACACTAAGATCCAGGATTCATATAAAAGCATCGCAGCAGAAGCGAGAGGTCTTTTCAAGGACAATGGAAGTCGATTCATTGCCCATGCATATCCCGTTGAAACAGAAGAAGAAGTAAAGGAAATCGTCGCAGCACTAAAGAAGGAGTACTACGATGCGAGGCATCATGTATATGCATATCGTCTTGGATATAAGGGAGATAAATTTAGAGCGAATGACGATGGTGAACCATCGGGATCGTCCGGCAGACCGGTTCTCGGACAGATTGACTCACAGGGATTGAGCGACATCCTCGTGGTGGTGGTCAGATATTTCGGAGGTATCAAACTAGGTATCCCAGGACTGATCCGAGCATATAAGACATCGACAGCAGATGCCCTGACAAATGCACAGATTGTGGAGAAGATCGCGTCAAAGCTCTATAGGATCCATTTCGGATATATGAGCATGAACTCTGTGATGAAGGTACTGAAGGATATGGGACTGGATCAGAAGAACCAGAAGTTTGACATGGAGTGCAGCATCGACACCAGTGTGCGACTCTCCCTGGTCGACACCTTTGAAGAACGAATATCCGACGTCGAAGGCTGTCACCTTGAAGAAATATAAAGACAATAATTTATAGTACGACATACGAAATATGAGCAAAAGTTTGATTTCAATCAGAGATTTCACCAAAGAGGAAATCCTGCATGTTCTGGAAACTGCCAAAGAGTTCGAACAGAACAAGGAGCAGAAATTCTTGGAAGGAAAGGTGATTGCCAGCCTTTTCTTTGAACCTTCAACTCGAACCAGACTAAGCTTTGAGACTGCAATCAACCGCCTTGGAGCAAAGGTCATCGGTTTCTCGGATGCAACAAACACCAGCCAGAGCAAGGGAGAGACCTTGAAGGACACAATCATCATGGTCAACAACTATGTGGATATGATTGTGATGCGCCACCCGCTCGAAGGAAGTTCAAGATATGCTTCCGAGGTTGCGACTGTCCCCGTAGTCAATGCCGGCGATGGAGCAAACCAGCATCCGTCACAGACCCTTCTGGACTTATATTCTATTCTCCAGACCCAGGGCACACTTGAAGGTTTGACCATCAATATGGTCGGCGACCTTAAATACGGTCGTACAACACATTCGCTCCTTCAGGCAATGTCGCACTTCAACCCGAAATTCATTTTCACAGCTCCTGAAGAACTCAAGATGCCACGTGAATACAAGGAATTTCTTGACAGAAGAGGAATAGAGTACATTGAAACCACCTCATTGAACGACCACTTGAATGATTGCGATATACTATATATGACTCGCGTCCAGCAGGAGAGATTCACAGATCCTATGGAATACGAGAGAGTGAAGGACGTATATAGACTCGAGGCCTCCATGCTTGGCGATGTCAAGGAAAACATGAAGATTCTTCATCCACTTCCAAGAGTGACAGAAATTGACCAGGATGTGGACGAAACTCCATATGCATATTACTTCAAGCAGGCTGAAAACGGATTGTATGTACGCATGGCAATCATCAGCTACCTTCTCGGATACAGGTAAGAATATCATGTCGTATCAAACCATTTAAGAACGAGCATCATGTCACATAAACAATTAGTAGTAAGCGCATTGGAAAATGGAACCGTACTAGACCATATTCCTGCGGAAAATGTATATAAGGCTTTGGATCTATTGGGTCTTAAGGATATTGAAAACCAGATTACCATTGGTATCAACCTCAACAGCAAGGCACAGGGACGCAAAGGAATCATAAAGATCGAGGACAGATTCTTTGAGGATGATGAACTCGGCAAACTTGCACTCATTGCACCTATGGCAAC
>JAEIGA010018895.1_pt1 | contig 10506 bp, 18 predicted proteins | sample 9270691 | NCBI WGS metagenome assembly JAEIGA01 (sample SAMN17057246, study PRJNA624740) | gut metagenome | biome: biome; isolation source: fecal sample | host: Bos grunniens | place: China: Xizang | collected 2019
ATATTATTATAATGTAGTATATGAATCCGCTGGTATAGATCTATTAGTATTTAGTTGGTCAAACAAAACATATTTTTTAGTTTTGGGAAAACAGGAAATACCTAAATATATAAGAAATATAGCAAAAAGACCATGCTCCTTTTTCAAAACAAGCCGAGATGAGCTTATTTATCAATCCCCAGTTTCAATAGAAATTGATGCCGAAACATTTCAAGTCTCTAATAAAGTTTTGCCTGAATTTGATTGGGCAGTTGCAAATATTCCGTTTGGAAATACTATTAAAGAGATTTTAGGAGATGATAATATGAAATTAATATTCTATAATTTAATTTATAAAATTCTAAAACAAAAAAATTTAGTATAATGCAGAGCCCAGTTATAATTCAAGTTGATAAAAAAGATTCAATTCCTACAAATCAATTGAAAAATGGAGATATGATTTATATAAAAGAAACAGGAGAATTTGGAGTATTCATGAATAATAATTTTATTAGATATGGAGCCCCAATAGAAACAGTAGTAGAAGAAAAAATAAAAAAGAATAATAAAAGAAGAGGTAGATAATTACCTCTTCTTTTATTTATCCAAATAAATCTTTATCTTTTTTTATTACAGTTATTATATATTCTAACATCCTAAAAGCAACATCTATGTCATTATAAATCTTGATTAATTTAGCTTGAAACTTATGGCTACTATAAAACGGAACTTCTTTATTATCATCAATAATATAGTTATTTTCAGGAAAATTATATTCTTTTATTTTAGTAATATTTATTAAACATGGTCTTAAATAATCTGAAACTAATAAATTCGTTCCAATACTATAAAACATATATTCTAAATCTAAGACAAGGCCAGTATTCTCATCTTCATCTAGATCTACTAAACATAAAAAATTATTTCCATGTCTTCTAATTGCTTCGACTAATTTACTCTTATAATTTTCAGACTCTAATTTTATTTTATAGACACGTATACGTATATCCATATCATTTAAAAATATTATATTACATAATTTAGGTTTTTAAGGGAAGAAAAAAAAATTCAGACAACTATTATGTTGTCTGAATTTTTATACTATATTTAGAGTTTAATAGATATCCTCTAAGTTACGCATACTATCATATCTATACGCTGGATAACCTTCCTCAATCCATTTTCGTCTCCAGCGGCGTTGGAACTCTTCTTTGTCAGAAGACCAAACAATAAACTTTTCACGATGCATACGTAGGTATGCTTCCCTTCGACGTTGATAAAAGTCGCGGATTCGTTCTGCCCGACTAGGGCCTGTATTAATGTTTACGTTTAATTTCTTATCACCATCACCGAATAGGCAGCAAATGCCATAGGCGATACCAATACCCAATCCAATTACTAACGTAAATAATGTTTCATCATTTCTTTCCATAATCTTAAGTTTTTTTTTGTTAATGAATATTTTATTTTTACATATATAAGGTTAGTATAGGGAAAATAAGGGGAAATTTTTTAAACAGAGTTAGTGGAACAGAGGAATATAAAGTCTTGTTGATAAAGTAAAACGCATAGGCTCGCCCTCGGCCATCTCGCTTACGCTCAAAGCCGAGCCCTCCCCGAGGGCGAGCCATTTCATTATCCTTTCTCATTCCTACGCCCCAGCAAGACAACAGTTCCAGTCGCTCCGCTCCTTTCACTGAGGGGCTTCGGAATTTATGAAACTTTGAATAAGAGATATGGGCTATGCATGTGGGATAATTTTTATAATTCAGCTACTTATATAGAGCATTGCATGAATATAGCAATATATTATCCCACTTTTATCTTTTTATTCTCTTAAAAATCTAATAAATGAAAAAGCTATTATATTACTGTTCCACAAATTGCGAAGCAACCGGAGACAGGAACGGAGTGAATGGCTACGGATTATAATAAAAAATAATTTATTTATGTTAAATAGGATATATCTTAATGTACCAGTTGGTATAAAATATATTAGTGATTGGAAAGAGATTATTAACTTATTTCCTAAAGGTCATTACATCCTCAATAAAATAGTAACTGGTTGTGGCTTTACTGAATATTGTTTAAATAATAACATTCCTACTATCTTATGTTCTCCTAGAAAAGCATTATTAGGAAATAAACATAGACAACATAAAACAAAAGGTAGACCAACTTATTTATATAGAAATAAATATGATACAGAAACGAATGTAGATAGTTCTATTGATGAAAGATTAAGTGTAGTAAATAAAATAGAAGATAAGAATGATATTTTACAGTATAATAGAGACTTACAAAATTATATATATCAATGTACATCTTCTATTAATGTTATTCCAAAAATTCTAGTAACTTATGATTCTTTAAAACATGTATTAGAAAGTTTAAATGAAATAGATCCAAATTTAATAAGTAATTTTCAGATAGTAGTAGATGAATTTCAAAGTATCTTCTCTGATGCCTCCTTTAAAGCTTCTACAGAATTAGATTTTATTGATTATCTTCAAAATGTTCCTAATGTCTGTTATCTCTCAGCTACTCCCGTATTAGATAAATATTTAGAACAACTTGATGAGTTTAAAAATCTTCCATATTATGAGCTAGTATGGGATAAATCTATGGTAACTAAACCTGTAATTAATAGAAAGAAAGTTAGATCTATCCCTGAAGCTTGTTGTAATATTATTCAGGAGTATAAAAATGGTATATATCCAAGAAAATATTACAATGATCAAATAATAGAAAGTAAGGAAGTAGTCTTCTTTATTAACTCTGTTACTGATATATGTAAAATTATCAAAAAAGCAGAATTAAGAGAAGATGAAGTAAATATTATTTGTGCAGAAGATCCAAAAAACTTAAAAAAATTAAAAAAAGTAGGAATAAATAATTTTGGAACAGTACCTCTTGAGGGTGATCCCCATAAAATGTTTACTTTTTGTACGAGAACAGTATACCTGGGAACAGATTTTTACTCTCCTACTGCATCCACTGTTATATGTTCGGATAGTAATGTAGATTGTTTAGCTCTCGATATTTCTCTAGATCTACCGCAAATTATGGGAAGACAAAGATTAGATGAGAACATATTCAAACATGAAGCTGTACTATTTTATAAATCAACTAAAAAAGATATAACAGAAGAGGAGTTTAATAAATTATTACAAAGTAAAATAAATAGTACTCTAACTATTCTAAAAAGTTATGAAGGCATGGATTCTCAGGGAAAAATAGAACATGCACAAATTTATCGAGATACTATATTAATGAATAAGTATAAGAAAAATTTTGTTGGCGTTTCTTCTAGAACAGGAGATGCAACTTTTAATAAACTTGTTTTATTATCCGAACGTAGGGCATGGGAAATACAGCAATTAAATTATAAAGATGAAGTAACAGTATTAAAATCATTACAAGAGTGTGGATTTTGTGAGGAAATATATACTGAAGAAAACTTAGTTTTGATTCAGGAATTTTTACAAGAGTTTAATCAAGATAAAAATTTTGTAAGAAGAATGAGATTATATTGTGTATTTTTAGATCAATATCCAACATTATTTAAAATTTTACTTAAAATCTCTGATATTCCTACAACATTTCATATGTATTATGAATTGCTTGGTCATGAGGGTATTAAATCAAATTCTTACGAGGAATTACCATTACATAATGCAGTTGAAATAAAATTAAGAATTCCTGAAATAAAAACAATAATATTATTTAATTTTCAACCAGGAAATAAATATACTAAGAAATATATTAAAGAAAAGTTACAAGAAATATATAATCAATTTAATATCAAAAAATCAGCAAAGGCATCTGATTTAGAAGAATATTTTATCCTTAAGCCATCTAAAATAACTAATCAACAAACAAAAACAAGAGATGCTGGTTTTGAAATTATAAATATAAAATAAAACTAAACTATGATACAATTTAGATTAAAACAATTTAGTGAATTATTTGAGAAATTATTTGCATCGACTGAAGATAAGTTATTTAGTTATTCTGAAACATCTTGTCGTGATATTATTAAATGCATGGAAATGTGGCAAGAAAATAGTGTGATGCATTGGATAAATGACGTTGCATTATCTCAATACGGAATAATTAAAAGAGGTGGTAATCTATTTGCTAATTTTTTCGTAAGTTGTTCTAATATTAATAAAATTAATGACTTTGGTTTAAAACAATCAATGATTAATTTATTAAAAGATAAAAATCCGGAAGAAACTGTAAAAAGATTAAAAGAGGAAATTCTTTCTGAAAAGAATAGTAGTGGATCTTTAAAATACAAGTCTTACTTTAAGATTCTAAAAGATTTTAAATTTTCAGACAAATTTTATGTTAGTTTCTTTACTATTCTTTGTTATTTAGTAAACTAAACGGACAGGTTAATATTTCTGATGCAATTGAAAATTTATCTATTGATAATTTTGGAAAGATTCGTGGAAATTTAAATAAATACGTAGAAACCATAAACCCCTTATCTAAAAATAAAATAATTCAAATTATTTCAGTTTATATAAATTCTTTTCAAGAAAAAGAATGCGGTTCAAGAGAAATATTAGAACTTATTACAGACTTTTATTTAAATAATAGTGATGAAAATAACTAAAGAGGTTTTAATTGTTTGTGCACGAAATCTTCAAAAAGAAATAGAAAAAGAAAGAGAAGAGTATTTGAAAAATAGAACACCTTTAAAGAAAAAAGTAAGTGTATTTTCGTTTAGGCTTATACCTCCCAATCCAAATTTAATAAAGGATCAAAAAGTAAAAGAAAAATATCTATATGATCTTTGGCAAATAGAAAGATCTCCTAATTCAGGACAACTAAATATTGACATTGAATTTAGAAGTCTTGAGGAAGAGTATGAATTTATTATATTTTTCTTATCTAGAAAATATAATATTAAAGAGTATTTTGATCCTCTTCCATGTAGGGCATATGATAATTTAAATATAAAAAAAGTCATATATGATTATTGGGAAGATCTCGCTCCTGGACATAACGCCAATGCCAGAGTATCCCTTCCTAAGTGGAGATTTGATGAATTTTGGAATGATCTTCTTCAATTTTGTGAAGAAAGAAATTATATATTTCCTACAGTAGTTGATCCCAGTTTGAGATCTTGGTCTGAACGATTAGAATATACTTGGTGGGAGGATAAAATTAAATAAAAATAACATATGGAATCTAAGAAAATAATTTGTGATAGTTGTAGACAAGAAATTGATGGTACATTAACCATACTTGATGATCTTTGGCTAAAGATTAATAAAGGAAAAATGAATGGTATTCTCTGTACGCATTGTATGGAAGAAAGATATGGAGGTAAATTTAAATATCAAGATTTAAGAAAAGATTCTAGATCTGGTGGAGTTATTCCAGGAAATCTTTGGTATTGTAAAAAGAATTTTTCGACTGATGAAGAATTTATAAAAGATTATTTGATGTCTTATAATTATACAGATCCAAAGTTTCAAGAAATATTTAAAGCATGTAATAAAGAGGGTTAAATTTCCCTCTTTATTTTTCCTTCTATTTTCTCTATATTAGCCTTATATATGTAAAATAATAGTATTTTATTAACCTTTAAAATTTTTGAGATTATGACAACAACAATTATGAATTGGAGTGAAGTATATAGAAGTGAAGAACTCGGCAAGGAAATTGGCTTGCAGATTCTTAGAAAACTTAGAGAAGACGGGTATGCATACACCCATGATGGAGTGTACCATGCAGATGAGCTTTTCTGCATGTCTCTAATAGAGTATGCACTAGGAGAAGACACATATAATTTCGAGTTCATCAGAACGAGAAACCTAGAACACCCTTACTTCACGTTTGACGTGGGCGGGGGCGTATATGACCACCACCAATGCGACGAGTATCGTGATGGTGAAAAGAAAGGCATCTTTGCTTCTTTTGGTAAGCTTTGGTGCACAATAGGCCGTACTCTAGGTCTCCGCGAGGAGATCTGGAAGGAAATCGATGAACAATTTGTTCAGGCGATTGACCTAACGGATAACACGGGTGTTATGAACCCTGTGAACTATGTAATAAACTCGACTAAGCATTATGGCTTGGAAGAAGGGTATATTATCGCTAGATCAATGGCGAACGAGATGCTGGTAGAAATTGTTGAGTCGGGACTCCAAAAGTCTAAGGAACTCAGTGATTTTTATAAAGAGGTGGAATCGAGAGAAGGCAATTCATCTGTATTGGAACTTTCTCGCCACTATACAGTGAGTAAGGAGGTTTACCAGTCTTTAGGTATTGATTGGATAATCTTCCCTGATGTAAAACCTGGATTATTCACTATTCAGGCAGTTGGTAAAAAACTCCTGCCAGAAGACTTACGAGGTAAGTCAAATGAAGGTGATATCGTATTCACCCACAAAGGTGGATGGGTAGGTAAAACAAAGACGATAGAGTCTGCAAGAGCCCTAGTATCAATGGGATTGTAATTGTAGACTTTTCTATAAAATTCAGAGATGGGATTTATTTCCATCTCTGAATTTTTTTTCTTCTCCTAAAAACTTTATAAAAGAAATGAGAATAAGAATAAAAAAAACTAGGGAAATCTCCCTAGTTTTTTTTTCTCTTTGTGTATGTAGTATAAAGGGCCTTATGATAATTTTACTTTATCAATTCTAGCCTGTGTTAATTTACGAAAATGCTTTGTATTTTTATTAAACACAGTAGCATCAATACACTGTCTGTACACTCCAATCAATTTTTTAGCAGCTTTAATTTCAGATCTCTTCATTTGTTTATTAAATTTAATTAGTTAATATTACAATTATAAGTATTTTGAGGGTTTTAAAAATATTAACCATACTTATTTAATATTTAATTATATTCATCTTATTTTTTATCCCTTAATTTCTTTATAAGTGTTATGAAAGTTAAAAACAATTATAATATAATATTCAATGAGTAGATTGGAAGATATAAAAAATGCAGCAAACTCTCCTGAAAATTTAAGAGATATACTTGAATCTATGGGATCTGGGTGGACAGAATATATTGCAATGCATGCAGAAAAGAATCGACCTTTTTGGGGATGGGATTCAAACAAAGGACTTCATGGATACGAAATAGATCCAGATGCCATCGAATATGGATACTATGACTTGTCTGAAGAAGAGAAACAAGAGGCTGTAGAGAGATTATATTATGATGAGTGGTTAAAATTATGAGTAGTATATTTAAGACACTACATATTACTTCAAATGATCTATATACTTCAGTTAAAAACTTAGATCATCATCAACTTTTAAGTGAAATAACATTTTTAGGTTGTGTAATAGATCAAGTGAATATTAGAATACATACAAGAAAGTATATATCTGAAGAATGGGATAAATATGTTACGAGAGTTTCTAATATGTATTTAGGATATTTACCATTTTTATATAAATATATGGAAATATTAGATTTAATACGTTTAGAAAAAGATAACATGGCTAAGTATATTTCTTTTTCAAATCAAGCAGATATTCCTAATTTTTTCACAGAAGAATTTTTTGAATATAATAAAAATTTACTTGAAAAAACTGAAACAAAACCAATGTATTTTATAAAAGGAATGTGGATTTATTATGATGACTGATTCATATTTTATATGTAAATCTCCATATGAAAATAGTGCTAGATTAATAAGAACGGAGCCTGGATATATAATTTCTTCAACTTTATATAGACCTGTTAATGCTGAAAAAATTATAGAATTTATAATTATAGATTTTGAAAATGAAAATATATCTTTTATAGAAGATCATAGTGTAGGTCTTATAATAGATACCGGATATTATATTTGGGTAGATCAAAGTTGGGCAAAGATATCAAGATTAGATTATACTATATGTAAAAATAATTTTAAGAAATGTAAAGAATTATATAAAAAACACTTTTTTAAAGAGAATAAAGAAGAAAGGGAATAAACCCTTTCTTCTTTATTATTTTATTTTAAAGATCCAATTTTCCATAAATGTGGATGTAGCTTTTTATTTCCAAACATTTCTCTCACCTCTTCAAATTCAAGATCTTTTACAAAATCTACATCAGTTATTTCAAAATTGGAAATTTTATTATCTTGACATAAATCAGAAATTAATGAATTTTTAGATATTACACATAATCTATATTTTTCATTTTTGTCTTCATAGCTTTCTAAACCGCTATATAAAATATCTTTAATCGCATCAATTACTGAAATTTTCTTTATATTTTTATCAAAAATAATTAAACACATTACACGTTCTGTTATCGAAGTATTATGTATAGCTCTACCTAATAATACTTCATCAAATATATAAACCTCCCATATAGGAATTAAAATACTATCTTTTTTATCAAAAATCTTTGTATTATATGCACCAACAGCCGATTTCATTTATTTTCTTATTTTCATTAATTGAATGTTCATATAGATTTTTATAAAATAAAGCAGATCCCCATCCACTTTCCTTTATTTTTTCAGTTCTAGGTATTGGATATGCTCTATTTCTTACCGTCCAGCAGCAAATTTCTGTAGAGTCTGGATTCTCTAGGTATAATCCAGTGATAAACTCTTGATTATTTTTCCATGGAAAATTTGTATCAAAAAAGTGAAGTTTACCACCAAGCATCATTAATAGATCTATTAATTTCTCTTTATATTCACCTCCAGTTTCTAATTCTGCATTTTTTACAAATATCATCATATCATCAAATTCTTTTTCAAATAAAATGTCATCTTTCATAATTTTAAACAGTTTTCTTTATTTACTAGGTTTTTTAAGGAAATTCACCCATAACGTTTTAAGAATGTTTAAAATCACTTATATTTGAAAGAAAATTTAAAAATAGAATATTATGAACGATGAAGATATATTAAATCCTTTTAGTGATCCGGAATTCCGAGATATGCTTTTAAAAAAAGAAGGAATAAAAGATAATACTGGATATGATGTTCTAATTCCAGAAGATGTATCCCCTGAAAATGAGATGAAAAATATTATCTCAAATGCTCCTAGTATTCCTGGATCTAAAGGAATAAAAAGAGTTATTCATGATGCATCAAGTTTAGCTAAACAAGAAAAAGAAGAAAGAAGCCAACAAATGTCTATGGCTCTGAATAATCTTTTTTCTCAATATAATGAAAAATATGGTCTTGAAGTAAATGTATGTTTTGATGACATTTCAAAAAGTATTGTAGCATTAGCCGATCCGAAGTCTAGACGAGAACTTGAGCTTTATGTTTCAAATACTTTTGAGGGATTTAAATCATTGATCTATATTAAACTTATGTCTAGTATGTCAATTGTAATTGATCATATGCTAGATCCAAGTCGACTTATGTCAAGTGACTTTTCTAGTGCAGATTATTTTTTGATTGTAGAAAAGTTAATGTCTTATATAGAGACGCTTGAGAGATTAAAGTCTTCTATTGTTATTGCCGGATCTGATATTGAATTAGGTCAGCTCGGAGCAATGGATGTTGGTGGTACTGATAAAATGTCAGATGAAGCAAAAGAGTTTCTTAAAATGATGAAAAGAAGTAAGGGAATAGAATAAATAAAGATAGAAGGCAAAGCCTTCTATCTTTATTATAAATAAGAATCTATTAATTCATTACTTAATAATTCATATTCCTCTTTGGTAAATAATTTAGATTTTTTTATTAAAATTTCATGTAATGATTTAAGAAATGGGTATTTTGGTCCAAGCTCCTCAACCTGTTTTAGATCCAGTACGATTCTCGTATGATATCCATTATTTCCTGTAATAGTGTAACTGCCTCTATCTATTCTAATATCAGATAAAGAGTCTTCATTGATAAGTACAGTAATTGAAAGATCATAACTCATGCTCTCTATTCTAGGATCTTTTATTTTTTCTCCAGGTAATAGAGTATGTGGAATTATAAACCAATACATATTATTTCTATTAAGTAATATCTTACCATCTGCATTGTCGACATCATAAAGTACTTTTACCATAATTTTAATTTTATTATTATTTCAATTATAAAGAATCCATGGCAATCTATAAAATTAAGCGCTTTTCTAAATTCTCAAAATCAGAATTAGAAGAGTTAAAATCAAAAATGCCTTCTGAATATCTTTCTCTTCAAAGTATGAGTTCAGACTCAACATTAAAAGCGAATTTAAAGAAGGCTAAATATCTTAATACAGAAAAAGGAGAATTTCCTTATTTTGAATTAATCCCACTTGATGCATTAAAGAAAGAAGATTATCAAAATAATTGGATACTTCCTTTAATATATATTGATAATTTACAAACCCCTGTTTATTATAATTTTAAGAAAGGAGTTTGGGAAAATTTTCAACATAGAGAAATCAAAGATCTTAAATCCTATTTATTTGATGAATGGAATACTGCTTATCTTGAATGGGAAGATGGGGAACTTGATGATATTTTAACAAAAGAAGAAAGTAATCAATTTGGTGAATATACAAGAATCTTGGTTAGATCTGTTCGAAGATATTTATTCTAATAGAAAAATTAAGA
>JAEIGA010018896.1_pt1 | contig 10506 bp, 7 predicted proteins | sample 9270691 | NCBI WGS metagenome assembly JAEIGA01 (sample SAMN17057246, study PRJNA624740) | gut metagenome | biome: biome; isolation source: fecal sample | host: Bos grunniens | place: China: Xizang | collected 2019
CCCTCTCAAAGTCTCTTGACGGACTCGCAGAGGAGTTCCCGGACAAGCAGGTACATATGGTAGAGGTGGCTTATCACTATCAGTGGCCGCCTCAGTCAGAATTCGACTTCTCTTCGATTTGGCCGATATCACCTGACGGTCAGGCTGCATATACCAGAGACCTCGTCAAGGAACTCAAGAAGCATGAAAATGTGACAGGCCTATACTGGTGGTTCCCGGAGGAGAACGGCAACGGCCCGAACAGCGCAGTGTTGACAAACTGGGTCAACCGCGGCCTATGGGACAACGAATACCACCGCGCCCTGCCTGCTTTGTATGAGCTTAAGGCTTTTCTCAATTAAGGCATTTGTGAAGAAATAAACAAGTTATGACTAAGAAATTGATTATCATCGCTGGGCTGTTGATGCTCTGCCATTTTGCTTCTGCTTATAGACAAAAAGAAGTTTTTGTCTATAGCGAGTCCATGAACAAGGACATCCCTGCCACTGTAATTACCCCGGACGGATACTGGAAAGGCAAGGACTATCCTGTGGTGTATATTCTCCATGGATACAGTGACAACCACATCGACAGGTGGACTTACGACGGTCATCTGGGACGCCTTGCGGACCGTTATGACGTTATCGTGGTCGTTCCTGACGGAGGCTTCAGCAGCTGGTATTTCGACAGCCCGATGATGCCGGAGTATAAGTATGAGACCTTTGTGTCGAAGGAGTTGGTTTCATACGTGGACAAGCATTACAAGACCATGGCAGACAAGTCCGGTAGGGCTATCACAGGAAACTCCATGGGAGGTCATGGCGCCCTTTATCTGGCTATCAGACATCAGGATGTGTTCGGTTGTGCAGGAAGCATGTCCGGCGGAGTGGACTTCCGTCCTTTCCCTGAGAGCTGGGACATTGCAAAGCGCCTTGGAACCATCAAGGAGCACCCTGAGAACTGGGAGAACAACACAGTCATCAATATGACCCACCTCATCAAGCCGGAACTTGACATTATCTTCGACTGCGGTACAGGAGACTTCTTCTACGAGGTGAACTGCAACCTGCACAACAAGCTTGTAGAGTCAGATATCCCGCATGACTTCTATGTCAGACCGGGACAGCATAACTGGGAGTACTGGTATAACGCAGTGAAGTATCAGTTCCAGTTCTTCAGTGATAGATTCGGAAAATAACAGATTATGAAAAACGCACTTGTACTTCTTCTCGGAATCCTGATTCCGATGATGGCTTCGGCTCAGAATGATTGGCCGAATTATGACCGTTATGCGGAAGCTAACGCACAGGTCACAGTGGCTCCCAAGGCTGTGCTTATGGGAGACAGCATTACAGACGGATGGCCTTTTGCCGATCCGGAATTCTTCTCGGACAATAATTTTGTAGGTAGAGGTATCAGCGGTCAGGTTACCAACCAGATGCTGCTGCGTTTCAGACAGGACGTGATCGATCTCCATCCGAAATATGTCGTCATTCTTGCCGGAACCAATGACATAGCTGAGAACTCAGGAAAGATAGACATTGAAAAGACTTTCGGAAACATCGTGTCCATGTGTGACCTCGCCAGGGCGAACGGCATTAAGCCTATCATCTGCTCGGTTATCCCTGCAGCCTCGTTCTATTGGCATCCCCATGTGACTGGTGCCGCCGAAAAGATCGTTCAGTTCAATACTATGCTTGAGGAGTATGCCAAGGCAAATAAAATCAAGTATGTAGACTATCACTCAGCCATGAAGGATGAACGCGGAGGTCTCCCTCAGAATCTGGCGAATGACGGAGTACATCCGACAAGAGAAGGCTACGACATAATGAAGAGCCTTCTCCTGAAAGTTTTGAAATAATTATTTCGAAAGAATAACCTGCGCAAGGCCGTTGAAGGTTGTGATCCTTATTGTATCGGATCCGTCTTCCGGCCTTTCGTCGTATTGGAATGCAGGGTCTCCGTTGCCCCATCCGAGGATGCGGTAACCTTCCTGTGCAGTGAAATCAATAGTGCAGTTGGCGTTAGGAACGAATCGCCCCTTGGCGTCGCGCATTTCCACTTGAGCTATCATGATGTCTCCGACTGTCTCATATGACCATACGGCCTCTACAGCCTCTCCTGTGGTCTCTATGCGCTCTTCCATGACCTTGCGACCGTTCTTGTATCCGACGGCCTTGACATAACCTGGCTTGTATACAGTTTCCCATTCGAGATGGCCGTTAACCGGCATCTTCTTTCTGCCAAGGTTCTTTCCGTTGACAGTCAGCTGGACTTCGTCGCAGTTGCTGTAAACCCATACTGATACCTTTTCGCCTTCGTGTCCGTCAAGGTTCCAATGCGGCAGGATATGGAGCACCGGCTCGTCTGTCCACCATGCCTTGAGATAATATGCTTCGTCCTTAGGGAATCCGCAGTAGTCGAGGATACCGAATTCCGAGCTTGTGGCAGGGAATGTCATAGGGTTCGGTTCGCCTCTATAGTCGAATCCTGTCCAGTAGAACAGTCCTGCAAGGTAGTCTCTCTCGGCGTAGAACTTCCATCCTCTCTCAATGCAGTTATAAAGGCTGTCCGGACCATGCTTGTAGCGGTTGAAGGCCGCCATACGGCCGTTTCCGCTGTCCACGGCAGAAGGTTTGCGTCCGTCTGTGATGTTGAAGTAGACTCCGCGTGTGCCGCAGCCTGTGGTCTCTTCCGATCCCAGTGCGCAGCGCTCCGGATAGTTTGCACGGTGCTGCTCGGCAGGGTTCTGGAGAATGTAGTTGTATCCTGCGACGTCGGCAGGGATGAGGATATTCGGTCCGCTGCTTGACGCCACGGTCATAAGACGTGTAGGGTCGAAGCGGTGGCAGTATTCGCGCATGGACTCGGCAATGCGTGTTCCGAGTTCATTCCACTCCAGTCCCCATTCCTCGTTTCCGACACTCCAGAGTATGATGCTCGGGTGGTTCCTGTCGCGGCGGATCATGCGTCCGAGGAGTTCTGTATGCTCTTTGTTGATTCCGGTAAGGCGGTTTTCTTCGATGACGAGGATTCCGAGGCGGTCGCAGATGTCAAGCAGAGCCGGAGTCATAGGGTTGTGACTCGAACGGTAGGCGTTGCAGCCGAACTTCTTTAACTGCAGGAGCCTCCATTCCTGAAGGCCGTCCGGAATGCCGCTGCCCACTCCCGCGTGGTCCTGGTGCATGTTTACTCCCTTAAGCTTCACGACTTCTCCGTTGAGGAGGAAGCCTCTGTCGTTGTCGAATTCTATGTGTCTGATACCAGTTGTAGTCTTATAGGTGTCAGCGAGTTTTCCGTCAACATAGACATCAGTTACAACAGTGTATAGGTAAGGGTCCTCGCAACTCCAAAGGTGAGGGTTCTCCACAGGAATGACTCCATGAACCTTTCCTTCCTCCTTTGCGAGCAGGTTGCCGCCCTCGACCTCGCATGAGCCGACGGCTGTGCCGGTGGCGTCGACGAGGGTGTGCTTCAGGTTATATGAAGCCGGTGCCGATCCCATGTTATGAACAGTGGTCTCTATGTTCAGCGATGCCATTGAAAGATCAGGGTTCGCTTTGCCGCGGAGGCTGTATGGAACCGCAAATTCGGAGTACACGAAAGTGCCGAACGGTGCTACGCTGACCTTCGATGCCTTGTTGAGCCATACATGTCTGTATATGCCGGCTCCCTCGTAGAACCAGCCCTCCTCCAAAGTGGCATCGGCGCGAACGCAGACGAGGTTCTCTCCGCCGTAGTTGAGATACTCGGATATGTCATAGACCTGGGTCGCATAGCCGCTTGGCTCATGTCCGAGGTAGAAGCCGTTTACCCATATGCGGGCGTCGCGGAATATGCCGTCGAACTGCAGCCACAGGTGCTTTCCGTAGTCTTCTGCAGGTACTGTGAAGGTCTTCCTGTACCAGCCTGCACTGGTTTCAGGATACTTATATCCGACTGTCTTGTATCCATGGCTATGGCTGGCTTCCGCAGCGTATGGAAGGTCCACTACCCAGTCGTGCGGAAGGTCTACGATGGCCCATCCGGAAGCGTCGAACTTAGGGGTGTAAGGGCCCTCGTTGTGGATAGAAGCCGCCTTGGTCAGGTAGTTGAAGTACTCCGTTCCGCAGCCGAAGTCCTTTGCCGGTGAGGAGGCGTCGCCGAAAGCGAACTGCCAGTCTTCATCAAACAGGATGCACTCGCGCTGACTCTGGGCAGATGCTGCCAGGGTAACGATTGCGAGAAGACAGAGGGATAATATGCGTTTCATAGAATGTTAGTATTCTGATGCAGGTGAAGCACCGCTCTTTGACAGTGCAGGGATATCGAGAGTGAAGAGTTCTCCAGCGTTTTCGTTCTGGTCGAACGGGATCGCGAAGAGCTTGTAATCATAGCCCCATTCCAGCTGGACGTCTTCGAGATTCTGTACAGGGAAGTTGTAGACTCCGAGCAGGTCGTTGTCCAGCAGCATCTCTCGGATCATCTCATCTGTAGCGCCTTCTTCTTCGAGAATTGCGGTAGGGTAAATGGTGTATACGGCATTCTCGGCAACTCCTGAGAGTTCGAATCTCAGGCGGACTACTGCCCAGCCGGCAAATTCGCTGTCGATATGCTTGAGTGCATCACCATCGAAATACTTAAGGACGGATGCCGTTACAGCAGCGTTTGTGGCATCTTCCGAAGGTGCTGTGAATTCATCTATGGCGACTTCCGATGCATAGTTTCCTTCCGCGTCCATGCATACGGCGCAAGCATAATGCTTCATGCCAGGCTTGAGCGAGAAGCTTCCGGTCTGAGTGCCGCGCTGTGCATAGAATTCCACAAATTCTGCTCTGTCCTCACAGTCTCCGACAGCAATTGCGTTTCGGATCTGCTGGTCGATGAGCTTCTTGACTCCCTCTGCATTCGGACCGCCTTTTCTCTCCAGTGTGGCCTCATCCGTAACGATCGCAAGGTATGAGACGCTGGCGTCGGAAGGCTTGACTGTAACGCTTGCACTGCGTGAGGTCATGTTTCCGTATTCGAAGGTGAAGGTGACGTCTGTAGGGTCATTAGGGGGCAGTGTGCGGAATGTGCATGTGGTCAGTTCGGTTGTCGCTCCGCCGTCATATCCGAATACTATGATCATGTATTCTGTGTCAGGATCCAGCTTGCCGTCGAACGAATGGACCATTTCTCCGGTTGTTGCATGCAGGGAGAAGAACGGCTTGTAGTTCTTGAAGAGGAACTCCTCGAACTCCTCCATGCTCATGTCCTTGTAAACCCACTGAGGAAACTCCATCCATACATATTCATCATCCGTGCTCGGAGTGATGAACAGCATCGCAGATGTCGCTGTGATCTGATCGATCTCAATCTCGAAAGTGTTCTCTGAAATTTCCAATGCAGGTGTTGTCTCCACTATGGCCTCAATGTCAGAAATGATGGCTCCGGTGTTGTCCGTATGGCATGCAAACACCACGAATCTCTGCTCAGGCTGCAGTCCTGTGACCTCACGCTCGTATATGCCTTTCTTCATGAGGTCGCTGATGGCCACGTCGTTGTTCTCGAGAATCATGGTCTCGATGAAGTTTGTCGCTGTGGTCATCATGTCTTCCATCGGACCGAATGTCTTCAGGTAGTCCTCTGTAGCGACACCGCAGAAGTACTGCGTGTTCATGTCTTCCGGAGTAACCTTTACCTTGCAGTGGCTGGAGTTGAGGTCAGTTACCTCGATCTTGAAGCCTCCTTTGCTGAGCTGCGTATTGTCTGGTTCCGGCTTTTCGTTCTCGCAGGCCGTTCCCATCAACGCCGCTGCGCACATTGCCAATATGTATAAGAATCTTTTCATATTCATTGTCTTTTCATCTAGTTGTACTGATATTCCACACTGCCGTCCAATGGACATATTGCACAGTTCACAAGGTCATACTTGCCGTCTGAGCCGGCTGCGTTGACCAGGACGAACACCTTGCAGTTCTCTGCATTCCATGAAGGGTCCAGCTCCACTGTGAACTCCGCTTCAGCTGTTTCTCCAGCCTTGATCGGGTCCAGCTTCTCACCGTAGATCTTCATGTTCAGGGTCTTGCCCGCCATGATCCTTACGGCATTGCTGTGGGTGTTCTGCCAGTCTTCGTATGCTCCTTCCTGCTTGCTTCTTATACCGTCTTCCAGCACCCATGCGGCAATGCGATAGGTTCCGTCTTTGGCTACCTTGATGCCTGCCTTGATACCGATGGTGTTGCCGTTTCGGCTTGCAGCCGCTGTGATTCCGGCATCGGCAGTATCTTTATGGAGGGCGTCTATGTGGCTCTTTATAGTCTCAGGATCTGTGGATGTTCCTGTGTTCTCACTTGTGAGGTTGAAGGTGAGCTCTGGGTAATATCCGCTGCAGAAGGCCTGGGACAGATGTGCGGCTGCCTGCGAATAGGCTGCGTCTCCGGTCTCGTTGTATGAGTGAGCCGCCACATGCTGGTATTTGTCAGCATATGCCTGGTCTTCCGCCATCTGTTTCAGTGAACTCATGAGTCTCGGGCAGTTAGTGCAGTCTGTACCTGTGTGCTGCAGGAGCATGATCCTGTGGTGGAAGTCTGTGCTCTGAGGCTGCGGGTCTGCAGGGAGCTCGGGAATAGTCACCTCGCCAGGTGTTACCTGTGGGCCGTCGTCGGGCTTTTGACAACCTGCGATAGACGCAAGTGCAATCAGCGCACCTGCAAGATATTTAAGATGTATGTTCATATTGCAAATGTATTACTTTATCGGTGTCAGTCCTATACCTGGTCTGTCGGAAAGTGTCACCTTGCCGTCCACTACTTCCATTCCCTTGAAGAGGTCGTTGGTGATCAGCAGGTTTCCGTCGAGATCGGCGAAGTCTGCAAGAGGGGAGAGCTGTGCCGCTGCAGATACGGCGCATGATGTCTCGGTCATGCAGCCGATCATTACCCTCATGCCTTCCGCATGCGCATAATTGGCCATCTTCCATGCTTCACGCATGCCTGTGCACTTCATCAGCTTGATGTTGATTCCATGGTAAGCACCCTTGATTGCAGGGATGTCTGCAAGACGCTGAATTGCTTCGTCAGCAAAGATAGGCAGCGGGCTTCTTTCTGTTATCCATGCATTGTCGTCCAGGCGCTCCTTGGCCATAGGCTGCTCTACCATCACGATTCCGTTTTCTTTCAGCCAGAATATCTCGTCGAGAGCCTGCTCACGGTCTTTCCAGCCCTGGTTTGCGTCTACTGCAAGAGGCAGATCAGTGACCTCGCGGATGGTCTGGATCATCTCCTTGTCATTGTCCAGCCCGACCTTTACCTTGAGGATCTTGAAGCGGTCTGCACACTCTTTCGTCTTTTCCCTGACAACGTCCGGAGTGTCAATTCCGATGGTGAATGTTGTGTTCGGGGTATTGTTCGGATCCAGACCCCAGAGTCTCCACCAAGGCTGTCCGAGCAGCTTGCCGACAAGGTCGTGAAGGGCGATGTCGATGGCAGCTTTTGCCGCTCCGTCGCCTGGAGAGAGGCTGTCCACATAAGCCAGGATCGTCTCAAGCTGGAACGGGTCCTTGAACTGGCTCAGGTCTACTCTTGACAGGAAGCCGGTGACTGTCTCTACGCTCTGCCCCAGATAAGGCGGCATGGACGCTTCTCCATATCCTGTGAATCCTTCATAGTCTATCCTGATCTGCACGCCAGGCGTAGTCTTCCTCGAATATGAAGACACAGTGAAAGTGTGTCTCAGCTGCAGCTCATACGGCTCAAAGCTCAGTCTGAGTCCTGAGCCTGTGCCAAGCTTGTTGAAGTTGAAGCCTTCTGTGGAAGGCGCGCAGCTGACAAGGCCGCTTCCGGCAGCAAGCGCACCTGCCGCTCCCAGCGCTGTTGTCTTGAGGAAGTCTCTTCTTTTCATGTGGTCGTAATTGGAAACGTAAAGTTAACGATTCTCCCGAAATAATGCTATATTTGAATGCTTGCCGTTGCAGGCGCTCAAATACAGATAACTATGAAAAAGATATTTGCTTCCATTCTCCTGGCAATGCTGTGTCTTGCTGCAGGTGCGCAGGACTTCCGACTCAATGATTCCGGTTACTTCAATCATGAAGGCGTTGACGCCATGGCCTTTGATGATTTCTATCCTGAGGGACATCAGGGAGGTATTTCATTCATAATGAACGGCAAGCGTGTAGCCACTAACGGAGACATCCGCTTTGACGAGACTCCGGGCCAGTGGCAGCCTGTTCCTAAGAAACTTTCCAGGACAGTTGAAGGCCAGAAGATCGTGACCCGCCTGTGCTATCCTGATTCCAGCCGACATGAGACAGGATTCAATCCTATGGTATATCCTGACGTGCAGCTTTTCTATACAGTGACGCTGGAGCCTTCAGGAAAGGGTTTCCTTGTTACAGTGGACCTTGAGCAGCCGATACCTTCCGAACTTGTCGGCAAAGCTGGATTCAACATGGAATTCTTCCCAGGTGAGCTTTTCGGAAAGCCATGGATAATGGATGACAAAGCCGGCATATATCCTCAGCAGCCGAACTCTCCTGTGATAGAGCAGGAAAGCTATCTGGATGTTTCACATGGAAAATACCATGACGGAAAGGCGCCTCATGCAGATATCGACCACCTCAACGCAAAGGGCTATAGCCCGTTCCTTGCGGACCGTATCGTTGCGGAGCCTTATGCGGTAGGACGTACCTTCACATCGCGTCCTGATGATCCTTACAGCAGACTTACGATCACATCCATGACTGCGGATCTCAAACTCTATGACGGAAGGATGAACCACAACAACGGCTGGTTCGTGCTCCGTTCGGAGATCCCTGCCGGTGCTACAAAGGGTGCTGTGCAGTGGTATATAGAGCCGTCGGTTGTAGGGGGTTGGCTTTATGAACCTGTCGTGCAGACCTCCCAGGTGGGCTATCTGCCTCAGCAGCCGAAGGTTGCAGTGATCGAGACTGATAAGCGTGCCGAGCCTTTGGCGAAGGCTTCGCTTGTGAAATATGGACCTCAGGGAGAGGCGTTGGTGAAGGAAGTGGATGTTGCGGAGTGGCCTGGCGAGTTCCTTCGTTACAGATATCTTGAAGCTGACTTCTCTGATGTCACAGAGGCAGGATTGTATTGTCTGAAGTATGGTGACAGTTCATCTTCTGTGTTCAGCATAGCGGCTGATGTCTATGACAGAGGCGTATGGCAGCCTGTGATCGAGTATTTCCTTCCGGTGCAGATGTGTCACATGAGGGTAAGCGAGAAATACCGCGTATGGCATGACACCTGCCACATGGACGACGCCCTCATGGCTCCTGCCGGCAACCATATCGACGGCTATGTGCAGCCTTCTGATGACATGACACGATATGAGGCTCTTGATATCGTGGAGGGATTGAATGTCGGTGGCTGGCATGATGCCGGTGACTTTGACCTTCGCATAGAGTCACAGGCAGGCGAGTGCTATATTCTGACAAAGGCTTACGAGGCATTCCAGCCTGCAATCGATGTTACTTCGATTGACCAGAGGACCCATCTTGTAGAGATCCATCAGCCAGACGGAGAGAACGATGTGCTTCAGCAGATCGAGCACGGAGCGTTGACTGTCGTTAACGGATATCTTGCCCTTGGACGTCTTTATAGAGGTATCATCTGCAACAATCTCCGCCAGTATGTGCTTCTGGGAGATGCTGCGGCGATGACAGACGGTGTGATTGGAAACGATGACGACAGATGGGTGTTCACAGAGAACAATCCTCGCAGAGAGATCAGCACTGCTGCTGAACTTGCAGCTACCTCACGCGTTCTCCGTGGGTTCAATGATACCCTGTCAGTTCATTGCGTGAATATCGCGGCGGAAATATTTGGCGCTGCCCGTGATGCAGGACGCCAGGATATGGGCATGTATCACGCTGCCGCAGAGCTGTATCAGACAACCCGTGAGGCTCAGTATCTTGACTTCATCGTAGCAGGTTGGGACCGCTGTGTGGCTTCCGTAGGTATGTGTGCATGGTATCTCGCACCTGTGGAAAGGGAGATGGCTGGTCAGAAGAAATATAAGAAACAGTGTGCTGCCTTCAGGGAAGCGTTGCAGAACTATGCTCTCGAGCTTGAAGCCTTGAGTCAGGAGACCCCTTATGGTGTCCCATATCGACCAAGCATCTGGGGAGCAGGATGGGATATCCAGTCATTCGGATACAGACATTACTTCGTTGCCAAGACCTATCCTGACATCTTCCGTCCGGACCAGGTGTTCAATGCCCTCAATTTCATCCTCGGATGCCATCCGGGACTGAATACCCAGTCATTCGCCAGCGGAGTCGGTGCCAAGTCCGCAACAGTGGGTTACGGACTCAACAGGGCAGACTGGTCATACATTCCTGGCGGAGTGGTTTCCGGAACAGCACTGATCAGACCTGACTTCCCTGAGCTTCTGGTGTTCCCATACCTGTGGCAGCAGGTCGAGTACGTCCTCGGCGGCGGCTCGTCCCACTACATGTTCCTTGTTCTTGCCACAATGGACCTTCTGCAGTAGCCCAGCGTGTCACGATACACCCGGAAATGCCTTTTCCTTTGTATCGTGACA
>JAEIGA010018897.1_pt1 | contig 10506 bp, 8 predicted proteins | sample 9270691 | NCBI WGS metagenome assembly JAEIGA01 (sample SAMN17057246, study PRJNA624740) | gut metagenome | biome: biome; isolation source: fecal sample | host: Bos grunniens | place: China: Xizang | collected 2019
CATCAGCTTGGGATTGGTCAGCAGGGGACCAAAGTCGATCATGGCGCCGATGCCGATGAAGAGAAGCAGGGGGAAAAGCTCGTTGGCGATACCGCTGTCATACAAAAGCTCCAGAATGCCCAGCTCTGCATTGGGCAGGTTCATGAGAATGGCACCGAAGCCAATAGGGAGGAGCAGGGAGGGCTCCATATCCTTCACAATAGCGAGGGTGATGAGGATACCGCCAATGAGCCACATAGCCATCATCATCCAGCCGTCCTGTTCCAGGAAAACGGTCAGGTTTTGAAATAAGGTTTCCAAGGTAATACCTCCTATATGTAGATAAAAAAATTATAACAGAAATCCACCTGCAATGCAAGCGGATTTCTGTAAAAAATTCGTATCAATCCATGAACTCCTCGGTCATCTCGTCCTCGTCCAGCATGCTGGTATCGCCCATAAGCTCGCCCAGACGGACACGGCGCTTGACCTTCAGTTCCTCCACATTCTCGTGGATCAGCTCCTTGACCTCCACAGGGTTCTTCACATTCTTCAGTACAATGGTAGGGGTGGTCTTGTCAGAGGAGGAAATGGTAATGCTACCTACACCGAACATCCGCTGCCAGAGGGTGCGGACAACACTGATGTCACGTACACGATATAGGAGAACCTCTTCGTCCTTGACACTGAAGAAACCGATGGACATGAAAATGCGATCCTCGCTCATGGCATAACGGGTGAAGCTCAGGGGCATGCCGAGATAACGCTTCCGATCACTCCAAATATACTTGCTGCTAACTGCCATGGGAATACCTCCTCACAGAATATTTGTTACTCTTATTTTACGTTATGAAGAAAGAAATGTCAAGATAGCAGGAAAAATAAATTGAAATTATTCCGAAGCTATGATATAATGAAGTGACCTCAAAGATATTAGGAAATATAATACAGAAACAGAGGATTGTTATGATTGAAATTTTTGGAATTAACCAATCACAGGAAGTAGATCGGTTTATCGAGTCCCATCCCAATGGTCATTTTATGCAGACCTCCTATTGGGGACGGGTAAAGACGGAATGGGAATGGATCGGTGTTCTTTGCAAGGATGACAGCGGTAAGGCCAAGGGCGCTATGGGACTACTGTACCGTCCCCTCAGTATCGGCATTTCCGGCCTGCTCTATGCGCCTCGGGGACCTGTTTGTGACCGTGATGATCTACAGACCTTTGAAGAGCTTATCAATGCCGCCAAAGCCATTGGTAAGAAGCGTGGTGCTTATACTCTCCGTTTAGATCCCGAGATCCCGGAGGATGATGTGGAATTTGCCGATTATTGCAGAGGCTTGGGCTTTCAGATCGATCAGGCCTCGGATTATTCCCTTTTCCAGCCCAGACTGGTTTATCAGCTTTCCTTGAAGGATAAGACCCCGGAGACCTTGCTTGCAAGCTACCACCGCAGTACCCGTTATAATGTCAATTTGGCTGTCCGCAGAGGTGTGACGGTCCGTCGTGGCACTGTGGATGAGCTTCCCATCTTCTCCGCACTTATGGAAGAGACCGCTGCCAAGAACGAGTTCCACCCCAGATCCAAGGCTTATTTTGAGCTTCTTATGAAGGGAATGGGGGACTATGCCAGACTGTACTTTGCTTCCCTCAATGACAAGCTGGTAGCCGGTGCCATTGTGGTCTATTACGGCAAGAAGGCTAACCTGATGTATAGCTGCAGCACCCCCGACAGCTTCAAGGATCGACCCAACGAGCTTCTCCAGTGGACCATCCAGAGCGACATGATCGATCTTGGCTGTGATCTCTATGATTTCCGTGGTGTAGAGGGCTATCCCGAGGAGGATAATCCCAAGATCGGTCTTCATAAGTACAAGCAGGGCTACGATTCTCAGTTCCTTGCCTTTGTCGGTCAGTTGGACTACGTCCTCAGACCTATGGTCGCCAAGCTCTACAAATTCCTGACCCAGAGAAAGAAGTAATCATATTCTCTATAAAAAACAGCTCACTTCTACGGTGAGCTGTTTTTTAACATGCTGTTTCACAAATAATGGATTTTATATTCCGATATCTATAGCTCTTTTGATCCCACGCATAAGGAGGTAGCCCAGCGGCAGGAGTAGGGCAAGTAAAAGCCGGTGCTCAAGCTGTAAGGCACTGAGCTCCAGGAAGCCTGGGAAGAGAAGGAAGCCCCCGATCCCCGCTGCAAGGAGTCCTGCGAACAGCACTCTCCGAAGAGAGGAGAAGGGAACGCAAACATGGTACAGAGTCATAAATCCGATCCCTGCCACCAGATATACGCAAAGGGTATTGGTGACACCTTGATCCAGAGACAGTCTTGCAGAGAGGAAGCCTATGAGAAGGAGCATCATTAGGTCGGTCAGACCTCCGGGCAGGGCATTGCGGATCACATTCCTGAGGAAACGACCCTTCACCCTGCTGTAGTTTGGCTCCATTGCCAGGAAAAAGCCCGGTATGCCGATGGTCAAAGAGCTGATAAGAGATAGCTGTATTGCTTGCAGGGGATAGACCATGTTCACGAAGAGTAATATAAGGGCAAGACCGATGGAAAATATATTCTTCACCAAAAACAGGGAGGCGGAGCGCCTGATATTATTGATGACTCGACGTCCTTGGGCAAGGATCTCCGGGATGGCAGAAAAGTCCGAATTCAAGAGTACCATACGGGAAATTCGGCAAGCCGCCTGACTGCCACAGGCCATGGCAATAGAGCAGTTAGCCTCCTTCAGAGCAAGGACATCATTGACACCGTCTCCTGTCATGGCAACATTGTGTCCCTGCTCCTTCATGGCACGGATCAGCTTCTGCTTCTGCTCCGGGGTCACCCTGCCGAAGACCGTATATTGCTCTGCCGCCGACTTCAGTTCCTCCTCTGTCTTGAGTAAGGAAGCATCCACATACTGCTCTGCACCCTCGATCCCCACACGCTCAGCGATGGCAGAGACGGTCAGTGGATTGTCGCCGGAAATGACCTTCACCGTTACATTCTGCTGTCGGAAATAGCGGAAGGTTTCTTCTGCATGGGGTCTGAGAATACTGCGCAGAGAGATCAGTGCCAGGGGAGTGACGGCAGTAGGGGAGCAGCCTTGCTTCAGCTCACCCTCGCAGGAGGCAAAGAGAAGGATACGATGTCCCTTGGCGGATAGCCCCTCGATCCGTGACCGCAGAGCTTCGTAGCTGCCCCTCAGAATAAACTCTGGTGCGCCGAGGATATATTTTCCGTCCTTCCCCAGATCTGCCCCGGCCCATTTCCGATCCGAGGAGAAGGGAAGGAAATGCACAGGTGCTTCCCCCTTGCCAAGGGGATAGGCACGAAGGATCGCCTCGGCTGTCCCATTGGGCTTCTCTCCCGGGGGATGGAATCGGGACAGCCGTGTTTCGATTTCCTGAAGGGATAGCTCCTCGGTCAGAGGATATAACGCATCTACTTCCAGCTCCGCTTCGGTGATGGTGCCGGTCTTATCCACGCACAGCACATCCACATAGGCCAGATTCTCTACAGAATTCAGATCCTGTACAAGGACTCGTTTTTGGGAAAGGAGCAGGCAGGCAGATGCCATTGCAATGGAGGTGAGCAAAAACAAGCCCTCAGGGATCATGCCGATGAGAGCGGAGACGGTCAGCTCTACTGCGGCGGTCAGCTCCATAGCCTGATAGGCTCTGCCGTAATGATGGAGGAAAAGCAGACTGCCTATGGGGATCAGGGCAAGACCGATCACCCGAATGAGCTTTGTTAAGCTCTCCATCATATCGGACTTGGTCGCACGAAGGTTTCTTCCTGCTTCCGCAGTGAGCTTGGCGGCATAGCTTTCCCGCCCTACATGGGTCAGGCGAGCCAGACAGGTACCCGACAGGACAAAGCTTCCGGAGCGGAGGACACTGCCCACACCACGTTCCACGGGGTCAGATTCACCTGTGAGCAGGGACTCGTCAATATAAACCTTTCCCACAGCAACAAGGGCATCGGCACAGATCTGATCTCCTTGAGCGAATTCTACCACATCATCCCGAACCAGACGGTATGAGGGCAGGGAAATTTTTCTTCCCTCACGGATCACAGGGAAGCTTGCGGCAGACAGCAGGGTCAAACGGTCCACAGCCCTTTTGGCCCGTAGCTCCTGGAGGACACCGATTGCCGTATTGCATGCCGCCACAAGGAGGAATGCCATATTCTTGTAAGAGCCTACCAGAATCAGGGCTAAGCCCAACAGCACAAAAATCAGGTTAAAGAAGGTGAAGGTGTTTTCCTTGACGATAGTCCAACAGCTTCGGGTATTGGTGACAGGCAGGTCATTGCACAATCCCAAGCTTTCTCGCAAAGCTACCTCCTCTTGGGTCAGCCCTCTGTCCGGCGCTGTCTGCATAGGGGGCAGGGGTGGGGGAGTGCGGCTCTGCTTCTCTCTGTTCCACGGAAATTTCATGCTTCAAACTCCCTTTGTCTTATCTCTGTCAGGTACTTGGGGACAAGCATGACAGGTTCTAAGGTATTATATCATAAGCTTTGGGGAAAACTCAATGAAAATCAGAAAAAAGTTATAAAAATTAGAAAAAAATCCTTGCATTTTAGCTATATATGTGCTATAATACAGCGGTCTGAAAAAGGGTGGTCCTCTGCGATGGGGTCAACATCGGCATGAACGCCTAATAAAAAAGGAGGACAATATTATGGATCTTATGAAGGCTCTGACCAGCCAGTACATGAAGGAAGAACTGCCTCAGATGAATGTAGGCGACACCGTTCGCGTTCATGTCAAAATCAAGGAAGGTACTCGTGAGAGAGTACAGGCATTCGAGGGCACCATCATTGCTCGCAAGCACGGTGGCATCGAAGAGTCCATCACCGTTCGCCGTCTGAGCTATGGCGTCGGCTGTGAGAAGGTATTCCCCGTACACTCCCCCAACATCGTTAAGGTAGAGACCGTTCGTCGCGGCAAGGTTCGCCGTGCAAAGCTGTACTATCTGCGCGACCGTCTGGGCAAGGCTGCAAAGGTCAAGGAGAGAGTCTGATCACAAGGCAAAACAGTCCCCGTATTCCGCAAGTCGGAGTACGGGGTTTGTTTTTTCTATTCACATCTGTATGTTAAATGCCGGTCATGGCCTCCAATACGGTCCATTCCTCCATATCAATGCCTTTATGGCAGGCGAGGCCCTCTTCAATGTCGATATCGCTCATTCTGCCATCCTGTATTGCGATGATCCGATTCGTACCCCCGTTTGCCAGAATATCTACCGCCCGATATCCCATACGTGTGGCGGTAACACGGTCTCTGCCGGTGGGAACGCCACCTCTCTGAATATGACCCAATACAGTCACACGGGGCTCTATACAGATCTCCTCCTTGATCTTCCGTGACACATCCAGCGCAGAGGCGGCGCCCTCTGCCACGACGATCATATAGTGTGTGAAGCCGTTGAGACGGGCATTTCGGATCTTTTCAATGATCTCGGACTCAAAATCCTCAGGGCTTTCCGGTACCAATACGGCGGTAGCACCTACCGCAAGACCTACATAGAGGGCAAGATGCCCGGCATTGCGACCCATGACCTCTACGACAGAGCAGCGTTCATGAGATTGCATGGTGTCTCTCAGCTTGTCGATGCATTCGATGGCGGTATTGGCTGCGGTGTCGAAGCCGATGCAATAATGGGTACAGGCAATATCATTGTCAATGGTGGCAGGAATGCAGACCACCTTCACCCCGTGACGGGACAATGCCTGCGCTCCACGGAACGTACCGTCACCGCCGATGGCAACGATGCCGTCGAGGCCCAAGAGCTTGCAGGTATTGACCGCCTTCTGCTGTCCCTCCGGCGTCATGAACTCACGGCTACGGGCGGTATACAGGACAGTACCGCCACGGTTGATCACATGGGCGACACTTTTTTCATCCAGACGGAGGATGTCCCCGTTAATGAGGCCGTTATAGCCTCTGCGGATGCCAATGACCTCAATGCCACGGAAGATGGCGGCTCGTACCACAGAACGGACGGCCGCGTTCATACCCGGCGCATCACCGCCGCTGGTCAGGACACCGATCCGTCGGACAGCAGGTTTATTTGTCATAAATATCATCCTTTCTTATAATTTTCACAGAAAATCGGAATTTTTCAAAAAAGAACATAGCATAAAAGGAAATAATGTGCTATAGTAAAGGTAGAAATCAAACAAGGAGGTCATTCATATGTCATTTCATGCAAAAAAAGTCACGGCTGACATTGTACAGTGGATTCGGGATTGGTTCCGCAAGAACGGTAAGGACTGCAATGCCATTGTTGGCATCTCCGGGGGCAAGGACAGCTCTGTAGTAGCGGCCTTGTGCGTGGAGGCTCTTGGAAAGGATCGGGTCATCGGTGTTCTGATGCCTAACGGCGAGCAGGCGGATATTGATATGTCTCTGCTTCTCTGCGAGCATTTGGGCATCGAGTATGTGACCGTCAACATTCAGCAGGGCTACGATGCCCTCCTTGCCTCTATTTCCCGGGAAATCGGAGAACCCAGTCGGGATACTGTCATCAACCTTGCTCCCCGTATCCGCATGGCGACCCTCTATGCAGTGGGGCAGAGTCGCAACGGCAGAGTTGCCAACACCTGCAATCTGTCCGAGGATTGGGTAGGCTATTCCACACGCTACGGCGATAGTGTGGGAGATTTTAGCCCCCTGTCCATGCTCTGCGTCCGTGAGGTCAAGGAGATCGGCAGAGCGCTGGGCCTTCCCGAGGTTCTCATCGAGAAGGTACCCATTGACGGCCTCTGCGGTCAAACGGACGAGGATAAGCTGGGCTTTACTTATGCATGCTTAGACCGTTATATTCGGGAGGGCATCATCGACGATCCTGTGGCGAAGGCGAAGATCGACCGTCTCTATGCGCTGAATCGCTTCAAGGTTCGTTATATGGATGTGTTCCCTTACGCTCCGGATTAAATTTTTGACAGCTCCTTCATCTTTTCGGAGATGGGGATGTTCTGGGGGCAGAAGCCCTCGCACTGACGACAGCCGAGGCAATTATGGGGCTTCTTTTCCTCCGGCAGTGACTTTAGAGCATAGGTAGAGCCGGTGAAACGGTGCTCATTATACAAACGCATAAGCTTGGGAATGTCCAAAGACATGGGGCAGTAGTCTGTACAGTAGCGGCAAGCGGTGCAGGGTACTGCCTCTATCATTTTCTTTCCCAACTGCGCCATAGCATCGAACTGCTCCGGCTCCATGATCTGCTCCTGAGAGAAGGTAGCTACGTTCTCCATTAACTGATCCATATCGGACATGCCGGAGAGGATCATGGTGACCTCGGGAATATTCCGCAGGAAGCGGAAGGCACAGCTTACAGGGGCTTCCTCTTTGCCGCAGACCTCTTCCAGGAGAGCCTTGTCTCTTTCTGTCAGAACTGCCAGCTTTCCTCCACGGAGAGGCTCCATGACCCAGACGGGAATGCCGTATTTACGGAGCAGTGCGACCTTTTCCTCTGCCTTCTGCCAGGTCCAGTCCAGATAATTCAACTGGATCTGACAGAATTCCATATGCTCTCCGTAGGCCTCCAGGAAGCGCTCCAGAGCAGGAAGCTCTGCATGGGTGGAGAAGCCCAGATGCTTGATCCGCCCTGCGGCCTTCTGCTCCAGGAAGTAGGGGATAATGCCGATCTCCCTATCCATATAGGAATCGATATTCCGCTCACATACATTGTGGCAGAGATAGAAATCGAAATAATCTACCTGACATCTTCCTAACTGCTCTTCAAAAATTTCCGGAATTTTGGTAAAATAAGTGGGATCGAAGCCGGGGAACTTGTCTGCAAGGTAGAAGCTCTTGCGATCGTAACGGGAAAGGATCTGACCCATTACGACTTCGGATTTACCGCCGTGGTAAACGTAGGCGGTATCAAAATAGTTCACGCCCTGCTTCATGCAGTATTCGACCATTTGGGCGGTCATGGCTTCGTCGATGCCACCGTTGTCCGGTAGCTGGGGCAGGCGCATACAGCCCAAGCCCAGAGAAGATAATTGCAGATCCTTAAATTGTTTGTAAATCATATTATTCACCTCATAAAAAATTTTTTGAAAAAGTAGATGATACAGTATCCTTCAGACCGGGGGCAAGGGAAGGATGAATGGGAAGCTCTGTCAGGATCCTGTGGGCTATGCTTCGGTAGCTTTCATAGTCTACGGTTTTTTTCAGCTCTTTTCCCAATTTCTCTGCATCCTCAAAGAGTCCCAGAAGCTCCTTCCAGATGTCCTTCATCCTGGCAACGGCATTGACCTTACTGCTGAAGAGCCTACAGTATTCTTCTAACAGCTCCTCATGGAAATTCAGAAGCGTCTGTCTCTTAGTACCGCCGCAGAGGAGACCGGGATCGGTGATCAGGCCTCTTCCCAGCATCACGGAGCTGACTGCGGGAAAACGGCATCGGATGTATTGCAGATCCTCTCTACAGCGAATATCACCGTTGTAGCAGAGCCTGTGCTTGCAGTGCTCCGCGGCATAGGCAAAGGCATCGAGCTCCACCGCACCGTCATAGAAGGCCTTTCGCACACGGGGGTGGATGGTCAGCTCCTGTATGGGATACTTGTTAAGAAGCTCCAAGATCTCGGGAAATTCTTCGGCACTGCTTACCCCCACTCTGGTTTTGACGGAGATGGGAACAGGAGAACGGGAAAAAATCTCATCCAAAAACCCCTCCGTCACAGCCAGATCCCTGAGCATCCCGGAGCCTTTCCCCTTGGAGAAAACCGTACCGGAGGGACAGCCCATATTCAGGTTCACTTCACGGTAGCCCCGTTCGACACAGCGGTCAACCGCCCAGAGGAAGTCCTCCGGGGACTTGGTGAGAATTTGGGGAACGGCCTCATAGGGCTCTCTGTCTGCATGGGACAGCTCCCGTTCCTCCTTGGGACTCAGGCAATGATTTTGGGTAGGGGAGAGGAAGGGCATATAATACCTGTCCACACCGCCGAAATACTTACTGTGCATCCTGCGGTAGCTCAGACCTGTGATCCCTTCCAGAGGAGCGAGGTAGTGATTCATGTGAGCATTCCTCCCAATTTTACTGTTTATAGTATACATGGAAATGGAAGAAAAAACAAGTAGCTTCTTTATTCACGATGTACAATATTTGTGATTGAAATTTTGCTCTTTATGGGTTATAATAAGTAAGATAAATATAGAGAGGGAGGCGAAGCATTGAAATCCGTATTGATCACAGGTCATAGTTTAACCTTAGAAGAACTTGTTGCTGTCAGTCGTGAAAATGCTGTAGTTGAATTATCACAGGAGGCAAAAGATAATATTCTTGCATCCAGAGCCGTCGTAGATCGCTTGGTGGAGGAGGAGGCCGTTGTTTATGGCATTACCACCGGCTTCGGCAAATTCAGCGATGTTACTATTTCTTCCGATGAGTGCAAGCTCTTACAGAAGAATCTGATCATCACCCACGCTGTCGGGGCAGGAGATCCCTTCCCCGTAGATGTTGTCCGTGCCATGATGCTCCTGCGAGTGAACAATCTGGCAAAGGGCTTCTCCGGTGTCCGTCTTGTCACCGTGGAGACCTTGATCGCCATGCTCAACAAGGGAGTCACTCCCCTTGTTCCTGAGAAGGGCTCTCTGGGAGCCAGCGGCGATCTTGCACCTCTGTCCCACATGGTTCTGCCTATGCTGGGTCTGGGTGAGGCCCTGTACGAGGGTCGCAAGCTGTGCGGCTCTGATGCTATGGCCCAGGCCGGTATTCCCACCCTGGAGCTGGTAGCCAAGGAGGGGCTTGCCCTCATTAACGGCACTCAGGCCATGACCTCGGTGGGAGCTCTTGCTCTGGTAGACGGCATCCGGTGCATGAAGCTTGCAGACATCGCCGCCGCCCTTGGCTTCGAGGCCAACCGGGGTGTCACCGATGCCTTGGATCCCAGAGTCCATAACACCCGTGCTCATGCCGGTCAGTCCTCTACTGCACGGAACCTTCGCAAGCTCCTTGCAGACAGCGGCAACACCACCCGTCAGGGACAGATCCGTGTACAGGACAGCTACAGCCTGCGCTGTGTACCTCAGGTTCACGGAGCCAGCCACGATGCTCTGAATTATGTCCGTTCCAAGGTAGAGATCGAGATGAACTCCGTTACGGACAATCCGATTATTTTCAGGGAAACGGCAGAGGGCATTTCCGCCGGCAATTTCCACGGTCAGCCTATGGCTCTTCCCTTTGACTTCCTCGGTATTGCGTTGGCTGAGCTTGCCAATATTTCCGAGCGGAGATTAGAGCGCTTGGTCAACCCCTCTTTGGGTGGTTTCCCGGCGTTCCTTGTGAAGAAGGGTGGCCTGAATTCCGGCTTTATGATCGTCCAGTATTCTGCCGCCGCTTTGGTCTCCGAGAACAAGGTTCTTGCCCACCCTGCCAGCGTGGACAGCATTCCTTCCTCTGCAGGACAGGAGGATCATGTCAGCATGGGAACCATCGCCGCTCGCAAGGCTATGGAGATCATGAAGAATGTCCGCCGTGTGCTTGCTATGGAGATCATGGGCTCC
>JAEIGA010018898.1_pt1 | contig 10505 bp, 9 predicted proteins | sample 9270691 | NCBI WGS metagenome assembly JAEIGA01 (sample SAMN17057246, study PRJNA624740) | gut metagenome | biome: biome; isolation source: fecal sample | host: Bos grunniens | place: China: Xizang | collected 2019
AGTGCATCTTCAAATATTTGTGCTTGCCCGTAGTTATTATACTTCGATATTAACCAGAGTAACCTCGCCAAAAATCGTCTTTTACGAATTTATATCAATTTTTCTTGACGCTTTTTAAGACAAGGCACGATAGCCTTCGGCGTTTACATGTGTGTAAAATTTGTGTAATTTGTGGGAGAAAAAATAACTCCTAAGGAGGTTATAGCAAACCGAGTTCGAGTTGGGCTTCTTCGGACATCATTGAGCGGTCCCATTCGGGTTCGAATACGAGGTTGACATTGACGGATTTTACGCCTTCGACAGATTCGATTTTCATTTTGACGTCTTCCATAATGAATTCGGCAGCAGGACAGTTGGGAGCTGTGAGGGTCATGTCGATGATGACGTCGCCGTTGTTGGTTTCGATGCGATAGATGAGACCAAGGTCGTAGATGTTGACTGGGATTTCGGGGTCGAAAACAGTTTTGAGCATTGCGACAATGCGTTCTTCAAGTTCGAGGAATTCGTTCATAATCAATGATGAATTAGGAGTGAGGAATGAGGAATGTTTGAATTTTTAGTTCTCGATTCTTAATTTTCAATTTTCTTGTGCAAAGATACGAATTTTTTTTTGTAATTTTGTACCTTTAAAAGTAAAAGTTAAAAAAGGTATGAAAATTGGTAATGTAGAGTTTGGAAAAGAGCCTTTGTTTTTGGCTCCGATGGAGGATGTTACGGATCCGGCGTTCAGATTGTTGTGTAAACGATTTGGGGCGGATATGGTTTATACTGAGTTTGTTAGCGCTGATGCTTTGATACGAAGTGTGAAGCGTACGGAGCAAAAATTGACTATACATGAGGAGGAGCGTCCGGTGGCGATACAGATTTATGGCAAGGATGTGGACACGATGGTAGAGGCGGCGAAAATAGTGGAAGAAGCGCGTCCGGATATCTTGGACTTGAATTTTGGTTGCCCTGTGAAGAAGGTGGCAGGCAAAGGTGCGGGTTCGGGTATGCTGAGAGATGTGCCTAAGTTGTTGGCTATCACGAAAGCAGTGGTTGAGGCGGTGAATATACCTGTTACGGTGAAGACTCGTTTGGGTTGGGATGATGGGTCGAAGATTATTGTTGATTTGGCGGAGGCGATACAAGATTGTGGTGCTCAGGCGTTGGCAATACATGGTCGTACGAGAGCGCAGATGTATACGGGAGAGGCAGATTGGACATTGATTGGTGAGGTGAAGAATAATCCGCGTATGAGGATTCCGATTATAGGCAATGGCGATGTGACGACGCCAGAGAGGGCGCGTGAGTGCTTTGATAAGTATGGCGTTGATGCTGTGATGATTGGGCGTGGTTCGATAGGTAGGCCATGGATATTTGAGGAGGTGAAGCACTATTTGCAGACAGGCGAGCATGTGGCGCCATATGAGATGCAGTGGCAAATTGATATAATAAAAGAGCATGTGTTGAGGTCGATAGAGTGGTTGGGCGATGAGCGGAAGGGGATTGTGCATAGCCGTAGGCATTTGGCAGTGACGCCAGTGTTTAAGGGTATTGACCATTTTAAGCCTACGCGGATTGCGATGTTGAGAGCGGAGAAGTTGGATGAGTTGTTTGCTATAATTGATTCGGTGCCGGGGATGGTGAATTCTTTGTAATATGTGTGTTTTTGGGGGAGTGGATACACACTGAGAGTGTGTATTTTTGAGGTAAGGAGAGGGTTGCTTGCAGGTTGCTGTATAGTATATTTAAATTTAGGAAAATTTTGGAACGAGTACACACTGAGAGTGTGTATTTTTTAGGGAAGAAAATAGTATGAATTTTTGTTGGATTGTATGGTCGCCAAGTGCGGAGATTTTGTCGGTTGGGAATTTCACTTTGTTGTGGTATGGGGTGTTGTTTGCGACAGGACTTGTGTTGGCGGGATTGTATGTGAGGAGACGGTTTGTGGAATTTGGAGTGGAGCTGCGACACTTTGAGAATTTGGTGATTTGGGCATTTTTTGGGATATTTCTTGGTGCACGATTGTGTCATTGCTTGTGTTATGAACCAGAGTATTATTTGTCGCGTCCGGTGGAGATGTTGTTGCCTGTGGGAGTCGATGAAATGGGTGATTATTGCTTCACGGGGTATCATGGTTTGGCAAGTCATGGGGGAATTGTGGGGTTGATGTTGGCTTTGATTTTGTTTAAGTGTTTTTCGAAATTGGATATATTACCGATAATGGATTGGTTGGCGTTGGCCACGCCATTGGCAGGTGGATTTATACGATTGGGAAATTTGATGAATTCGGAGATTGTTGGCGCGCCGACAGATGTGGTTTGGGCTTTTGTGTTTCCTGTGATTGATGGGTTGCCTCGCCATCCGGCGCAGTTGTATGAGTCGGTGTTCTTTTTTGCGTTGTTTGGAATGGGGGCTTGGTTGTTTAGAAAAATGCGTTATAATTCGGTGAAATGGGGATTTTATGTGTCGTTGCAATTGATGGTGATAGCAGGATTTAGGTTTTGCATAGAGTTTGTGAAAGAGGTGCAAGTGGGATTTGAGCGCGATATGGCATTGAATATGGGGCAGTGGTTGAGCGTGCCACTATTTGTTTTGGGCGTGGTGATGATGATTTATACGCAAAAATGTGGCGAAAATAGTGTAAAATCGGAAAATAATGGTTAACTTTGCATGCTAAAAAAAATGTAGAAAATATGAAGATTAAATTTTATTTGTTTGGTTTGTTGTTGATGGGGTGTTTGACCTCTTGTTTGGAAGGTTCGGTTTCGTCGTCAGCAGTGTCGGATGAGCCAGTTATCACTAATTTTTATTTGTATAGCGATAGTGTAAAGGGAATTAGCGATTATGTGTTTTTGATAAACGAAGATAGTATGTTGATATATAACTATGATTCGATAGACTATGGTACGCGAATTGATTCGTTGGGATTTACGATTACGCCGAAATTTCATGCGGTTTATGTCAATGATACACTAAATCTGTATGAGATGAAAGATTTGTGTTTGGATTTTAGAGAAGAGGTGAAAATTACGGTTGTGGCATCGGACAAAAAGACTTCGGCAGACTATCGAGTGAAAGTGAATGTGCACACTGTTGACCCAGATACATTTATTTGGAAAGGTGTTAAGAGCGAGGTGTTTGTTGGAGATGCTCAAACAGAAAAGGCTTTGTGGTTTAATGGAAAATTGATGTATTTTGCTGTGGTTGATAATGATTTGGTGGTGAATGAGAGCGTTGATGGTGTGGCGTGGAGTGCGTTGGCATCAGATTTGGATATTGATTTTGCATCGGCAGACTTGAATTACTTGGTCGGAACAGAGGATTTTATTTATTATTTCACTGATGGCGAGTTGTATAAGAGTGCCGATGGTGTGACCTGGACGTCGGAGGTGATAACAGGCATCGCAGTAGAGCATTTGTTGTTTGCGATGAATGGTAAGATTTTTGGCGTAACTGAGGAAAATAGAATAGCACGTTTGGATGATGGTATGTGGACGGATTTGGGTGTTTTGCCATCGGGGTTCCCAGTTAAAGGGGCAGCGATGATGGTTGCGCCTGCGCCTTCGGGTAGAGAGAGAGTATTTGTGGTGGGAGGAATTGATGTGAATGGCGGATTTTTGTCGTCGATGTGGAGTAGTGAAGATGGCGCATATTGGAGTGATATGACAGGAGGTAAGGAGCAATTTACGCCTCGTGCGTATGCTGCGATGGCTCAGTATGGCGGTGGTTTGATGTTGTTTGGTGGTGTTGGTGCGGATGATGTTGTATTGAAAGATGCACAATTGTATTCGAAAGATTTTGGATTGAATTGGGGCGAACCAAAAGCGAAATCGGAAATAGGTGATATGTATTTGCCACGTTATGGGCATTCGGCGGTGGTTACACCATCGGGATATATTTATTTGATTGGAGGACGAGCTTCGTCGGCTACATCGATTAATGATGTTTGGATGGGATTGAATTATGCTTCGTTGCCAGGATTTAGGAGATAATTCATAATTTATAATTCAGAATGCATAATTCACAATTGTTGGATAAATATCGACTTTCTTTGCCTTTGTCGAAAAGTGTGAGGGCGAGAGAGTTGGTGTTGGATGCGTTGGTGGGAAAAGAGGTGAAGATTGAAAATGAGAATGATGATATATTTGTGTTGTCGAGAGCGTTGTGCAATACACAATTGTCGGGCCAGGAGGATGGGTCGGGCTTGATGCTAGATTTGAGAGCTTCGGGTACGGCATTGAGGTTTTTGACTGCGTATTGTGCAGTGACAGAGGGTGAGTGGGTGTTGATTGGAACAGAACGATTGTGTGAGCGTCCGATACGACCATTGGTTGATGCGTTGAGAGGAATGGGAGCTGATATTGAATATGTGGATAAAGAGGGTTTTGCTCCGTTGAGGATAAGAGGTAAGGCGCTGAAAGGTGGGGAGGTGAGATTAGATGCATCGTTGAGTAGTCAGTTTGCATCGGCATTGATGTTGATTTCGGACAAAGTGGATGGGGGGATAGAGATTAAATATGAGGGCGATGTAGCGTCGCAATCGTATATTAGATTGACACAAAATGTGATAGAAAAATATAGAAGTGGGGTGAGACGTAGTGGAGAGAGAGATTGGTCGTCGGTAACAGTGTGGTATGCTATGATGACGGTATTGAAAAGAGGTGAGTTTAGATTTTTGGGATTGAGTTTAGATAGTGTTCAACCCGATAGAGCAATAGTGGAGGTGTTTGAGAAGTTAGGTGTTAAGACTAAAGAGATAGAGGGTGATGTTGCAATAGAGTGGAGTGGATGTAAGGTGGATAAATTGGAATTGAATTGTGAGAATATGCCAGATGCGGTGATGTATATAGCGGTGGCAGCATGCTTGTTGGGTGTAGAGTTTGAGTTGTGTGGCGTGAAAACATTAAAGATGAAAGAGAGTGATAGAATAGATGCGTTGATGACTGAGATGCGAAAGTGTGGGTATGTGTTGAAATACGATGAAATCGGTAAAATTTGTTGGTTGGGAGAGGTATGTGAGGCGAAAAAGAAGCCTTGTATAAATACATATAATGACCACAGAATAGCAATGTCGATGGCAGTGGTGGGTTTGATTAGGGAGATTGAAATAGAGAATATTGAGGTGGTGAATAAGTCTTATCCAGAGTTTTGGAGAGAATTTGATAGAGTCAAGAGTATTTGTTGTAAATAGGAACAAACAAGTTTATTACTAAATAGATATGAAAACATTAGAAGAAAAAGAGATTGAGTTAATCGAAGAATTTGAGGTTTATGAAGATTGGATGGATCGCTATCAGTATCTTGTAGATTTAGGTGGTGAATTGGAAGGATTGTCGGCAGAAGAGAAAAATGATGATACGTTGATAAAAGGTTGTCAGAGTCAAGTGTGGTTGGTGTGTGATGAGCAAGATGGTCGATTGTATTTTAGAGGAGAAAGTGATGCAATTATTGTAAAAGGAATAGTTGCGTTGTTGATAAACATGATGTCGGGCTGCACAGCCGAAGAGGTTGTGAAGTATGATTTTGGATTTCTCGATAAAATCGGTTTAAAAGAGCATTTGTCTCCAACTCGAAGTAATGGTCTTGTGTCGATGGTGGAGAAGATGAAAGCTTATGCAGTGAGACAGTTGGGGGGTAGGAGTTAGAAGTTATGTCGCGATTGTATTATTTTAATCCAGAGCATGATTTGGCATTAGCAAATGGTAGTGCGCATTTTCAGGCTCCAGAATCGGCAACGGCATTTGCAGATGACTTGTCGTTGTTGCCATGTTGGTTTGCCGAAGAGGTGGCGTCGGAGGTGTTGAGTGACCAAGAGTTTGGCGATGATTTGAATGTGCTAGGGTTGGATGTTGCTACTATACCATTGTTTTCGAAAGATAAGATAGAAGAGTTTAAAGTAGAGCCGTGGGGATGGGATTTGGCAGTGCGTAAATTTTTTCAGAATAATGGAGTGTCGGAGAAATTATTGCCTTCGATAGAGAAAATTGAAGAATACAAACAGTTGTCGCATAGACGACTGACTGTTGATGCAATGAACTATTTGCGTAGTCATTCTATTTATCCTGATTCTTTGCCACAAACAGCGGTAGAGTTGAAGACATTGGTGGAGGTTAATGCTTTTGCATCGAAACATCCAGAAGTAGTGTTTAAAGCGCCATGGAGCGGAAGCGGAAAGGGCGTGTTTTGGTCGTCGGGGGCATTGACTCCAAGTCTTTCGGGATGGTGTAAACGAGTAATAGAAAAGCAGGGTTCGGTGATGGGAGAGATAGCCTATAATAGAGTGCAAGATTTTGCTATGGAATTTAAGGTTGGGCGTGGAGATGTGTCATTTGCCGGATATTCGTTGTTTTTTACTGAAGGTAGTGGTATTTATCGAGGGAACTATTTGTGGTCGAATGAAGATATTGAAGCAGAATTGACGAAATATGTTTCGGTAGATTATTTGCATTGGATTCGTGATGAATTGGTGCTTTTTTTGCGAGAACGAGTGGCAAAAACATATACTGGATTTGTTGGGGTTGATATGTTTGTGTATGAAGAGCAAGGGACTTATCGAATAGACCCAGTTGTTGAGTTTAATTTGCGTATGACTATGGGTATGGTTGCTCGGACTGTATATGATAGATGTGTGAAAAAAGGGGTGAAAGGAGTTTTTACGATAGATCATTTTCCACCAGGACAATTGTTGGGAGATCATAAAATCCAAATGGAAGAAAACCCTATTCAAATAGAAGATGGTAGATTTGAAAAGGGATATTTTTCGTTGTGCCCTGTGACAGAGAATACGGTGTATCGGGCAGCGATAGTGTTAAAATAAATTAAAACTGTTATAAGTTTTTGTATTTTTGAAAAACAATTGCTAACTTTGCATCTTGGTAATTAACCTTTTAATCTTTTATCTAATAACTTAAAATCTTGAAAATTTTATGAATTTGAAAAATTTGTTTAAAGCAACATTTGCTTTAGTTTTGTGCTTGGTGGTATTTGCGTCTTGTGATGATCCTAATCGTCCAACAGAAAAAGGTAGCGAAGAAGTTTATCTTTTTGGTAATTGTAAGCAATCGGGTATGCACGGTTACACAATGGGTATAACTGATGGTAGAGATCATACATATTCGGCAGCATCTATGTTGGATGGTATAGATTTGTATGAAAAAGCAAAATATATTGTTGGTATTCGTGCTTATATTGGTGATGAAGTAAAAAATGGTTGTGTTTGGGTAGGAGATGATTATGAAAATCCTACGTATACACAAGAGTTTACATACAAACAAGGTGGTTGGCAATATGTGATGTTTGATGAACCAATTAAATTGAACAACCAAGATATTTATATTGGTTATACAGTAACAGGGGAAGGTTCTGTTTTGGCAGCAGAAAGTGCAAGTAAAGCACACAAAACAGAATGGATTTGCCTTGAAGGTCAATGGCAATTGTTGAGTAAGGCAGCAGGTAAAGCTTTGTGGTCGATTCAAGCGATTGTTACAGGAGGAGATTATAAAGATGAAAATCAACATGACCTTGTGGTTGAATGTGTGACAATGCCAAAGCGAGTTACCTCTGGCGAACCAATCAACGTGACTTGCGAAGTGCGTAATGCAGGTATTAAACAAACTGGTAATGTGGAAGTTGAGTGTGTGATAGGAGGTTCTTCAGTTTCGGTTACAGTGCCAGAAAAATTGATGAATGGACAATCGGCGTTTATAACATTCCCAGTGATTTCGGCACCTGCAGCAGGTGGTAGTGTTGAAGCATCGGTAATAGCAACAGAAGCTGGTGTAACAGAAGATCGCGAGGCTGATAATACAGTGAAGAAAACACTCAGTGTTTATTCTGAAACAGTTGCACGTAATTGCATTTATATCGAACAATTTACAGGTCAAGATTGTCCAAACTGTCCAGGTGGATCAAAAGCAATGTCGGAAGCGATTGCAAAAATGACAAATCCAAATGCAGCTGTATGGGTAGCACACCACACTTATGGTACAGATCAGTTTACTATTAATGGAAGTTTGTCGATTGCAAATTATCTTTATGTGAATGCAGCTCCACAATGTAATATCAATCGTTTGCCAATGGATTATGGTATGGGTGTAGAAGAACTTATTTGGCACCCAGGTTATGCAACAAAAGCAATTCTTGAAAGAGCATTGAATGAGCCAGGTCTTGCAACAATTGAACTTAGCCGCACTTATAACGCAGAGACTCGTGAATTGGCAGTTGAAGTGAAAGGTCGTGCAATAGAAAAAGATGCTTATATCACAACAATTGTTACACAAAGCGGTATTGTGGCAAGACAAAGTGGAGCAACAGGTGAATATGTACATAATAATGCTCCTCGTGCATTCTTGACAGCACCAAAAGGTGATAAACTCGAGCTTGATGCTGAAGGTAATTATACAGTGACTTATACATACACAATTCCAGCAACTGTTGGTAGCTTTGAATGTCTTCCAGAAAATATGGATGTAGCAGTATTGGTTCATGGTAATATCTCGGATCCAGAAAGTCGATTGGTTTATAATGCAGATCAAGTGTCGGTAGTGCCAGAAGTTTCGTCGGCAGCTATGCGTGCAATGTCGCTTTATACAAATGATGTAGATGTGGATATTTTCAATGTAGAACTTAAACCAATCTGCGAACAAATTTGTTATTAATTCATAAAAAATAAATAGAGAAGCATCGATTTCAATCGATGCTTCTTTTTTTTGAAAATTTGTTTGCTATGTCGAAAAGTATTAGTAACTTTGCAAGGTAAAATAATTATATAAAAAAACACTTTTTTATGAGACTTAAAAATCTTTTTTCAGTGGTGGTAATTGCTATTTTTACTGCTACATTGTTTGTGGCTTGTGAGCCATCGGTTGAACCACAAGAACCAGAAGTAAAAGAGTATGTATACCTATATGGTAATTGTACTGATCCTGTTAATAATAGAGAAGATGGTAGATTTGGTATGAATCAACCATATACAATGGCAACTGCAACTTTGTTGAGTGGTAGTGAGTTGGCTGCTCATGGGACTCATATCATTGGTGTGCGTGCGTTGATTGCTGGCGAAGTGTCGGAGGCAGAAGTGTTTGTTTTGTCAGAAAAAAATCTTGAAAGTGCATTGGCTCGTAAATCGTTTACATGGGTCGACGAGGGTTGGCAATATGTAGTGTTTGATGAACCAGTGGCTATTACAGGCGATAGTCTTTATGTTGGATATAAAATTACAGGTACAGGATTTGTTATTGGTCTAGAACCAGCATCGAAAATGGTGTCTACAGAATTTATGTGGTGGAATAACGATTGGTATCAATTGTCGCAAATGGGCACAAAGGGCTATTGGTCGGTTCAAGCAATCCTCAATGGTGGGGACTACTCTGCTGAGACAGAATATGCAATTTCGGTAGATAAAGTGTTGGTGCCAAAGGCAACACGTGCAAATGATACTTTTAAAGCGATTGTGGAGATTAGAAATGCTGGCGTTTGCACAATTTCAAGTTTGGAAGTTGTGAGCGTGATTGGTGGAAAAGAATCGAAAGTTGATGTAGAACGTGTATTGCGTAATGGTCAGACTGCAAAAGTTGAGATTTTGGTGCCAGTAGGAGATGTTGAGGGTAATGTTGATTTTGCTCTTAAGGCAAACGTTAAAGGTCAAGCTGTAGAATCGGAAGAATATAAATCAACATTGAATGTTTATGCAGGGTTGAAACGTAATGCCATTTTGATTGAACAATTTACAGGTCAAAGTTGCTCGAATTGTCCAGATGGTGCGAATTCGATTAAAAAGGCTCTCGCGGAGTTGACAAATCCAGAGCAAGTATGTTGGGTAGCACATCACACATATTTGATTGGAGTAGGAGATGCGTTTACAATTCCTGGTACAATGGATGTTGCAAATGCACTTGGTGTTAATGCAGCACCACAATGTAATATAGACCGTAAAGTGATGAAATATAATGAAACAGCAAAAGAGACTCTTATATGGCATCCAGGTTATATCACATCTTCGCTTTTGGCATCGTTGATTCCTACACCTGCAGAAGCAACAATGGAGTTGACTCGTGAGTTTGATGCGGCGACACGAGAATTGAAAGTTGCGGTTAAAGGTAATTCGTTGAAAGATGTAGCGTATATCACAGTGCTTGTAAATCAAGATAATATGGTGGCATCACAAGCAGGTGCAGCTGGCGATTATTATCATACATCGCCACGTGCATTCTTGACTTCATCACTCGGAGATAAACTTACTCTTGATGCACAAGGCAATTATTCCGTAGAATATACATACACTATTCCAGAGAAAGTTGGTGGTTTTGATTGTGTGTTAGAAGATATGGAAGTTGTTGCATTTGTTCACGGTGATATCAATGATAAGAATAATCGCGAAGTGTATAATGCAGGAAAAATAGAAATTCAATAAATTAATAATTAATATTTAAAACTTGGAGTTGATGTGGGTTGTTTCTTATTAATTCCATATCAAACTCCTAACCCCTAATTGTTATGAAACTTCTTCAAGAAATCAAAGA
>JAEIGA010018899.1_pt1 | contig 10505 bp, 8 predicted proteins | sample 9270691 | NCBI WGS metagenome assembly JAEIGA01 (sample SAMN17057246, study PRJNA624740) | gut metagenome | biome: biome; isolation source: fecal sample | host: Bos grunniens | place: China: Xizang | collected 2019
CAAAAACTCCGCTGCTTTCTGAAAGACTTCGGGATCGGGCTTTGAGCGGGTGATGTTCGTGCCGTCCGAGATTGCGTCAAATGCGTCGGTCAGGGCGACACGCTCTAAAATGAATTTGGTGTTTTTACTGGACGAACCGATCGCGAGCTTATGGCCCCTCCGTCTCAGTTCGGCGAGCGTCCGGCGCACTGGCTCAGACACGTCCTCCGGTATCATTGTTTTCAGCGACTCCCGGTAATACCCGTTCTTCCGGTCGGCAAATTCCGCCTTTTCCTTATCGGTGTACTGCTTTTTGGATTTCTCCAGCACGATTTCGAGGCTTGCCATGCGGCTGACACCGCGCAGGCGATTGTTGATTGTCTCGTCAAAATAGATGCCAAGTTCATCAGCGAGTTCTTTCCACGCTTGATAATGAAACTTGTCAGTAAAGACCAGGACTCCGTCCAAGTCAAAAATAAGCGATGTGCTCATAAAACCATTTTCCTCTCATAAGGTGTGGCGCCCTCATAGGCGTTTGTGCGCAAAATGATGTTAAATAGACGCTCAACGCAGTCTCGAACGGCTTTTTCGCTCAGATCGCCGTTTTTCAGTGCCGTGCGCAGGTTTTCATCGTCTCCCGCGTAACCCGGCATAATGAGGTCGTTCCCAGCTTCTATGCACTGCCATGCGATGCTCCCGCCTGCGGGATGGGTTGCAGTCCAATCTGACATAATGATCCCCTTAAAGCCCCACTCATTGCGCGCGACTGTCGTACAAAGATCCCGGCTGTTTGCAGCATGTATCCCGTTGATAAGGTTATAGGCGCTCATGATTGCCATAGGTTGGGAGTCTTTTACCGCAATTTCGAAGCCGCGCAGATAGATTTCACGCAGGGCGCGCTCAGACAGGATTGCGTCCGTTCCCATACGGTTCTCTTCCCGGTTATTACAGGCAAAATGCTTGATTGTTGTCCCAAGCCCATTCCCGCTCTGCACACCGTGCGTCATCGCAGAAGCTATCCGGCCACTTACCAGCGGATCTTCCGAATAGTATTCAAAATTGCGTCCACATAGCGGATTCCTGTGGATATTCATGCCCGGAGCTAACCACCATGATATGTGATAGAGTTCCAATTCCTCCGCAACTGCCTTGCCAACGAGTTCGACCAGCGCGGTATCAAAGCTCTGTGCCAGCAGAGTGCCGATGGGGAATGCCGTGCAGTATTGGTAATATACATCCGCACCGGGATGCTCCTCCGGAGTGCTGAAATAACCGCCTTCCAGGCCGTCAAGAATGCCACTCGGATACGCCTCGTCCGTTTCCGGATCTACCTCATAGCACTTTTTAAGACGCAGCCCCGCCGTACCGTCCGACAAGACAATCCCTGAAATACCCAGCTTTTCAAGGAACTTGCCGCAGGTTTCACCTGCGCTGCCCGGCACCTTGGTTCCGGCGGAGCCGAGCGCTCCATTTGCCCCACTGACTTCGCCATAGAGCATAGGAATCAGTTCTTCTGCCGGGAGTTTCGCCGCAAGCTCCGCAGCTTCACGGTCGATCTCGTCAGTCATATAGACGGTCGTTTTCTCATTTGCGGGGAAAAACGAGATATCCGCCAAGCCGCGTTCTGCCGCGTCCGCCTGCCATTCCTTTTCCCGTTGCAGCACGGAATCAGGTCTTGACAGCTCCGTCAATTCCCTTTGCTGCGGGCAGATGTTTGTCACTTGCTCGATCACGGTTTCCTCCGACACACGGAGAACACCCGCAAGCGTCAGATCCGAGGACGAGTTGCCAAGCCAAAGCCCATAGCGTCCCGCCTCGACAAGCCACGCCGTCTTTTCCTCGTTGTACGAAGCGAACGCCTTGGCGGGAGCAGAGATCGTGACGGTTTCGCTTTCACCGGGAGCGAGCAGCTTCGTCTTGGCAAAACCGAGCAAGCGGCGATATTCCTTCGCCAAGCCCGTCTGCGGACAGGAGGCGTACATCTGCACAACCTCCCTGCCGGAATAGTCGTTGCCGGTGTTTGTCACCGTCGCCGTGACAGTCATGACGCTTTCTTCGGTCGTAACGCTTTCACACTTGATTGTAAACGAGGTATAAGAAAGGCCGAATCCAAACGGAAACAGTGGCTTGACTTGGAATGAATCGAAGTACCGATAACCCACATAGATGCCCTCGCTGTAGTACTCCTCGATCCCTCTATTCACGCCGCCGCCAAAGGTTTCTGCGCTTGGATAGTCTGCGTAGCGTTTTGCCCACGTTGTAGCCAGCTTACCGCTCGGCGTCACCGCGCCGCTGAGAATATCCGCAACCGCGTGGCCAGCCTCCTGGCCGGGCTGCGAGATGTTCAGCACCGCGCTCACGCAAGGCAGTATGTCGGTCAATTCCACCGGTCCTCCCGCGTTCAACAGCAAAACCACGGGGATGCCCTCCGCGCTCAGAAAACGAATGTCCTCTGCTTCGCGGTCGGTCAGATAGTAGTCACCCTTTTCGAGTCGGCGGTCAGCGGCCTCGCCCGCAATGCGGCTTATGACGTAGATCGCCGCTTTTGCGCCCGCGCAGTCGTCCTTGCTCACGGCGCGTCCATCCGGCATAGCAAACGGATTAGAGGCATATTTCTCGAATACGGCAGTCAGCCCTGCCTCTTCAGACAATCCTTCAAGGATTGTCTGTTTCCATCTTTTGCGAGCGTGCCAGTATGTTGTATCGTAATCTCGTATCCAGGAATCGCTTGTGATTGTAAAACCGGCGTCTTTCAGACCCTGAAAAACAGTAACAGATGCACGCTCGTTCACATCTCCAGAACCGGTGCCGCCCTTAATCGTATGGCCCGCGCCTCCACCGAACAATGCGATTGCACAGCCGGCTTTCAGCGGCAGTACGCCGTCATTTTTGAGCAGTACCATGCCCTCGGACGCAGCCTTGCGGGAAACAGCGCGGTTTTGAAGCTCCAGCGTTGTCACTTCACCGCTTTTGCTGCCGGTGTGACGGAATTCCTGTAATGCTTTCATAAAGCACCTTCCTTAAAAGTTGTCTTTGTTCTCCGTATACAGCTCTGGCAGGATCGCCGCCAGATTGGTAAACTCCTTGATGTTATGTCCGAACAGACCCTTCGTGACTTCCACGGGGATGTGGATGCCGTCCGGCAGCGTCTTGACAATCTTCCCGTCCACGACGCCAAATCCTACCCAAAAGCGGGAGCAGAACATGACACCGTCCTGATACGGATACCATTTGTGCGTCATCGCGGCGGCGCACTCGCCCTCACCGATGGCACAGACGAGGGACTGGCACTTTTCCGTGCCGATCACGCTCTCGTCATAGCCAAAGTCTGACGGGCGTTTGAAGTTCAGCTTCAGAAAATTCGGCCCTGCGCCGACATCCTCAATAATGTAATGACTGATACCCCACGTTTTCTGATTGACCGGCACACTTGGGTCACAGACATAGTCTGCGCGATCAGCACGCGCAAAATAGTGATCCTCCGGGTCCCACACCTTGTAACGCAGGTCGGAGCCGATGCTGTGCCATGGGAACCACCAGTCCAGCATCTCGCCTGTTACATGAGGCATATAGGTCGTGTTGCAGACGAAGCCCGTGCCATCCGCCTGCGTACCGTATCCGCATTGACAATAATCCTGATCCTCACCTTTGAGGTACAAGCCCTTCTGTTCAAACGGAATAGAGCCAATTTTGCTCGGGCCGTTTTGCAGGATTGCCAGTTTCTCTTGTGGGATCGCAGCCAGTTCCTGCTCAAAAAAGCGATAATAGGGCAAACTCTTTTCTTCAAGGCTCACGCCTACTTTCTTTCCCATTATGATTTCCTCCTATGTGCGATTTTTTGATGGATGATTTCTACAAAAACGCCCACATACCAAATTCCGACCAGCATGGCCGCACCGATTTGGATGGGATATGTTCCCACTCCATCCCATCCTGACGGGGCCATGACGGTAAGACCGATTGCCCAGCCGCACAGCCACGCCGCTGTATGGAACAGCCTGGGAAGGAGTGATGAGACCAGCACTGCCAAACCTCCGAGCGCAAACAGCGTGATAAAGGTCGCCGCGTCCGGAACGACCGGCAAACGATCCATCATAAAAATCGCTATCACGGCCCAAATGTCTCCCGCAATAAAGCCGAGCGATATGCGCAGAGCATCCTCCGTTTTGTTTCCGTTTGCTGAGTACAATCCCGCGCAGATCAGAGCCACAGCGCCGGTCTGAACGCCAATGTGCGGCGCAAGTACCGCCCAAATCGGCGGGAACAAAGCCACACATAGCGCCAGCGTCAAATTGTCCCGGTTAAGACTGCCTTTCATGTTGATTCCTCACTTTTTTAGAATCTCCCCGCCAAAGGCGGGGAGACTAGGTGGAAGTTGATTTGTTACTTGGCAGCTCTGAGCTTCTTCACATCCTGCTCCACGTTGAAGAAGAACGAGAAGACTACACCGATGAGAGAAACAATTGCAGGAATACCGCCGACAAGCATGCGCATCGCGACCAAAGCGCTCTCTGCCTGAGCCTCAGCGCCTGCCTGGTATGCGCCCCAGGCCAGCAACCAGCCAACCAGTGCAGAGCCAAGGCCAGTACCAAGTTTGATGCCAAGAGAGGAAACACTGTTGGTCAGCCCATCCAAACGCATTCCATTCTGCAGTTCGCCATAGTCGATCACATCGCCGATCATCGGAATGAGCAAACCGGCGACCCCGGCAAGGCCAACACCTTTGATAACAAGGCCAACGAGAATCAGCGGCAAATTTGCGTTTGCAAAGAATGCAAGCCCGAAACCGACCGTCTGGAGAACATAGCCTGCAAAAAGAGTATTTTTCTTGCCGAGCTTCATGGCAACCTGCGGCACAAAACCGGTAAGCAGAATCGTGGGGCCCATTCCTGCAATGGTGAGCAGGCCAAACAGCCCGGGATTGTGCAGAACATTGGTCGTGAAATAGATTCCGGCGCCGTTAAAGGTGCCGATCCCGATGTAGTTCATGATGGAAAGAACAAGAATGATCCAGAAATACTTGTTCTTAACCAGCAGAGGAAGCCCGACCTTCAGGGAAACCTTATGCTCCTCTTGGCTGACTTCTCCTGTAGAAGAAAGATGCTTGGTCTCTTTGCAGACGATTGCGGGAATCAGCAGGCAGACCGTAGAAAGTGCAGCATACAGCAGCGCCATGTTGCGCCAGCCGATGGCACCATAAACATTCGGGGTAATCATATTGAGCGCAATGATAATGATAAAACCGAAGATCTGATAAAGCGAATTAAGGCTCATTCGCTGTTTGATGTCTCCGGTCATCAGCGCCTGCATTGCGACGATAGACAAGGTGCTTGCCGTATAGGCGATGACAGCAGAGAAAATGTAAGTGACATACATCCAGACAACTTTGCCGGTGTAGCTCATGGAATCAGGGATCGCGAACACAAGGATCAGGCTCAGCACCAGCGGAATAATGCTGACAACGAACCACGGGCGAGCCTGTCCCCATTTAGTGTGGGTCTTGTCAATAATTCCGCCCATGATGATATCCGAAAAGCCATCAAAGATACGCGCGATCAGCATCATCGTGCCTGCTGTCGCCGCTGCGATACCCACGCTGTCAGTATAATATAAGGTTACAAAGGAGGAAATCGTGGTGTAGACGAGGTTGCCGCCGATGTTGGCGAGCGCATAGGACAAGCGTTCACCGAAGCTGAACGACTTGCTCTCGTAAAGGGCATTCGTGTTTGCCATTGCAGTATCTCCTTTCTATCATTTAGAGTCTGGTATCCCACTTCCCGCAGAAAGAGTCTACCGGGTCTTTCCCTGTGAACGGCTCTCGCCCCATCAGGCAGTTCATAACGCTTTCAACCATGATCGGTTTAAACTTATAGGCGTTAATGTAAGTTTTAATGCGCGGTACATCGAGCAGATGGTACGGATTAGCAAACGAAATAAAGATTGTCGGAACAACATTGATGTAGTTAGGGCAGTTTGCTCCCATCGGCGACATCCATTCGATGCGGACCGTGGTTTGGTTGCTTTGTGTGGCAAGATTTGACGCGTAAACGATCAGATCGTAATGCTCCTCAACAAAAGAGAATGGCTGTGCCACACCTTCCATTGCGGGGTCGGGCTCAAACACGGTGACTTCAAATCCCTCTTTTTCAAACGCATTTTTGACCGATGCTGTGAGATCAAGGCCATCGCCACCAAAGTAGCTCTTCCCCTTAAACTCTATATTGTAGAGCAACACACGCTTCGTTTTATCGGGAGAGAGCGGCAGGATATCCTGCGTGTTCTTGACTAGCGTGACCGCTTTTTGAGCGGCATCGCGCTCCATTTCCTTATGCTCCGCGCAGCCAACGATCTTCTTCGCGTCCTCATAGTCAGGAATGATATTCTTGGTGTGCAGGTTCAGCGCCGCCTTCGTGCCGAGAATGCGCAGGACGGCTTCGTTCAGGCGATCCTCGGTGATGATTCCGCTCTTGTAGCCTTCGAGCATATATCCAAAGTCCTCTTCGGTGTTCTTGCAGAAAAGGAACATGTCCGCTCCGGCTGCGATTGCGGTCGGGACAGCCTTCCTGCGAGGCATCGGCACACACATGCCCGCCATGGTAGAGGCGTCCGTCATAATGAGGCCGTTGAAACCAAGATGCTCGCGCAGCAGGCCAACCATTAGTTCCCTGGAGAGGCTTGCGGGAAGAATATCCTCGTCCTTAATATCAGGATTGATCTTCTTCGTCCAAGCGGGCTGCATGATGTGGCCGACCATTACGCCCTTGGTTCCGGCAGCGATGCAGGCTTCGTAGATTTTGCCGTAGGTCGCATCCCACTCCTCGCAGGAGAGGCCGTTGACGCTGGAGAGCAGGTGCTGATCGCGCTCGTCCACGCCATCGCCGGGGAAATGCTTCGCGGTCGTGGCAAGGCCCGCCTCCTGCAAGATGCGGACAAACTCCGCGCCTGCCTCGCGTACAAAATCGGCGTTTGCGCCATATGTGCGCGTGTTCATAATGGGATTGCGAAAGTTCATGTCGATATCGACCACAGGAGAAAACGCAACGTTTGCGCCGACTGCCTCCATTTCCTTTGCGCAGATGGTTGCCTGTTTGCGGACGTATTCGATATCGCCCGTCGCAGCGATCTGGAGGTTGCAGCCGATGTTCGTTCCTTCCTGCACAAGCCCATCACCGCCCGCTTCGACATTCGCGGAGATGAAGAGCGGAATTTTGCTCAAGCCCTGGGCCGTCTTGACGAATTCACAGAACTCCTTCATCGGGAGAGGCCTGCCCATGATGCCGCCCGCATGGTATTTTTCGGTGAGCATCTTCAGATACTCGGGATCGGAGGAGAAAGTGATCATGCAGAAGAGCTGCCCGATTTTCTCCTCCAAGGACATCGAGTCCATTGTTTCCTGTACCCATTGGATCTGCGCGTTGCCGAGAGAGAAAGGTGCTTTGCGTAGAATGTCAAGATTCATTTGTCGTGCCTCCTTCTGAAATACTTGATGGTATTATTTTATCGGGAATCACCGCTCTCTCGTAATCCGATATATTGACGGAACCATACCCGAATATTATCTTTCTTCAAGAAGATCGGTTGAAAAAACCGGAAGCTCTACTATAATAATTGCACAAACTGACCAAAAGGTTTGAGGCGTGGTCAGACGGTATTTGCGCATAGTGCAACAAAATGGAGGCGTGGAAATGAAGAAAGATTATCTTGCGGAAATCTCCCTGCATCAGCGTATGGAAGGAGAGTATCGTTATGAAATGACTCTTGTGATCGACAAGTCTGACGTTTACTTCTCCAAATTTGAAAAAGCGAAGCCGTATGTGGCGTTTCATTGGCAGGATAGCTATGAAATCATCTATGTTTTAAGAGGAGAGCAGACAATCCTGCTTGAAGACCGGGCGGTCATATTGAAATCCGGAGATTGCGCAATCATTAACCCGTCGATCCTCCATGCTGCGCAGAGCACAGAGGATAATCAGTTTATCCTTGTGATGCTCCCACTGGCCTTTGTTCGAAAATATATGCCCGGAGATCAACTCCTTCGGTTTGACCTGCATGTCCATTCAAACGACCCGCGAACCATTACGAATCAGATGGAGTTCAAGCGCGTTTTGGATGATATGTATGCGCTTTCCACGGTTAAACCCTACGGCTATGAACTTCGCTTAAACAGTCTTGTATTTGAACTTCTTTTTCAGCTTTTGCAAAACTTTTCGACCAATCTGCCGGGAACAGCAAAAAAAATATCCGCAAAGCAGCGTGAACAGCTTGCGAATATCATCAACCATGTATATGAAAACTATGGCCGAAACATCAGTATCGAAGAAGGAGCAGGGTTACTTCACCTTCAGCCACAGTATTTTTGCCGTTTTTTCAAGAAGCATATGGGCAAGACCTTCTTGGAATTTGTCAACGAGGTACGGCTGTATCATGTGTATCTGGATATGGTCAAGACCGATCTCCCTGTCAATCAGATTGCAGAAAAAAACGGATTTTCCAACTATGATACGTTTCTAAAAACGTTCCGGACCAGGCTCGGCTGCACTCCTTCGGAGTTCCGCGCTATGCCGTCTGCGAAAGCCACTGAGTTGTTCCAAGGCTCCGTATCCGGGAATTGATCGATGTGCTAGGAGGCTTATAAGGATGATTGTAACTCACACTATACAGAAATAACGTCACATTGCTCTTCTGGTGTGACCTGTTAAGCATAGTCAGTTGACTGTAGCGGCCCTCGGCTATAAGGGTATTTCTCAATTCATTGAGAGCAAAGACGAGCACTCTTATCTCGTCATGCGTGAATCTTATCTTGGGTCTGAACATGCTGAACACCTCGTCTTTCCTTTTTGATTTAAGTCTAATGCAGGAAAATCAGGTCTGCAAATGTGCGATTATTGATCGAGGTTAGAAAAGTGTGAACACTTTTCTAACTAATTGATACTGAGCAGTTCTTTCCTGCCGTGTCAACTATGCCTGCGTTTTTTGACGATTTTTTGCGATTTCCGGCACTTTGCTTCTGACTATTTTTCTGACTATTTCCCTCAAAAAACCTACGTCTGTATAGGTATGAACAGGTTCATATGCGTTTTTCATCGAAATCGGCAAAATCGCCGTACCGCTTGAAAACACTCGCATCCGTTGCAAATAAAGAGCCCCAGAGATTTCTCTCTGGAGCTTAGAAAGTGGTGAAGGTGTCCAGAATTGAACAGACGTCCAAGCACTAAGTTTTCAGCGTTTCTGAAAGCACTGCAGACTCATTGGCGGACTCAACCATAGGTCTGAGTGTTATCTGAGTATGTCAATTTTCCCTTTTTTGAGTAATATGATGATTCTCAGTACCAGATATACTGCGGCTGTCAGGAGCAGTATCCCGGTAAAGTAGTAACTTGCGTTATATACCTCATCGAATCTTCCGAGCAGGCAGAGCGGGATGCTGATCGTAAAGGCTATCGGGAGCAAAACTGCATTCAGTATCTTTTCTGCGTTGTATTTTTTGCGGCAGATCAGATACAGCATGATCCCGGCAGCAGACAGTATACCGCCTATTATCAGCCAGTAGTTATAGACCAATCTTGGCAGAGTCACAATGCCTCCGTTTCCCGTTGCTCCTTTCTCACCATAAATCAATACATCACCGCCATCAGCAGGGTAATAATACACCTCGTCTATCTCATTCTTATTCCCTATTCTCACCAAGGTTTCACTACGCTTACCAGATAACTGATCCCATCTTGTGCGATAACACCCTATAAAAGCCAATGATCTGCCGCTGTCCTGATCCTTGAAACGATCAATATCATAACCGCTGACATTTTCATCCAGCACGGCCACGATACTTCCATCCGACAGTTCTTCTACAGTCAGCGCATTGCCCGGATCCTTTATGTATATAGGGCTCATCATGTGTATCACCGCAATAATGATTATTATCAGTCCCAATACGAAACCCAGCAGTGTACTCGTGAACTTTCTTTTTGCAATAAGGCTTCTTGTAAGCGACAGCCCGTCTGAAGCTATATTGTTCAACTCATCTCCGGATACCGGTTCATTGATCCTTTCTCCTTTGATGAGTTCAGCAATGGTGACACCCAAACATTCGGAAAGAGCTTCCAGATTGTCAATATCTGGAAAGCCTCTTCCCGTCTCCCAACGTGAGACAGCCTTATCAGAAATATGTATAGCGTCTGCCAGTTGGACCTGTGTGAACTGCTTCTCCCTGCGAAGTTCTGCGATGAATCGTCCGGTTTTTTCAATATTCATAAACATTCACCTCCTGCAGAAACATTATCGCCATACTAACACAAAATCATCCTATGTATCATAGAGTTATCATGCTTTATCTATTAATACTTTTCTCTATACTGTTCCATCACATCCACGAAAAGTTCTTTAGTAGTCGGCGGTGTGTATGTTATAGCGTTTGCTCCGGCCTTTATCGTCTCTCTTATGCTCTCCGGCGTACTCCCTCCGGATGCTATAATGGGTACGTCCGGGTACTTCGCGTCTATCATCCGGACTATGTCAGGAGTCCTCTC
>JAEIGA010018900.1_pt1 | contig 10505 bp, 8 predicted proteins | sample 9270691 | NCBI WGS metagenome assembly JAEIGA01 (sample SAMN17057246, study PRJNA624740) | gut metagenome | biome: biome; isolation source: fecal sample | host: Bos grunniens | place: China: Xizang | collected 2019
CTTCAGCAAAAAGCTGATCGTAAGAGGGGTTGTGAAGAACCTCTACAGCACCGGTAATACCATACTTGGTAAGATCTAATGTTGCCATAATTATAAAAATGAATTATAAGTTAATATTGTCTTTTTTATCACTTCTGAACAACGGTCAAGTCCTTTTACGGAAACTTGCCGAAGTTCTCCAAGTGCAAATATATGCTATTTTATTTAATAACTCAAGCTAATTAAAGAAATTTTTCTTTAATTGTGGCGAAAAAGACGAAAATAGGCATTATATATGAAAAAAAAGCGGAATTGTGCGCTGTCATAATGATGGTTTTCTGTGGCTTTTCTTGCCGAATGTAATCTGATGCAGGTACAAATGCGCCCGTTTTGTTGGAAAGAGTTTTTGATTTTTGACAAAATGATTTCCTTCTGTTTTTATGTGCTGGACTGTGATTTTTTTATTTGAATTTTCAATTTCGTGCGTGAGATTGTTGTTTTCACCTGTCGGTGCAGCTAACTTCTGCACTCGCTGTAAAAAAAGAAAGCAAGCCTTTCTTTTTTCGCTCGTTTATCGTTACTTCACCTTTGGTGTAGCTAACTTCTGCACTCGCTGTAAAAAAAGAAAGCAAGCCTTTCTTTTTTCGCTCGTTTATCGTTATCTTCGCTGCGTAAAGGCTAAAAATTGATACCATGAAGATAATCAACCTATCAGAGCAGCACTCTCTGCTTTCTCGGTTCATAACCGAGATACGTGACGTGGATATACAGAAGGACTCCATGCGCTTCCGCCGTAACATAGAACGTATAGGAGAGATAATGGCTTATGAAATAAGCAAGGAACTGGACTACAAGGACATTACAATACACACTCCGAACAGTGATGCACTCCAGGCTGTCCCTGTCGACAAAGTGGTACTTGGCACAATTCTGCGTGCAGGCTTGCCTTTGCATCTCGGATTCCACAACTATTTCGACAATTGTGAGAATGCCTTTGTCTCGGCTTACCGCAAATACACATCGGAAAATGAATTCGATGTCATTGTAGAATACCTCGCATCGCCCAGGCTCGACGGCAAGACTCTTATCCTTGTCGACCCCATGCTTGCAACCGGTATAAGTGCCGACCTCTCCTACCGTGCGTTGCTTTCCAAAGGAACTCCTGCAAAGACAATCTTTGCATGTGTAATAGCAAGCCAACAAGCTGTTGACTATGTAATATCTCACTTCCCCGATGACACTATCCTCTATTGTGCCGCTATCGACCCTATACTTAACGAGCATGCTTATATTGTTCCGGGGCTTGGAGATGCAGGGGATTTGTGTTTTGGGGTGAAGGACTAAATAAATTTTCTGCTAAAAAGGCATCTGCTTCGTTATGCTCATTTTTGCAAGCAGTTATTTAGAAAACTAAACTCCTGCTACTTATTTGGGTGACTGAATCATCCGCAGCGATATAAACGATATAAGAAACATAAAACAGAGATAAAATGAATGCTAAAGTTACTATGCCTTGGGAGGAACGTCCCGAAGGTTGCACCGATGTCATGTGGCGTTATTCAAAGAACCCGGTTATCGATCGTTATGCAATTCCTACATCAAACAGCATCTTCAATAGTGCTGTCGTACCGTTTGGCGATGGTTATGCAGGTGTTTTCCGTTGCGACAACAAAGCGGTGCAGATGAATATCTTTGCAGGCTTCAGCAAGGATGGTATCAATTGGGAGATAGAGCATGAACCAATTGTATTCAAGGCCGGCAATACAGAAATGATTGAATCGGAGTACAAGTACGACCCTCGCGTCACTTGGATAGAGGACCGCTACTGGATTACATGGTGCAACGGTTATCATGGTCCTACAATAGGCATTGGATATACATTTGACTTCAAAGAGTTCTTCCAGTGCGAGAATGCCTTTTTGCCGTTCAACCGCAACGGTGTGCTTTTCCCGACGAAGATAAATGGCAAATATGCTATGCTTAGCCGCCCGAGCGACAACGGACACACTCCTTTCGGTGATATATACATCAGCTACAGTCCTGATATGAAGTATTGGGGTGAGCATCGTTGTGTGATGAAGGTTACTCCTTTCCCCGAGAGTGCTTGGCAATGCACAAAGATAGGTGCCGGCTCTGTACCTATCCTCACCGACGAGGGCTGGCTGCTCTTCTATCACGGTGTAATCACTACCTGCAACGGTTTCCGTTACTCGATGGGTGCTGCTCTGCTCGACAAGGATGACCCTTCAAAGGTGCTCTACCGCACAAAGCCCTATCTGCTTGCTCCGGCTGCACCGTATGAACTTGCCGGTGACGTGCCCAATGTGGTGTTCCCTTGCGCAGCACTCAACGACGGCGACAAGGTTGCCGTGTACTACGGAGCTGCTGACACCGTTGTGGGAATGGCATTCGGCTACATCAGCGAGATAATCCATTTTATGAAAAAGAACAGCTGCAAGCTGTAATGTGAAATAGAGTATGTTTAGAATCTGGTAAATCTGCAACCTTGATAACTTTTCGTTGCTGTACATTTGTACAAAAATTTATCATGTATAAGCAGATTTACCAGTCGGAAAACCCCGAAGATTTAGAGAAAGAGAGAGTAAAACAAAAGGCCATATTGTCATTGTTGCCTTTAACAGCCGGTAGTAGTGTTGATGAAACCGAATATGTTATATTGAACAAATATTGATTGATAGACTTAATAGATATCAATATACTTTGTACCGTCAGCCACATAAGAAAATTTATATTGCGGGGTGGATTAAAAGGCTAAATGAATTGGCTGAAATGCTACATTCAGAAATTCGATTTAAGGAAACAGATTTAAGAGTAAATGAATAGATGAAAAAAACTCTATTAACAATTGCATTTCTTACTCTTTTCTTTTGTATTCAAGGTTTCTGCCTTTCTAAAGAAGAGAAAAATGCCTCACCATTTGTAGGTACTTGGAATTGGACTGAAGATATTGACAGTGTACAATCCTTTACGATTTTTGTTGGTGAACGTAATGATTCTTTGCTTTTCTCTTTAAATGGTATATTCTATCGCGGAAATATACTACACGGATATAATTTTGACAACAATGGCAATCTTATTGCAGATGTAAGAGTCCCGTTGCCCAAAGGCAATAAGGTCAAAGGCAAGATAAGTATATTGATTTCAAATTTTTACGGTGATCCAAGAGAAGGGAGTAAATATAACCATGTTTCATTCGAACTGTTGAATGACACTACAATGTTGTTTATTTTGGATGACGACAAACCCTATTGGCCCGATACAGCCATTATGAGACGTAGAGATTATATAAATCACACATTCTCGCAGCGGGAAGATTATCACCTCTATAAGGTAAATAATAAATGACCGATGGCAGCTGCCATCGGTCATTTATTATTTCTTTTTCCTTCCTCTCTCTTCAAGCTTCTGCATCCATTCATACCAGTTGGGGATGTAGAGCGTTGCTATAACGGTGTTCAAGAGCATGCCGAATACAACCGCTGCACCAAGCGAGAGACGCGCACCGGCTCCTGCTCCTCCGGCAAAGAGCAGCGGCATTACTCCTATGACAAAAGCAAGCGATGTCATGAGTATAGGACGCAGACGGACATGTCCTGCTTCGGCAGCGCTGTAACGTATCTCATTTCCTGCCGCGCGGTAGTCGCGTGCAAACTCAACGATGAGGATGCCGTTCTTGGCACTAAGGGCTATGAGCAGGATGATGCCGATTTCTGTATATATGCTCACCGGTATGTCGGCAATCCAGCAGCCGGCAATGGCTCCGAGCAGTGCAATGGGTACACCCATTATGGCTGCGACCGGGCTTGTCCAGCTTTCATACTGTGCCGAAAGCACAAGGAATGCGACAAGTATTGCAAGACCGAGAATGACGGATGTGTTTTTGCCGGCACTCTCTTCCTGGAATGCAACTCCGGTCCATTCATACCCGAACTCCTCTCCAAGCTCTGCTCTGAAAAGTTGTGCAACCTCGTCCATCACCTGGCTCGAACTGTATCCTGCTGCACTGTTGGCGGTGATTGTAGCACTGTTATACATGTTGTAGCGTATAAGCTGATCGCTGCCAAGAATCTCCTCTGCTGTGACAAAGGAACTGAATGGAACCATTTCGCCACGGTTGTTCGGCAGACTGAGCTGCATGACATTCTCTATCACCTTCTGACTCTGTTCGCCGGCAGCCATCTTCACCTGCCAAATACGTCCGAGCAGGACAAAGTCGTTCACATATATTGCACCCATGTAGTAGCTTAGTGTCGACAACACGGCACCTACATCAAGCCCCATTGAAATTGCTTTATCGCGGTCTATGTTCAGGAAGTATTGCGGAACATCTGCTTCATAGGAACTGTTCATGGCAGCAATGGCTCTCTCCTTGTAATAGTTTCCGGTGAGGGCATCGACGGCCTTCTGCATCTCTGCCGTGCCTAATGCCTTCCGGTCTTCGAGCTGCAGCTGCAGACCACCGACGTTGCCTATGCCGGGGATTGCCGGCGGAACGAAGGCAAAGCATTGCGCCTCTTCTATTTCGACGTATGCCTGCCTGTTGAACCTCTCTACTATGGCTGCTGCCGATTCACTCTTTTTCTTGCGTTCGCTCCAGTCCTTCAGTACTACGAAAATGCTTGCTGCATTGCTTTGCTTTCCGCTGTTCATGATGCTGAAACCGCTGATGCTGATATTGGTCTTTACTTCGGGATATCCCGAAATGATGTTCTCAACCATAGCTGCAACCTTTTCCGTGCGCGCAAGGGAACTTGCCGGAGGCAACTGTACACTGACAATAAAATAGCCGTCATCTTCATCGGGGATAAACGTGGTGGGCCATTTGCTGAACATGAGTATTGCGAGTACCACGAGTGCAACGAAGCTTATCGATGCAATCCATGCTTTACGAAGCAGATAACCTACAGTGCGGTCATACAGCCTCTGTACAGCGTCGTATCCTTTGTTGAACCAACGGAAGAAACGTCCCTCGCTCTCTTTCTTTGTGGGGCGCAGGAGTATGGCGCTCAATGCAGGAGTGAGCGTGAGTGAGTTGAAACCGCTGAGCAGGGTGGCTGTGGCAATGGTGAGTGCAAACTGTTTGTAGAGTTCACCCGAAATGCCGCCTATCATGGTTGTGGGAATGAATACTGCCATCATCACAAGTACAACGCCGATAATAGGCCCTGTTATCTCTTCCATAGCCTTTTCCGTAGCCTCGCGCGCATTCAGCTTGCCTTCGTCGATGATGCGTGTGGCATTCTCGACGACAACAATAGCATCGTCCACAACAATTGCAATGGCGAGTATAAGGCCGAACAGAGTGAGGGTGTTTATGGAGAAGCCGAGAAGCTGCATCACGGCAAGCGTTCCTATCAACGATACCGGTATCGTGAGGCAGGGGATAAGTGTGGCACGCCAGTTCTGCAGGAACAGGAATATTACAAGCACGACGAGCACTGTTGTTTCCACAAAGGTATAAAGCACTTCGTGTATCGAACTGCGTACAACGTCTGTTGTGTCAAGTGCTATCTGGTACTGTACCTCCGGAGGGAATGCTTCGGCGAGTTCTTCCATTTTTGCCTTCACAGCCTTTGACACCGCGAGAGAGCTCGACCCGGGTGACTGGTAGACGGCAAGTGCTGCTGTAGGCCGTCCTCTGAGGCGCGAAGAGGATGTATATGTCTCGCTTCCAATCTCAATGGTGGCAATGTCGCTGAGGCGCAGCATATCGGTGCCGTCGTTGCGTATTACAATATCGGCAAACTGCGCCGCATCGCTCAATCGGCCCTGTACATTAAGCGTGTACTGGAATGCATTGTCGGCATCTTCGTCGAGTGTCTGTCCCACGTATCCTGCCGAGACGGCAAGGTTCTGTTTGCTTATGGCCTGGTAGACCTCGGCTGCCGATATGCCACGTATCCGCATCGCCTCCGGGTCGAGCCATATTCTCATGGAGTATTTTCCTGTTCCCATAATCTCCACGCCGCCGACACCGGGGGTACGTGTAAGCTGGTCGACAATCTGCAACTGTGCATAGTTCGACAGATAGAGCTGGTTGTAGTTCTCATTGCCGGTGAGGGTGATGAAGAGCACAATGTTTGTCGACTGTTTCTGCACGACCACTCCTTGTTGCGTAACTTCGCCCGGTAATGAATTGAGCGCGATGTTCACTCTGTTCTGTACGAGCACTGTCGCCATGTCGATGTCGGTGCCTACTTCAAATGTGACAGTGAGACGGTAGGTTCCCGAGGAGGATGATGTCGAGCTCATGTATAGCATCCCGTCTACACCGTTTACCTGCTGTTCAATCGGTATTCCCACTGTCTGTGCAATAGTCTCGGCATTTGCACCCGGATACATGGCTGTCACCTGTACTGTAGGTGGGGTGATGGAAGGGTACTGGTCTATCGGGAGCACGAAGAGTGCCACACCGCCGGCAACCAAAAGCAACAGGGAAAGCACTGTTGCAAATATCGGGCGTTCGATGAAGAATTTAGAGAAATTCATAATCTGGTCTTTTTTATTGTTTCTCCATAATAGGTGTTACCTGCATGTTGTTGCGCACCTTCAGCAATGCCTTTGTCACGTAGCGTTCATCGGGTGAGATTCCGCTTGTAATCAGACGCAGGGTATCGTTGACGAGTGAGCCTGTCTCTACTCTCCTGTATTCGGCCCTGCCGGAGTCGTTCACAATATATATGTACTTGCCGAGCTGGTCGGTACCTATCGAGGCATCGTTTATGAGAACGGCATTGCTTATCTTCTCATATGGCAGCTGTATGCTTATGTAGCTGCCGGGTTTCAGGAATCCGCCTTCGTTCATTATCTCTGCACGCACCTTCAGGGTTCCGGTACTCAGGTTTACGTCCGGGGCAAGATAGTCTATGACGGCATCCCATGTGAACTGCTTGCCGCCTGCCATGCTGAATGTTATATGGCTCTGGTCGATGCTGCTGTCTCCGCGTTCTATCTTCCTGAGCCACTGTCTGTCGCTTATCTCGAAATAGGCATACATTATGTCGTCCTTGTACAGACGACACAGCTCAACCGGGTTCATCTCACCCGAGATGTATGCTCCGACGGGCTGTTTACGCAGTCCTATGACACCATTCTCCGGTGCCTTTATATAGCAGTACTGCAGCCTTGTGTTGGCAGTTCCGAGCGCGGCACGTGCGTTGTCGACGGCTGCCTTGCCGCTCTCGACACGGCTCTTTGCCTGCAACAGCTCTATCTGGCTCACGGCTTCGCTGTTCATTGCGACCTTCATGCGCTCATAGTTGCTTTTGGCATATTCCAGTTCGGCCTTTGCAGTCTGTAATGCAGCTTCGGCCTGTGTCACTGCATTCTTGTAGAGTGTAGGTTCGATAACGAACAGCAGGTCGCCTTTCTTCACTCTTTTTCCTTCTGTGAAGTTACGTTCAACAAGCGTGCCGTTTACCCGGCCTACAATCGGAATTGTCGCGTCGGCATCAAGGTAGCCGGGATACTCACGCTTGAGTGTTATCTCCTTGACAATCGGCTTTGATACCTCAACAGGCATGGCGCTGCCTGCTCCAGTCTCTTTCCCATTCTTGTGGCATGCAGCCAATGTCAGCAATGCCACGGCAAAAATAATCCTTTTCATTTTTATGGTTTTTATTGTTACCAGCCACCTCCAAGAGCCTCATATAGATTCACAAGATATATAAGCGAGTATCCGTGTGCCTGTACCAGATAGTTCTGGTAATTCAACAAAGAGCGTTGGGCATCCAGGACATTTTGGAACTGGGTGAGTCCCTGCTTGTATAGTTCAAGGGAGAGGGTCAGAGTCTCGCGGTTCTGGTTTACGGCTTCGCGCAGTGATACTATCTGTGCTATGGAACTTTTGTACTGCGACATGGCATCCTCAACCTCCTGTACGGCATTGAGTATGGTGCTGTTGTATTGTGCAATGCTCTGGTCGAGGCTTGCACGTGCTTCACGTGTGGCATTTAGCCGTTCACCTCCACTGAAGATGTTCCATTTGATTGTGGGGGCAATTTCCCATGTAAGGCTTTTTGCACGTGGCAGGTGTTTCAGATTTTCCGATGCGTAGCCGATGGTTCCGGTAATGAATATTTCGGGAAACCAGTCACGTCGTGTTGCACCGAGAACTGCTGCATTTGCCTCGACCTGCCTTTCGGTTGCCCGCACATCGGGGCGACGTCTCACCAAGCCCGACGGTATGCCTACTGTAACCGGCTCGATATATTCGGGCAAATGGTATCCCTCTTCGAGCCAATTCTCCAGCTCTTGCGGATATATGCCAAGCAGCACAGCCATGGCATTCCTGTAGCTCTCTATTTTTGCCTGCATGGCAGGAATCTGTGCCATTGTGCTGTAGTAGACGCTGCGCGATTGTGCGACATCGAGTTTCGAAGCAAGCCCGCTTTCGTAGCGCGAGGTGACTATGTCCATAATCTCGCGCTGCGACTCCACGTTCCAGCGTATTACCTGCATTTCGGCAAGCGACTGGCGCAAAGAGAAATAGGTTGTTGCCACATTGGCTATGAGCGTGACCATTACGGCCCTGTACTCCTCTTCCGTAGCCATGAATAGTTTTTTCTGGGCCTTGGAACGCATATATATGGTGCCGAAGATGTCGGCTTGCCATTGCATGGAGACAGCTGTGCTGAATTGTCCTTCCCACGCCTCGGTGTACATCGTCTGTGCAATATTACCGCTTGTCTTGGTGCGTTGCCACCCGGCACTGAAGTCAAACGCCGGCAGCATCTTGCCTTGTGCAGTGCGCCATGCGGCACGTGCCTTGCGTATGTTCTCGATGGCTGCAAGCACCGAATAGTTGCTGTTGCCGGCAACTGCTATGAGCGAGTCGAGCACCGGGTCGTTGAAATTTCTCCACCATTTGTCGTCGGGAGGCAGTGTCTGGTTGAAATACTCGCTGTCGTTCCATTGCGTTGGCAATGATTCTCTAAGGTACTCTCTGTCTTGCTGTGCCATAGTGCTGCCCATAACGACAAAGAGCATAAGGGATAGAATAGAAAACCTCATCATGTATATTTTTACCATAAGCATGGTATAAACAAACAGATAAGGCATTTGGTTGAAAAGGAGGCTTTGACTGTTGCTATGTTGGGGGAATATCACAAAGTGGCAAAACAGCAAATAGCAAACAAATTCCTGTTCTTATATTAGCATAGTCATAAATAAACAGTTTATAACTTGCTCGGATAAACGCTTTTGCGTACATTTGTACGCATCAACCTCATTGATGGTTGATGTAACATATTGGTAAAAAGAGCGTTTTGTCTTTATCCTACGCTGAAATCTGGACAATTTCAACCCTTTGGATAATGAGCAAGGTGCTCACGTCAATGTTATATATACACCCGTTAGGGTGTGATGTATATCGCTTGGCGTGGGCTATTGTTTGTTACAAATGGGTGGGCAGTCCAGAGCCTCAGCGTGGTAACTACAATAGTTCCCACGCTACTTTTTTTGTATATATCCTTGCCTTGGGAACGGGTAGAGGAGTAAATAATTTGTTTTATGAATTCGAAGTCTGCAAAACTTATCCTTCAAAATGAAGTGAAGGATCCAACAACAAACGTACATGAGCCACTAAGTAACAAGTATGCATCTTGGAAGATTTTAGACTATCTTTGGGCTTGTCATATTGAAAAGCAAAAGTCATATGAATATAAAGAATGGCTTTTGAATTTATACAAAGAAGCAAACATGTCAGAAGAAGAATTAATAGCATTTAGCTCGGAGGTTGATTTAATCATAAAAGCAATTGAAAGATGTCATTTGCAATTAAACAAATAGAAATATTATGAGAATATTTAAAACATTACTTATTGCAGTTCTTGCACTATTATGCAGCACTGTAGCAACAGCCCACGATTTTGTGGTGGACGGAATTTACTACAACATTTTATCGGAAGAAAATAAAACAGTTGAGGTGACGAAAGGTGATAACAAGTACACCGGCGCTGTTGTTATTCCTGAAACTGTAACTTACGAAGACGTTACCTATTGGGTAACAAGCATTGGAAATTATGCGTTCGATGGTTGCTCAAGTCTTGCAAGCGTTGAAATTCCCAATAGTGTTACAAGCATTGGAAATTATGCGTTCGATGGTTGCTTAGGCCTTATAAGCATAGAGATTCCAAATAGTGTAACAAGCATTGGAGACTATGCGTTCCGTAATTGCTACTACCTTACAAGCATTGAAATTCCCAATAGTGTTACAAGCATTGGAGTGCAGGCGTTCTATGATTGTTTAGGCCTTACAAGCATTGAAATTCCCAATAGTGTTACAAGCATTGGAGATTATGCGTTCCGTGGTTGCTCCGGCCTTACAAGCATTGAAATTCCCAATAGTGTAACAAGCATTGGAGATTATGCGTTCCGTGGTTGTACCGGCCTTGAGAGCATAACAGTTGCAGCAGATAACAGTGTATATGACAGCCGCGAGGGTTGTAATGCCATTATAGAAACTGCAAGCAACACGCTTGTTGCAGGTTGCAAGAACACCGTTA
>JAEIGA010018901.1_pt1 | contig 10505 bp, 5 predicted proteins | sample 9270691 | NCBI WGS metagenome assembly JAEIGA01 (sample SAMN17057246, study PRJNA624740) | gut metagenome | biome: biome; isolation source: fecal sample | host: Bos grunniens | place: China: Xizang | collected 2019
ATAAATAATGGGAAGAATTTTAGCCATAGATTACGGATTGAAACGTACGGGTCTTGCCGTGACGGATACTTTGCAACTGATTGCCAATGCATTGACAACGGTTCCTACCAAAGAATTGCAAGCTTTTCTCGACGATTATCTGCAAAAGGAAACGGTGGAAAGAGTGGTGGTGGGCTTGCCCAAGCAAATGAACGGACAGCCATCGCAAACCATGCCTTACATTGAAAAATTCGTGGCGGAATTTCGTCGTCGTCATCCGCAGATGCCTTTGGAATATTACGACGAACGATTTACTTCGGTCTTGGCGCAAAAGGCTATTATCGCCGGAGGCGTGAAGAAAAAAGACCGTCAGAACAAGGCGCTTTACGACCAAGTGAGTGCCACTATTATCCTGCAGGCCTGGATGGAATCTAAACGGGCATTCTGATTATTCCGAGAATCTTTTGATTAGGTTGTAGGCTTTGTAGATGCCTAATTCGCCGGCGCGGCTCAAATCGCGCAGGCCTTCGTTGCGTTCGCCTAGATAAATGCGGGTGACGCCGCGGTTGTACCAAGCTTCGGCAAAGTCTTCGTTCAGTTCGATGGCGCGGTTGTAGTCTTCCAAGGCGCTGCGATAATCTTTTTGCATAAAGCGCATATTGCCGCGATTGTACCAGGCGTAGATGAATCCCGGCGCAATTTCGGTAATCTTTTCAAGGTCTTGCATCACCAATACGAAGTCGCTGCCGAAGTGTTTGTCATTTAGCTTTTCTTCTTGCGACTGTTGGAACAATATCTGTTGAAAACGAAGCTGGGCGCGCATGAAGTATGCCAATATAAGCTGTTTATCGAGATACAAAGCACGATCCAAGTCGCTGATAGCGTTGTCGATATCCTTAACCATGGCGAAATCCAGCGCGCGGGCAAAATAATAGGCGGCGTGGTTTGGTTGCTGGGCAATCTGCTGAGCATATCGGTCGATGGAGCGGAAATGTTCATCGATTTCGCTTTGCTTGAGGGCGCGTTCGCTGTGGGTGATGCGCGCTCCGTTCAGACGGGCACCGGCCAAGGAAAGTTCTTCCAAGTAAGGCTCGTAATTCATGGCCTTACGCGTTTCAATCAGTTTTTCTTCTTCGTAGAAGCTGAGGCTGAACATGTCTTCGATGGATACTTCTACGTTGAAATTCTGTACGTTGCCACGAATGGGATTGGCATAGCGCGCGGTTTGTTCGGCTTCGCTTTCGCTTACCACCACACGGTTGTATTTGTTGATGTCTTTGTCTTCCTGGCTACGTGTTTTTTCATCGCCGCGAGCGCTGAATTTGCGGCCGGCTTCTCGGTCTTCCTTCAGTTTGTTTTCCAAATCCCAGGCATCGAAATAATCTTTGTCGGCGCCTTTGGCATCGCCTAAATTTTTGCGCACTTCGCTACGTTGATAATAGGCCGGAATAAACTGCGGATAACGACGGATAATTTCGCTCAAATCGGCTTCGGCACCACGCAAATCGCCGGTGGTCTGACGCAGCAAGGCGCGGTTGTAGAAAGCTAGATCGTTGTCGGGTTCCAGTTCGATCACTTTGTCGAAATCTTCGATGGCGCGGTTGTTGTCGCCCACTTCGGCACGAATCAGACCTCGGTTGTAATAAGTCATGGTCGATTGGGGATTCAATTGCAACACGCGGTCGAAATCGCTGAAAACGCCTCGATAATCCTTGTTGTAATAACGCGCCAATCCGCGGTTGACGTAATAGCCTTCGTTGTCGGGTTCCAGGCGCAGAGCTTCGTTCAAATCGGTGATGGCATCCGGATAATCTTCCTTGAGCAGCAGCACGTATGCGCGGGCGGCATAAGCCGGAGCGTGGTATTTGTCTACCGCAATAGCGCGGCTGAAATCGTCGATGGCGCCCAAAGTGTCGCCTTCTTCAATGCAAAGCTGACCGCGGCTCATGTAGCCGAAAAGATAATTGGGAAACTTGCCCGTAAGCTGGTTCAAATCCTGACGCGCACCGCTGTAGTCTTTGTTGTAGATTTTGGCCACCGCTTTGTTTAGCATCAGGTTTTTGTTTTCGGTGTCGAATTCCAGGCCTTTTTCACAATCGGCCACCGCGGCGGAATATTCTTTCAGTTGCAGTCGGGCGAAACTGCGGCAATAATAAGCCCTCACCATGAAGGGGTTTCTTTCCAAAGCAAGGCTGCAGTCGTCGTTGGCGCCCTGATAATCTTCCAGACTCATTTTGGCAATGGCGCGGAAAAGATAAGGCTCGGCCAAAAAAGGTTTGACGGCAATAACTTGGTTGAAATACTGGATGGCCAATACATAATCGTTGAAATAGAGCGCATTGCGGCCGATGTTCATGACTCGGTCGGTGTTGATTTGTGCCTGACATTTGGGCGCAGCAAACAAGGCCGGCAAGATGATGGCCAAGAAAAACAATAAACGTGCAAGCGCTCTTTTCATGGATTTTTAACGCTGGGCTTTGGTTTTGTAATCGCAATATACGCGACCCTTGATAACGTTGCTCAGTTTGGCTTTGATCAGCTGTTTGCGGATAGGATTGATGCGATCGACAAACATTTTCTGTTCCAAGTGGTCGTATTCGTGCTGGATGGCGCGGGCGGGGAAGCCTTCAAACCATTCTTCGTGTTCTACGAAATTTTCGTCCAGATAATTGATGAGCACTTTTTTGCTGCGGGCAACACTTTCGTGGATGCCGGGAATGCTGAGGCAGCCTTCTTCGCTGGTATCGGTTTCGTCGGAATATTCAATGATTTCCGGATTGATGAAAGTCTTGGTGTAATCTTTGTACTGCGGTTCTTCATCGGCCAATGGACGCAAATCGAGGATGAAAAGACGGATGGCCAAGCCTACTTGCGGAGCTGCCAAACCTACGCCTTCCGATTTAACGAGGGTTTCGTACATGTTTTCGAGCAATTGGGGCAAGTTGGGATAATCGGCGGTGATTTCTTCGGTTTCTTTGCGCAATACGGCCTGACCGTACAGATAAATAGGCAATATCATAGTGTTGTTTTTTTGAGATGAATTTAGTGTGGCAAAGGTAATGCTTTTCTTGCGAATAAGGGATAATATTCCTATTTTTGTGACTTTATGTTTGATTTTGTAGCTAATAGAAATAAAAGATGAAACAGACCAACTACCAATTATTCGATTTCTTGGATTTCGATACCTCTCTGTCAAGTGGAGAACGTTTGTGGCGAGCTTGTCGTCCTACTGATATTCAAGAAATTAATGGCGATATCATTATCACCGTTCCTTTTCAACAACAGAACAATTCCAACGAAATTACCGAAGATAAAACTGTGGCCCGCATAGCGCTGCCTTTGCGTCTGAGAGCTTATGGCGACAAAGTGATGCGTATGTCCTTGGCATTTCAGGATGCGGTCGTTCACGAAGATTCTCCCATGTTGGATTTGGCCGACGAAATGAAGCCTCAGGCTTTGACTTTCGAGAAAGCAGATTTGCGTTGGACGGTGAAAGATGCTCAAGGCCGTACGCGTGCTTTGGTTAATTTCGAAATGCCTGTAGAAGAGTGGTGGAGCGATTTGCAACCTGCTCCGGCCGAAACCATCGACTTGCGTCTGTATCCCGATGGAAAGAAAGAAGTGGCTTTGTCTGCTTACGATATGTTCTCGCCTGCACGTCATGATGCTTACGCGCTGGCCTTCGTTACCAAAGACGGCCGTGCCGATCGTGCTACTTGTGCTTTTGCTGCCAAACCTAATGAGTGTTTTTATGGTACCGGTGAACGTTTTGCAAAGATGGACCTTTCCGGTCGTACCGTACAACTCTACAACCAGGATGGTCAGGGCGTGAACAATCGACGCACTTACAAGAATATTCCTTTCTACCTTTCTTCCGAAGGTTACGGTATGTTTTTGCATACCACTTATTTCGCCAAAATCTCTATGGCCGATCATTCTACCCGTTCCGCTCAAGTGATGGTGGAAGAGCCGGTTATCGATACCTTCATCATCGGTGGCGATACGCCCGAACGCATTCTTTACCATTATCGTCAATTGACCGGTTTCCCCTCGATGCCTCCCACCTGGAGTTTCGGTACCTGGATGAGCCGTATGACTTATTTCTCGGCCGACGAAGTGCAGGAAATCTGCGATCGTATGCGCGCCGAAGGCTATCCTTGCGATGTTATCCACTTGGATACTGGTTGGTTCAAGACCGACTGGCTCTGCGAATGGAAGTTTAATCTGGAACGTTTCCCCGATCCTAAAGGTTTTATCCAAGGTTTGAAAAAGCAAGGTTATCGCGTCAGCTTGTGGCAATTGCCTTATATTGCTTACGATGCGGCTCAGTATCAGGAAGCTGCCGAAAATTCTTATATCAGCAAAAGTGAAAGCAAGATTCAAGGTGCTTCCAATTTCAGCGTGAACGACTATGCCGGTACCATCGACTTTACCTACGACAAGGCTACTGAATGGTACAAAGGCTTGCTCAAGGAATTGCTCGACATGGGTGTGACTTGTATCAAAACCGACTTTGGCGAAGATATCCACATGGATGCCACTTATCACGATGCCGATCCTAAGGCGCTGCGCAATATTTATTCGCTTTATTACCAGAAGGCTGCTTACGAAATTACCAAGGAAGTCTGTGGCGAAGGTATTGTTTGGGCACGTTCGGCTTGGGCCGGTTGTCAGCGTTATCCGCTGCATTGGGGCGGTGACTCTGCCAGCACTTGGGATGGCTTGGCCGGTTCGTTGAAAGGAGGTTTGCATTTTGGTTTGTCTGGTTTTGCTTTCTGGAGCCACGATGTGCCCGGCTTCCACTCGGTGCCCAATTTTATGAATACCCGTTTGTCGGAAGATGTCTATGTGCGTTGGACGCAGTTTGGTGTGTTCAGTTCGCATTTGCGCTATCATGGATCTTTCAAGCGTGAACCCTGGCATTATCCCACTATTGCGCCCATCGTGAAAGATTGGCTGAACCTGCGTTATCGTCTGATGCCTTATATTTTGCAGGAAGCCGAAAAGACTACCCGCAGCGGTTATCCGATGTTGCGTGCCATGTACCTGATGCATCCCGACGATTTGGTTTGCCGTCATATCGACGACCAATATTACTTCGGCGACGATTTCCTGGTGGCTCCTGTGATGAATTCTCAGGGTGTTCGCAGTGTTTATCTGCCCGAAGGCAAGTGGGTCAATTTCTTTACCAAAGAAACTTTCGAAGGTCCCTGCTGGCTGAAAGATATCCAAGTGCCTTTGGAAGAAATGCCTGTGTATGTGCGTCAAGGCGCAAGTATTCCTATGTATCCCCAGGCGGTGGCCTGCACCGACGAAATGGATATGAGCAAAGCAATCAATGTAGTATTCTGATAAAAATGTAATTATGACTGTTCAACTATCTACCGCAGACATTATTGTCTTTATCGCCTATATCGTGGTGCTGCTGGGCATCGGTATCTGGGCCAGTTCGGGTAAAAAAAGCAATTTGTTCTTGGCCAATAAATCCTTGGGTTGGTTTGCCATCGGTTTGACCATGTGGGGCACCAATGTGGGTCCGTCTATGTTGGTAGCCAATGCCAGTAGCGGTTTCGAAGGTGGTATTGCTGCCGGCAACTTCTCGTGGTATGCTTTCCCTTTCATTATTCTTTTGGCCTTTGTTTTTGCTCCGCGTTATTTGGGTGCCAATGTGAGCACTTTACCCGAATATATGGGAAAACGTTTCGGCCAGAGAACCCGTAATTATATTGCTTGGTACACCATTGCTACGGTGCTGATTTCATGGTTGGCGCTGACGCTTTTCTGCGGTGGGGTTTTCATGGAACAGATTCTGAACATTCCGCTTTGGGCTTGTATCACCATTTTGGTGATTGTTTCGGCTGCTTTCGCCATTGCCGGCGGTTTGAAAGCCATTGCTTATACCAACGTATTCCAGATGCTTTTGCTAATTGGTGTTTCTATCCTTTTGGTTATCATGGGTATCGATAAGGCCGGAGGTCTTGGCGCCGTTATCGAGAAAACGCCCGCCGATTATTGGCATCTTTTCCGTCCGCTTTCGGATAAGGATTTCCCCTGGTTGGCCATTATCATCGGATATCCCATTATGGGCGTTTGGTTCTGGTGTACCGACCAGTCGATGGTGCAATCGGTGTTGGGTGCCAAGGATTTGAAAGAAGGTCAGAAAGGCGCTAATTTCTGTGCTTGGTTGAAGTTGCTCGATATTCCTTTGTTCATCTTCCCCGGTATTCTTTGCTTCGTGCTTTTGCCTAATATCCAGAACTCTACCGATTCATATATGCAGTTGGTGAGCCATGTCTTTCCTTCTGGTCTGATGGGCTTGGTGATTGTGGTGATGGTGGCAGCTTTGATTTCAACCATCGGTTCGGCTCTGAACTCTTTGAGTACCGTGTTTACCATGGATATTTATTTGAAGAAATTTCGTCCCCAGGCTAGCGACAAGGAAATTCTGTCTATCGGACGTTGGGTGATTGTGGCCGGCGCCGTTCTGTCTATTTTCCTGGCTATTGCCATTACCTTTATCCAAGGACTTAGCTTCTTCAATATCTTCCAATCGGTGTTGAGCTTTATTGCGCCTCCTATGTCGGCCGCTTTCTTGTTTGCTGCGCTCTGGAAGAAAACTTCGGCCAAGGCAGTCAATATCGTTTTGACGGGCGGAACCATCTTCAGTATCGGTTTGGGTATCCTGTATTATTGCGGTCTGATTTTCCAAGGCATGCATTATCTCTACCTCTCGGCCATCATTTTTGCTATCCTTTGTCTTTTCATCTGGGTTTACACTTTGGCTTGTCGCTCTTGCGCTGCCGTGTCGGCACAGGAAGGCGAAGTGCTGGTGCATGCGCCCATCAAGGTAAGCGGAGGTCTGAAACTGGCTTGGCTGCTTTTGGTGATTGCCATGGTAGGTGTTTATGTATTTTTCAATTGATTTCAATTTTTGTAAGAGATGAAGATTCATTCTTTAACTTGTTTGGCTTTGGGCCTATGTATGAGTTTGAGCCTCTCAGCACAACGTGCCAGTATCAGTTTGGATAAACAAAATTGGCGCACTTATCTGAGCAAAACCAGCAACACGCAGCCCACTTCGCTCGACACTATCGACGTGAAATTGCCTCACAATTGGGACGACTATTATGGTTATCGTCAGTTGACTCATGGCAATTTGCACGGAACGGCGGTGTATAGTACGCGTTTCGATATGCCGGCCGAATGGCAAGCCGATCAAGCTTATTTTATTCGTTTTGAAGGTGTTGGTACTTATGCTCATGTGCGTTTGAATGGTCATGACTTGGGTCGCCATTTGGGCGGTCGTGTCAGCTTTACGCTCGATGTGACGCAAGCCGTTAAAGTAAAAGACAATTATTTGGAAGTGACTGCCGAACATCCCGATATGATTACCGATATGCCTTGTGTTTGTGGTGGTTGTTCTTCCGAGTGGGGTTTCAGTGAAGGTTCGCAGCCTTTGGGCATCTATCGTCCCGTGGTTTTGGAAACGACGCCCAAAGTTAGAATCGAGCCTTTCGGTGTGCATGTCTGGAACAACGATGCGGCCAATAAGATTTATTACAGTGTCGAAGTGAAAAACTACGATACGAAAGCTCATCGCATTACTTTGTCGCAAGATTTGTTCACGCCTCAGGCTCAGATCAACGATAAGCAGTTTACAGACAGACAAGTGGATATTCCCGCTGGTGCAACGCTGATTTTGCAAGATTCTATGACTATGCCCAAGGCAGAACTTTGGAGCCATGCAAATCCGGCTTTGTACAGTTTGCAAACTCGTGTCAAGATGGATGGCGGCGCCGAAGATAAGATGTCGACCACTTTCGGTATTCGTAGTATTTCTTGGCCGGTGAAGCGTCTGCAAGCCATTGCGCGTGGCGAAAAAGCGATGATTTATGGTCCGCAGGGTGCTCGCGAAGTGGATGCGAATGATGGACGTTTCTACATCAATGGTGAGTCGCTGTTCTTGAATGGTGTGTGCGAATACGAACATCTTTTGGGACAAGGTCATGCTTTCTCGGCGCAGCAAGTGGAAGCCCGTGTGCAGCAGATGCTCAATGCCGGATTCAATGCTTTTCGCGATGCTCATCAACCACATCATCTTGATTATCAAAAATATTGGGATAAATATGGCGTGATGTTCTGGACGCAGTTGTCGGCGCATATCTGGTACGATACGCCGGAATTCCGTGCCAATTTCAAAGCACAGTTGCGTCAATGGGTAAAAGAACGTCGTAATTGTCCTTCGGTGGTGTTGTGGGGCTTGCAGAACGAAAGTACTTTGCCTACCGAATTTGCCAAGGAATGTTGTGAAATTATTCGTGAAATGGACCCTACGGCCCACAATATGCGCGCTATCACAACTTGTAATGGCGGTACCGGCACCGATTGGAATGTGATTCAGAACTGGAGCGGAACTTATAGCGGCAGTCCTGAAAAATACGATCAGGAACTGTCGAAACCTTCTCAGTTGCTCAATGGTGAATACGGCGCTTGGCGTACGCTCGATTTGCACGAAGAAGATTTTACTTTCAAACAAGATGGTCCTTACACCGAAGAACGTTTCTGCTCTCTGATGGAAATGAAGGTCCGTTTGGCAGAACAAGCCAAAGACAGTGTTTGCGGACAATTCCAGTGGTGTTATACCAGTCATGACAATCCGGGTCGTCGTCAGCCGGACGATGCTTGGCGTGTGATAGATAGGGTGGGCCCTGTCAATTACAAAGGCTTGGTGTCGCCTTGGGAAGAGCCTCTGGATATTTATTATATGTATCGTTCGCATTATGTCAAGGCCGAAGACGATCCGATGGTATACATTGTTTCGCATACTTGGCCCGAACGTTTTACCGAACCTAAATACAAGGTAGATATTCATTTGTTCAGCAACTGCGACTCGGTGAAGCTTTACAACGATGCTTACGAAAAATATTATCTGGGAACAGCTGTCAATCCGAAAGTTAAGGGTGAGCATTTGATTTTGCCGCAAGTGTTGTTGAAGTACAATACGCTTTTGGCGGTGGCTTATGTCGATGGCAAGGCCGTGGCCGAAGATTTGGTGCTTTATCAGGCATTGCCCGAAGCTCCCGGCAACGATAAACTATCGACGCGCGTACTGAAAGCTTCGAATGTGAAGTCTACTGCTTACAACAAACATTTGCTTAAAGCGGCCAAAGGCTATCGTTATTTGTATCGTATCAATTGCGGTGGCGATGAATATGTAGATAGTTATCGTCAGGTTTGGCAACAAGACAATATGTTGTATAGCAGTTCATGGTCGGAAAAGTTCGAGGATATGCATCCTTATCAGGCCTCGCAACGTCGCAGTTACGATCCGGTTTATGGTACGAAAGATGCTGCCTTGTTCCAACATTTCCGTTTCGGACGTCATCAGTTGCAGTATCGTTTTGCTTTGCCTAATGGTACATATCGTGTGGAACTCTATTTCGTGGAACCTTGGCATGGTACCGGCGGTGCCAACAATCTGCAGGCTCAGCGCGTATTCGATGTGGCTTTCAATGGCGAAACTTTGATTGACGATTTGGATATCTGGTCGATGGCCGGTCATGATGCGGCTTTGAAACAAGTGGTAGAAGTGGAAGTGAAGGATGGCTCTCTTTTGATTGATTTTCCCGAAGTGACATGTGGTCAGGCTATCGTTTCTGCTATTGCCATTGCCTCAAAATCGAAAGCAGTTGCCAAGGCTTTCAAAGCGCCTTCTTATAGCCACGAAGCGCAAATGGCCAATCGTGAGGCTCAACTGCAGGCAGAAAAGCGCAGTGCAAGCTTTATTCGTGATTATCTGACGCAATGGTCGTGGATCAAAGCCGACGAAGACCGCGTAGCCCGTATGCCTGCCGAACGTTTGCCCGAAGATAAGAATCCACGTACCAAGGTAAATTATCCTGTTGCCAAAGCCCAAGTTTCCGGTGCTTACAAGGCCGATCTCCAACGCAAGAAAGATTGTTACTTCTTTGCCGATACTTTGGCGCTGCATCAAACCCAAGCTGCGGCTTATTGTCTGCCCGAGGAACGCGACTGTGTGGTGTTCGATTTCAGTGTGGGCTTGGCCCAGCTTTATGCTTTGCGCATCAACTATCGTAATCTTTCTACGGAAGATTTGATGATACGTCTGCGCCTCTTGGCTTCGGATGGACGCGTGCTGAAAGATGCAGTGTTGACATTTACGCCCAACGACAGAGGCTGGAAAGCCTTGAGTACCACCACCGGTTCGTATATCAATGCCGGCGATTATAAAGTGGTGCTGTCGGCACCTTCGTTGAATGGTTTGGCTATTGAGAGTCTGGAGCTTCACCTTGACGGACGTGTGGCGTGCTCAAGCATTTCCTACCGTGAAAAGCAGAAGTACGGCGTTGAGGAGTCTGATCTTGACACAATGATTGAGATACCGCGTTCTGTAATGGGTGTCGAGGTAGCGTTTGTGGTACGTCAGCCTGATGAAAAGCCGTATTTCAGAGTTTCAATGCGTTCGGCGTGTGACTTCGACGTATCCGCGATATGCGCGCGCTTTG
>JAEIGA010018902.1_pt1 | contig 10504 bp, 9 predicted proteins | sample 9270691 | NCBI WGS metagenome assembly JAEIGA01 (sample SAMN17057246, study PRJNA624740) | gut metagenome | biome: biome; isolation source: fecal sample | host: Bos grunniens | place: China: Xizang | collected 2019
GGCAAAATCCGTGTATTCCGCACAGAAGAAAACGGTAAGCGTCTTCAAGACAGTGCAAGAGGTATCATGATGGAACCAATTCCATTGGATCTCTTCAAGAAGATGGTTCTCATGGCTGTTAAGCTCAACGAACGCTTCGTTCCTCCTTACGGCAGCGGTGCTTCTCTCTACATCCGTCCATTCGAAATCGGTACAAGCGCACGCGTTGGTGTTAAGCCTGCTGATGAGTACACTTTCATCATCTTGGTAACACCTGTTGGTCCTTACTTCAAGAATGGTTTCAAACCAACTAACTTCGCTATCATGCGCGAATTCGACCGCGTTGCTCCTAAGGGTACAGGTCGCATCAAAGTCGGTGGTAACTACGCAGCAAGCCTCGTAGCAGGCGAAAAGGCTCACGACCTCGGCTTCTCAGGCGTTCTCTACTTGGATTCTAAAGAAAAGAAATATCTTGACGAATGTGGTGCTGCTAACTTCTTCGCTATCAAGGACAACACTTACATCACTCCTTACAGCGAATCTATCCTTCCTTCAATCACCAACAAGAGTCTTACTCAAATCGCTGAAGACCTCGGCATGAAGGTTGAACGTCGTCCTATCGAAGTTGAAGAACTCGCTACATTTGAAGAAGCAGGTGCTTGCGGTACTGCTGCTGTATGTACTCCTATCGGTGAAATCGTTGACCTTGACAACGACATCAAGTACACATTGGCAAAAGACGGCAACCCTGGCGAAATGACTACTAAGCTTTACAACCACCTTCGCGGTATCCAAGATGGCGAAATCGAAGATATCCACGGCTGGTGTGACTTCGTAGAATAATCCGTCAACAATGCTTTAAAATAATTCCACGCAGCATCGGGTAACCCGGTGCTGTGTGTTTTTAATTGACTATCACGTTAAATAATCTCTCCCCTCCACAAAACCATGATCGATGCCAAAGCAATCATTCTAAAATATTACAAAGAAGACAGCGACCTTTTTCGTTCGCTATGGATTCACAGTGAATGTGTTATGCAGAAAGCACTCCGATGTGCCAAGTATTGCACGCTCGACATAGATATAGACTTTGTCGCCGAGGCTGCATTGCTCCACGACATCGGCATCTTCCGCTGCAACGCTACCGACATCTACTGCGTCGGTGACCTCCCCTACATCTGCCACGGCATCGAGGGTCGCAAAATCCTTGAACAAGAAGGACTTGACCGACATGCCCTCGTCTGCGAACGCCACACAGGCGCCGGTCTCTCCATCGACAACATCATCAACCAAAATCTACCTCTACCTCATCGCGACATGTTGCCGCTGAGCATAGAGGAGCAACTCGTCTGCTATGCCGACAAGTTTTTCTCAAAATCAGGCAACCTCACTGAAGAGAAAAGCGTCGAACTCGTTATGCGACAGATGAAAAAATTTGGCGACGATTCACTTCAACGCTTCCTCGCCATGCACCACCTCTTCTCTCACCCATAGTCCATCATCTCCCGTCACAAGAAGGTCGCAAATCACACCACAAACATCAATATCTCATTACTCTATTGCTCTAAATATTGAGTCTTCAGCCAATAGGCATATATCGGATCTTGAAATGAGATTTCTCCTGCCTTGTTATCCAAAATATCTTTTTTCACCAAAGCAGCCTTTGAACGTGCAATCGAAGTAGTTGACGATATATTATAACGGTGCATCACATCTGTCGAACTTATTGCCTTTTCACCGGCAATAAGCGCCTTGAGGTAATTGATTTGCTGAGTGGTCAAAGTCTCGGTAATTGTCACAAATAGCAGACTCAGTTGTTCTACCAATGCTGCATGAGATTCACGCACAATATCGGCAGTACACACATCTTTTGTTCGCAGCCATGACTGTTGCGCCAATTGTTGTGCATAATAAGGATGATTATCCACAAGTTTCACTATCAAATTACTTGCCTCGTCGGTAATACTCTTACCCGTATCAGCAAAACGACTGCTAAAAAAATCAACAAGATACGATGTTTCAATCTTATTGAGGAACATCAAATTACCAAATTTGTAGAATGGCTTTGATGTATCAGTAAACACCTCGAGCATCATGTGACGTTTGCTTCCGTAAAGACAATAAGCTACATGCTGATGCTGCTGCCAATGCGAACGCAATCTCTTCTGAAAATAATCAGGGTCGGTAAATTCGGCTATATTCTGAAATTCATCAATACACACCACTATCTTCAACCCCTTTTGTTGAGCTATCTTTTCTGCCAAATCAAGCACCTCATCAGGATTATGCTTTACAGCCTCCCAATCAAAATCTATTGAAATTTCGTTGGTTGGATCTGTACCTATAGAAATTTTAGGCACAAGATGCGTGAAAAAAGTCTTTGCATTTTCGACAGCCTCATCCCATTTTGTAGATGTGGCAGCAATCACCTTTTTAGCAAGCAACGAATAGAAATGCTCTTCATTTCGCACATTAAAAAGGTCGATATGACAGATTCGCAACCTATCATCTTGCTCCATAGCCAACTTTGCCGCCTTGTTTACAAGCGAGCTCTTACCCCAACGTCGCGGAGAAATTATGATAGTGTTAATCAACGACGTAAAGTTCTGAATCAAACATGCAGTTTCGACTTCACGATCTGTGAAATTCTTTTCTGTAGCTATCTTTCCAAAGACAAAAGGTGTTTCCATATTCAAAAAAGTATTATTATTCAAGCACAAAAATACTACAAAAAATGTGATTACACAAATTGTTGTTACAAAAAGTGTTGCAACGCAAAGTGTGTTTACATTTTTTGTAACATCACAATCGAATGTAGCGACATAGCATCATCTATCATTATGCGACAATAATTGCACAATAAATACGTAGTATTTACCGACAAAACAGACGCAATTCACAAAAAATCTAAAAAGCGACGACTATTCCTGACTAAAATTAAGTGCATTAGAGAGAAAATGCTTAATTTTGTAGTTTGAAAGCATTTAAGCATCAAGTGTGAGACGCTCGTTAATATACATATTAGGCATTGCGATAATAGGGCTGGTTATAGCATGCAACCCTACTCGCAAAGGCAGACTCAATCAAAACAGAGAGGGTCAGCCCACTAATTCTATTACCTCACAACTACAATCAATCATCAACGACAGTTCTGCTCTTGACATCAAGTCATTGCTTGAAGACAGTACATTGATAAACGACGGCACATTAGCAAAGATTGACAGCATTGCCGATACCGACAGCACGTTGTGGCAAACAATACCGTCAGACTCTGTTTCATCTAAGACTGCCGTTCTCAACAACTCAATCAATCTTAATGAGCTAAACGATACGCTCGGCACAAAATCAGACTCTCTTCAAAACGGTCGCACAAGTTTTAAGCGCATTCGTCGTGAAAAGGTCGATCTCGACAATATGGTCAATTTCTCAGCCAAGGACTCATTAGTGATGATTGGTCAAAACAATGCGTTCATGTATGGCGAAGGTAATGTTACATACGGAGACATCAAATTGAATGCCGGACAAATTAAAATGGAAATGGACAGCACAACCGTCTATGCCATTGGAACCACCGACAGCATCGGAGAGACATCCGGCAATCCTATATTCAGCGACAGAGGAGGTGAATACGAGTCAAAGTCAATGAAATATAACTTTAAGACTCAACGTGGATATATCACCGACGTCATTACCGAACAAGGCGAAGGTTATCTCCAAGGGGGAGCAGCAAAGAAAATGGAAGACGGATCATTCTTTGTCAAGGACGGTAAGTACACCACTTGCGATGATCACGAATGTCCTCACTTTTACATGCAATTAACAAAAGCAAAAATCAAGCCCAAGAAAAACATTGTTACAGGTCCGGCATACATGGTTTTGGCAGACGTCCCTCTGCCATTAGCTTTACCTTTTGGCTACTTTCCTTTCTCAAAAGACTATTCCAGCGGTATCATATTCCCAACATTTGGTGAAGACTACAATAGAGGTTTCTATATGAGAGACGGGGGATATTATTTCGCCTTAAGTGATTACGTCGATCTTGCTTTGCGTGGAGAAATCTACACCAAAGGGTCATGGGGTATAAACGCACACTCATCATACGTCAAACGATATAAATTCAAAGGAAGTTTCGACCTCAGCTACATTACCACAGTCGTTGGCGATAAAGGATCGGCTGATTATTCTAAACAAAACAACTTTAAAATATCATGGACTCACACTCAAGACGCAAAAGCCAATCCAAACATGAACTTCTCGGCAAGCGTCGATTTTGCGACCAGTGGATATTCTCGAAATGACCTTAACAGCTATTATAATAATTCTTTCACCGAAAACACAAAGAGCAGTACTGTCAACATGACATATCGTTTTCCCGGAACGAAATGGAGTATTTCTGCGACAGCCAACGTCTCTCAACGCACACAAGACTCAACGCTTTCGGTGTCATTGCCTAACCTAACCATCACACTCTCACAAGTTGCACCTTTTAAACGCAAGCGCAAAATCGGTGGAGAAAAATGGTATGAAAAAATCAAACTCTCCTATTCCGGACAGTTTCAAAACTCTTTGACAGCACATCAAGACGAATTTTTCAAGAAAAACCTCATCAAGGATTGGCGTAACGGGATGAAGCACTCAGTTCCGATTTCTGCTACATTCAATCTATTCAAATACATTAATATTTCTCCTTCTATCACACTAAATGATAGGATGTATTTCAATAAGGTCCGTCGCGAATGGGACCCTGCAGCTTCTGCTGAAGTTACCGACACTGTATTCGGATTCTACAATGTTTTCGACTTCAACGCAGCCATTTCAATGGATACAAAATTATATGGCTTCTACAAGCCTATGAAATTCCTTGGCGACAAGGTACAAATGATTCGCCACGTACTCACACCGTCTATCAGCTTTAGCGCATCTCCCGATTTTAGTGCTCCATTCTGGGGTTACTACGACTCATATTCCTACACTAATGCTGCAGGACAAACCATTACCAAAGATTATACCTACTTCCAAAATGCAATATTCGGCGTTCCCGGAAGAGGCAAAAGCGGTATCGTTTCTGTCAATCTTGCCAACAATATCGAAATGAAAGTCAAAAGCGATGCTGATTCGACAGGTGTCAAAAAGATTTCAATCATCGAAAACTTCACTATCGGTCAATCATATAATTTCGCTGCAGACTCACTTAATTGGAGTAATATCAACACGTCAATACTCCTACGCTTGGCTAAAAACTTTAATTTCAACATTAGCGCAACTTGGGACCCATATACATATCAATTGAGTCCAAGCGGCTCACCGGTGAGAGTAAACAAGACTCGTCTGCAAGCAGGAAAAGGTTGGGCTCGCCTATCAAGCACAGGGACTTCCTTTTCTTACACGTTTAACAACGACACTTTTAAACGCAAAAAAGATAACTCATCAAAAACCGCCGGAGACAATCCAAATTCAGAAGAAAACGATGATATGACAGCCACTGAAAACGAATCAGACATGGCTAATCGCAGACGAAAAAATAACAACAATAATACTTCTGAGAGTGATGCCGACGGATATGAAAAATGGGAGATACCTTGGAATTTAACATTTAACTATTCCATCAATTACGGCTATGGTGCATTCAACAAGGAGAAAATGGAGTATGACAGCAAAATTACCCAAAACCTCTCCCTTAACGGCTCCATACGCCCCACAAAAAATTGGAACTTCAACTTCTCTGCATCCTACAATTTCGAGACAAAGAAGCTCGCTTACATGAACTGCTCTATCAGTCGTGACCTTCACTGCTTCACTATGACAGCATCATTTGTACCTGTCGGACCTTACAAGTCCTACAACTTCCACATCGGTGTCAAATCGTCTATGCTTAAGGACCTAAAATACGACAAGCGTTCTTCCACAAGCAACGGCATCACTTGGTACTAAATACGTAAATACGACAAGCGTTCTTCCACAAGCAACAGCATCATCAGCTTTACATTGGTAATCTCTTAACTTGTTATCGCATACTGTTTGGGTCTTCGAGGGCAGCATTGTCAATCTCGTCTGCGTGAGCAATCAGTCTCATCGCAATATCTCTCAATGCAACAGAAAGCATGTTATACTCATCTTCTTTGAATGCCATTGATTTCTTCCGGACTGTGCACCCATGTATGCGTTGAGACAACCAACTTTGCGATTTGCCAAAATACTGTTTCGCTAATTGAGACTTGTTGATTAAGTCTTCAAGTTCGACAAATGTGTTCCATGTTGCCCCACATTTGTCGGCAATAACTATCTTGCGAATTTTTTCATCTTCTTCGCTATTATATATTTTTCTTTTTCCTAAATACATATTTTTTTGTAATTTTACCCCCGATTCATTATCGGTGGTAGGTTTAACACTAATTTTAAATCTCTTCAAGGAGTGCATTTAGCAAGCCCCTTATTTGTTGGATTATGGGTTGGTTTTTCTTTGTTTCGATTAGGTTGAGTAATCGAAATATTTGGAGAATCAACCCTTTTTCATAACTCATTTCATATAGCACATCCCATCTTTGTATAAACTTATATCGGACACCAATATTATTATAATAATTGTATTAAATACAAAATTAGCTTGTGGTATTTTCAAATCAACGAGTTATTATCTCTGCACTGAAAAATCAGTCGCAAATGCAACCATTTTGTCAGTAGATACAAGATTGACAAATATGCCTGTTATTGCTTGCGATTCTGTCGCTTTAGAATAAAGTAGTAGATTACTGTTATCAAGACAATAAATATTACGCCTTCAATCAAATACATGTAAATCGGCGAATTGTGCTCAAATAAGTATTTATCACCAATCCACTCCAATAGAACGAATATCGCACCTGCAATCATTGCTCGGATAAAACTTTGCTTAAACATAATACATTGTTTTTTAATCAACATTTTTCACAAAGATAATGTTTTTTAAACTATTCAGCAAATATTTGTTTGTATCGAATTATCTTCTGAAATGGAGAATTCCAAGTATATTAAAAGCTATATAAAAGTTATAATAAAAAAATAGGAGCATATCGTGATTGATATGCTCCCATAAATTTTGCTAAAAAACAAATTATTCTTTGTTGTTCTTTCTGTCTTTCCAAGCGCTACGAGCAGATTTTTCTGCAGCTTCTTCTTTCTTTTCTACAGCTTCCTTAGTATTCTTAAGAGCTGTTGACATTGCTGATTTAGTTTCTTCTGTAACCTTTTCTACAACCTTTTCAGTTTCTGTCTTTTTTGTAGTTTTAGTTGTAGTCTTAGCAGGTTCTGCAGCCGGTTCTTCAACTGCTACTGTATCTTCTACAATAGTGTCGTGGTCATGACCACAGCAAGTGTCTTCTACTACAGTGTCATGTGCACAGCAAGTGTCTGTACATTCAGCTTGTTTGTTACCACATGCAGCCATCACCACTACCAATGCAGCTGCGCTAAACATTGAAAAAATCTTTTTCATATCTGTATTTAAAATTATTTTTTGTTAACGAGGATTGACTTTTCAAGATTGAGGTTCTTGAACATTTCTTTGATGTCGCCAGAGCGAGTTTCTTCTGTCAATGGCATGAATGTAGCGATGATAGAAGTTTCGTCATTCCAACCATATTGAACAGCGATAGTAGCTTCAGCTACAGTATTACCATTGATAAGGTAGAACCATTCTTCGTCTTCTTCGAGGTCAGCGAAGTATTGGTACATGAAATCTTCCCAATTTTCAGTATCGTTAATGTCCGCTACGATAGAAGATGCATCCAAGCCACCTTCAACAGGGATAGAATAAATATAACCAGGGTAGCTGCTACCTGTCAAATAAGAGAGATAACAAACACCGTCTTCAACTAATTCTTCGAGCAAAGTGAGATTAGTGTTTAAAGATTTGATAGTTGCTACATCAGAACCCCAAGCAAAAGAAGGGAATGTATAAGATGTGTTTACAGGGTTAACTGTTATTGTGCATGAAGCTGTATTAGTACCATCTACTACAGTAAGAACTGCTTCACCAACGTGATGTGCTGTCACGTTACCTTTCTTATCAACTGTTGCTACGAATTCATTGCTTGAAGTCCAATTACCTGCAACTTCCAAAGCGCCTGTTTCGTTAACGTTGATTGACATGCCATCAGGCAATACGATTGGTTCATCATTCTTTTCGCAAGAAGCGAAAACTAATGGCATCGCGAATGCCATTGCTACAAAAAATTTCTTCATTTTGATTTTTAATTAATTAGTTGTTAGGATAATTTGGCACAAAGATAGATAATTCAGATTAATTGAACAAAAAAATAAGTATAAATTGCGTCAAATTTAATTAATTTTTTCTCCACCGATAAAAGCTAATAGACAAAAATAGGGAGACTGATTAAGCCTCCCTACTTTGTCATATCATCGAGTGATATTATTTTTCGCTTTTAGAAAGTTGTTCTTTAAGAGCTTGAAGTGCATCAAGGTCACCAAGAGTTGTCTTCTCGATTTGAGTTGCTGCAGTTTCTTCTTCTTTCTTAGGAGCTTTCTTAGGAGCTGCCTTGCGAGCTTCAGCCTTAGTAGCGTCTTCAGCTATGCGGCTGTGGCTAAGGATGATACGCTTGTTATCTTTGTTGAATTCGATTACTTTGAATTCAAGTTTTTCGCCAAGGCCGGCTTGTGAACCGTCTTCTTTAACGAGGTGCTTAGGAGTTGCGAAACCTTCTACACCTTGTTCAAGAGCGATAACCGCACCTTTATCCATTACTTCAGCGATAGTACCTTCGTGGATGCTACCTACTGAGAAGATGTTTTCGAATACATCCCATGGATTTTCTTCAAGTTGTTTGTGGCCGAGGCTCAAACGACGGTTGTCTTTGTCGATTTCAAGAACTTGAACTTCGATATCGTTACCCACTTGAGTAAATTCGCTTGGGTGTTTGATTTTCTTAGTCCAAGAAAGGTCTGAAATGTGGATAAGACCATCTACGCCTTCTTCGATTTCTACGAATACACCGAAGTTAGTGAAGTTGCGAACCTTAGCAGTGTGCTTGCTACCGATAGCATATTTACCTTCGATGTTTTCCCATGGATCGTTCTTAAGTTGTTTGATACCGAGGCTCATCTTACGTTCGTCGCGGTCGAGAGTAAGGATAACAGCTTCTACATCGTCACCGACTTTCATGAAGTCTTGTGCGCTGCGAAGGTGTTGGCTCCAGCTCATTTCGCTAACGTGGATAAGACCTTCTACGCCAGGAGCGATTTCGATGAATGCACCATAGTCAGCCATAACGACAACTTTACCTGTAACGTGGTCGCCAACTTTGAGTTCTGCATCAAGAGCATCCCATGGGTGTGGCATAAGTTGCTTCAAGCCGAGAGCGATGCGTTTCTTTTCATCGTCGAAGTCAAGGATAACAACGTTAAGTTTTTGATCGAGAGCAACGACTTCTTTAGGATCGCTAACACGTCCCCAAGAAAGGTCTGTGATATGAATAAGACCATCTACGCCACCGAGGTCGATGAACACACCGTAAGGAGTGATGTTCTTAACTGTACCTTCAAGTACTTGACCTTTTTCAAGACGAGAGATGATTTCTTTCTTTTGTTGTTCGAGTTCAGCTTCGATGAGTGCTTTGTGAGACACAACAACGTTTTTGAATTCTTGGTTGATCTTAACAACTTTGAATTCCATTGTCTTGTCAACAAATACATCGTAGTCGCGGATAGGACGAACGTCGATTTGAGAACCCGGCAAGAATGCTTCGATACCGAATACGTCAACGATCATACCACCCTTAGTGCGGCACTTAACATAACCCTTGATGATTTCGTCGTTTTCGAGAGCTTGGTTAACACGATCCCAGCTACGAGAAGCACATGCTTTCTTGTGTGAAAGGATCAATTGACCTTTTTTGTCTTCTTGATTTTCAATGAATACTTCTACCTTGTCGCCTACTTTGAGGTCCGGGTTGTAACGGAATTCATTGATTGAAATGATACCATCTGATTTGTAGCCAATGTTAACAACTACCTCACGTTTGTTGATTGAGATAACTGTACCTTCGGTTACTTCTTTGTCTTTTACTGTGTTCAAAGACTCGTCATAAGTTTTTGTCAACTCTTCACGTGTCTTGTCACCAGCTGTTTCGCCTCTTTCAAAGGCATCCCAATCGAAATCTTCGATTGGTGAATTTTTAAATTCGCTCATTAATTGTTAATAAATAAAGTTAATAATTCTCTACACTCAGACCACTATAGTCTAAGCGGGTGCAAAGTTACTACTTAATTCCGAATTACACAACAAGTTACGCCCATTTTTTTACACCCCACGCAGTCAGAAACATCAATACCGGCACTATAACTCCGATCAATGTATAAATTACGGTAAGAACCGTGCCTTGTCGGTCCTGCATGTATTCCTTGTTGTAAACAATTCTCCTGCGCTTCATTTCTCTTTTTAAATAAAGCTCTATCGGCAAATAAAGGAGTGCAATCAATCCCCCTCCGAATATCAGCAAATGCGATAAGCGCTATGAAGCTCACAGCGAGA
>JAEIGA010018903.1_pt1 | contig 10504 bp, 9 predicted proteins | sample 9270691 | NCBI WGS metagenome assembly JAEIGA01 (sample SAMN17057246, study PRJNA624740) | gut metagenome | biome: biome; isolation source: fecal sample | host: Bos grunniens | place: China: Xizang | collected 2019
AAGAAATAAGATTTGGGCTCCGGTATAAAAGTTCAGAAATCCTCCGTCCCGCAAAGCGGAATCCCCACATGGGTAACATAGGCCAGTCATCCCCAACCAAGTTCGCCCGGTTACATTATTAGTGTTGATTTCAGCAAAAATAAGTAACTAACGGCTGTTTTTATCAATGTTGTCAAGATAACCTTCCAACTCTTTAGCCAGGCTCTCTTCCGCTTCATTCATTTCACGCATCTGCCTATTGAGAGATATATTGTTGACACACACATTCAGTGCCATGATAGAGAGTATCTCGACAAGAGTCTTGTCTGCATATCTGCTCTGGTATGCCTGAATCTGCCTGTTGATTTCCTGCGCTGCCTTCCTGATGTCTTCCTCCTGCTGAGTCGATGTCACTTTAAGAGGATATTCACGTTCAGCAATCTTTATCTTTATGCTTTGCTCCATCTTAACCCTCGATAAGTGTAATGCATCTGTCAATCTCTTTGAGCAGTGTGTCAACCTTTCTCTTGGCTTCAGTGCCGTTTATGGCTCTGCCTTTGATGGCCTCTGTCAGTTTAAGGTTATCAATCTGTCTTTCCAACTCAAAAATCTGCTTCCTGTAGGTCTCGTTCAGAGCCTGTGACTGCGAAAGTTCTTCCTGAAGCTTTATGCGCTCGGATCTTTCCTTCTCATAAGCGGCTATCAGCCGTGTTATTTTATGCCTTACAGTCTCAAGCATCATTAAAACATTTTGACCAACATTGCAAATTTAAGAATTCTTGTTTAAAAATCAAAGCATTTCAATGAACCAGGAGGCCATTATTTTATTTTGTTGATCTTGATGGATTCGCCGTGTTGCGGAACATCCTGCTTTCTTGTGTTGGTGAATTCGAATGTCCTTTCAGCTTCGCTGCTTTGCATTTTGAGTTCACGCTGAATCGATTGCACCTGCGGAACATATCCCCAGCTCCATCCGGTTTCGACTATTTTCCACACTCCATCGTCACTGAGTGTGATGCTTTTCTTACGTGAACCGTCATCCTGTGTGTCTTTGTCTGACAGAACCACGGTCATGTATTCCGTTTCAGTGCTTCCGTTGACCTTGTAAAGTTTGAAAATGGCACTTTCACCATCCTTCATCCCTTTTTTCACAAGGTTTATGGTGCTGACATTCCATCCGATCGTCAGAGACAGGTAGGTGCTGATGTTATTGCTTGACCCGAAATACTTGGTGGACGCGCCCTCGAAGTCCATAAGATAAATTGCTCCAGGCAATCCGTTTTCTCTGACATCTCTGTAGCGCTGGTTCGTCCTGTCCGTATTCCACAAGGCACCTTTCAACTTGGTACCTTTATCATAATATACATCGTTGGTGATGTAGTCTTCTGCCCAGAATAATTCATGAATCTTTGCGTCGTTGTATCCGCTAAGAGCCAGTCTCGACAGATTTGGCAGCTCAATCTCTACATTCTTATTATATCCGAAGATCTCATCAGCCCCATTGTCCGCTATGTTGGAATATATACCGAACAACTCGGGTTTTGAAATGGTCAGATTAGAGAATTGCCCCATATATATTCCTCCTCCAACGCCGGAATAGGTGTTGTGTGTCTTGTTGTAGGCAGTAGTCAGGACACTTGTCTCATAACTTCTCGCCCTATTGTATCGGATTATTCCGGATCTGTATTGCAAGACGGCTTCTGATCCTGCAGTGATGCCTTTTGTAAAGACGCCTGCGCCATTTCTGGCTTCATTGTTTTCAATGTTTATGTTGTTGATTGTCAGATTCAATGCACCATAAGCTGCAATTCCGCCGCCATACAAAGCCTTGTTTGCCTGTATGTCTCCATTTACAAGCGTGATCGGCTTGCGGGTGCCGGTGTTGTTGTAAACGAGTACACCACCGCCGTATTGGTCGGATATGTTGTTCTTGATCGCACCGCTGTTTATGGTGAATGAACCACCTTTGACGAACAGACCGCCACCGCCATAAACATCTCCCTGGCTGCCTTTGTATACTTTATTGTCGGCAATTGTGACACTGTTCAATGTGATTGTTCCGTCTTCAAGATATACGCCTCCTCCGCAACCGGAAGTTGCAGTGTTCCTGTTGATTGTAACCGGATTTCCTGCCCTGCTGTCCACATTGATGTTCTGCACGAACATTCCTCCTCCGTCAGGAGCAGTGTTGTCATCAATCGCTCCGTTGATCAGGTAGAGGTTGAATGTGTAGTCCTTGCCTGTCTTGTCGCGGAACAGAAGGCCTCCTCCTCCCATCTCAGCCTTGTTTTCAGTTACGCTTACTCCTTCAAAGTAGGCGTTAAGTACACTTCCTGCAGGCAGGGTAGACCTGTCTGTGAAGTCGAATGCGATTCCTCCGCCGTAGCCTGCTGCATAATTGTCCTTGACGACAAGGCACGATGGCAATTGGTATGTCAGGACGGCCTCATCCAATTCTGCGCCGCCAGCATAGCCGTATATCTGTATTCCACCGCCATTGCCCAAGAAATTCGGGTCTGGAGTGTAGGTGTTAGGATTTACTGCCTCATTCCTCTGCTTGCCAAGGCATTCGTTTCCGGTTACGTAGGTTGTTCCTCCGACAAAGTTGAGCGATCCCTCCATTCTTATGGCACCGGCCTCACGCATTGCGCGGTTGCCGGTGAAATTGCAGCCGTCGATTGTACATGTTGTGTTTGGATGACCGCAGGCATTCCACCAAAGTACTGCTCCGTCCCCATGAGAGAAGTTGCCTGTGAATGTGGAATTGATAAGCTTCATGCTGTGACGGCTGCCTCCTCGGCATCGGATCAGTCCTCCCCATCCGTTATTGTCGCAGAAAGTCACACAGTCTCGGATGGTTACTCCGTCGAGAGTAATGTAGCGGTAACTGCCGAATTCATCCTTTGCAGTAGGATCGATGTCCGGCCTCAGGATGTCCTTTCCGTTTCCGACCATGATGACTGTTCCTAAGACGCCCTTGCATCTTTCTATAAGACAGTTTTTCAGAGTTGTGTATCTGTAGTTGTTGACATTTCCTGTATTTCCTACGTAATCAACCATGTCTGTGGTTGCCAGACCTATGACGCCGTGTTCTTTACTCGCATCTTCAGGTATGTAGAAGTTACGTATTGTGGTATTGTAAATTTCAATGGCTCCGATTGACTGGATTGCTGACACTGTAAGCCTTTTATCTGCAGTTGCAGATAATCTCCATACGCCATCCTTGTCGCTTGTGCGGTCCATTTGTCCGAATGCGGCACCGCCGTCCAGGATGATTCTTCTGTATCTTGTTCCATCATATCCCGGTACGTTGTCTCCGGCGTCAGCATCATTGTAATTGAAAGCAAGCTTTGCGTTTCCTATCACCCTGAACATAGGGGTGTCTCTTCTTCCGCTTATTCCATTGCTGATGGTGAGATCATTAGGAGATGTGTTCAGGATACGGAGGGTGGTTGCATTGCCCACCGTGATTGTACCGGTGATCTGGACGTTATTCTTTAAGATTATGATGTGTGTGCCACCTTGGGTATATGACATGTTTCCAACGGTGGACGGCCATTCATGATAGGTCTGTGCTTCTGCCTGAAAGATAGAATACAGAAGGCATGCAACGATTGCTATGTATCTGGAAGAATTCTTCATTTTGCAAATGTTCTATTTGTTCAGTTCCGGCCAAAGTTCCTTGTCTTCTTCAGGTATGATCTGAGTGATGATGCTCAGCTCCAAGGTCTGGAAGGCATGCTGGGCACCGATTTCTGTGGATGCTTCCAATGTGTATGACTCAAAGAGAGGATAAGTGAACTGATTTGCTCCTACGGGTGCGAGGTGGTAGTAGAATCCGTCGCTGCCGAGTTTCCATTTTGTGTTCCATCCGGAGCCCCAGATGAACTTTCCGTCTCCTTCTGACCAAGGGGCAACTACATCTCCCTTGTTGTTAACCCAGAATCCGACTATGGCGGCACGTATATATCCTGAAATGCTGCCAGTGTTCTGTATGGTCACGTCTTTCTTGATTGTGCCGACCACTGCATCCTCCACCTCCACATCAATCTGTGACGGAAGTCCGATCCTGAAGATGTACTTCTTGTCAGCTTCCCATGACGCGATGATTTCGCGGAAGGCTTTTTTCAGAAGATATTCACGTCCCCCGATATTGAACGATACGACAAGTCTAGTGTCAGCCCCCATCTCCTGCGGAAGCATCATGAAGATCGTCTCTGATGTGCCTATGTGATCCCCGGTTACGGCCGGCGCTTCTATATGTTCAGTGTAGACTCCGTTCTGACGCTGTCCGCCCTCGTAGCTCCAGCTGAACTCAATGTCATTATTTTCAACAGATGTCAGCATGCATGTTCCCGATGAGTATACTCCCTCTATGGAGATGTAATTCAGATAAACATCCTTAGGGACATCGCCAACCTTGAATTCCAGCGCGGAGAGGGCGTGGTGGAACAGAAGGTCCACTGCTGTCCCATCCTCTTTAGATTCGTCCGGACTGATGGCGAATACTATGTCGGGCTGGTTAGTGGCATCTGTTTTAGGATCGGTAGAATCTGCTGATGGAAGGGAATAGCTGAAACTTCCTTTACACTTGCCGGATTCTTGTGTGAAGGACGGCTCAAGAGTCACATTATCCTTTGTGCATGCAAATGCAAAGAAGGAGAGCTTCTGCTCAGGCCAGAATCTTTCGGAATTTCCGATACCGTCGCTTATGGATACCTTTTCCTTGAAATAAAGGTTACCTGCGGCGCCTGTTCCCAGAAGTGCGGTCACATCTATTGCCGGTATCCTGTGGGACGAGTTGTCAAATGCGCTTCCGCGTGTCTGGAGGTCCTGTCCTTTCCAGATGTCCTTATTGTTGTCATCCTCTGTCACAGTCAGCTGCAGTACCTGATCTTCGAAATCCAACTCGAAGGTGTCAGGGGCTGCGGTGCTTCTGGTATCAGCTTTTGTGTCACTCACTACATGAAACGAGATTCTTTCACCTGGGACAGGAATCTCCTGCCTGATTTCCTCCTGGCATGACAGGAGGATCGGCAATGTGATGAGACATGCTGATAATATGCTGCTGTATTCAGATTTAAAGGACATCGTCTTTTATATATATGGCGTTTATGGAAGGCAGGAGGGGACATTCAACCCCGCCTGCCTTGATATGGTATGAATTAGAACTCCATCTCGACGTCTTCGTCATATCCCTTCTGGAAATCATCCACTGTTACAGTGTATGTGATTGGGGTAAGTACAGGGGTTACGCCTGGAGTAGGACCATCTGGATCCTCGCCTCCGTCATAGCCGCCGTTGCCTTCGCCGAATACGAAGGTGTAGATGTACTTCTTGCCAGGCTTCCAGTCGAATGACACTGGCATTACTGCCCATCCATTGTAGATGCATACATCGCTGGAAGCATTATATGCATTACCTGCAACGTTGTATATCTGGCAGTTTACTGCGAGGTATGTACCACTATCCGCCCCTCCCACGATGATCCTAAGGCTATGGGTAGCACTTCCTCCACTGAGCCAAGCTTCTGTAGGGTCAGTAGGGAGGAGAAGCATGCTGTTTGTGAAGTTTCTTGTCTCGCCTGTTACATCAGTTGAGAGGGTAAGACCTACAGCGTTGTTGTCTCCAGCTACCTCTACAGCAGGGAATTTTACGGTATAGTCTGTTGGAGTATCAACTTCCCAAGTACCAGTTGCATAAGTGTGAGTCTTACCCTGTTCGTGGTCTACGAAGTTATTGTCAGTAGCGTCTGTCGGAAAAGTGAATACACCTACACCTGGAGTCTGTCCGACCTCTACGCCTGTGATTTTAACATGGAGCTGTGGGTTGGTGTTTCTTGCCTTGAACTCGATCTGTGAAAGAGCGTGACGGAAGTTAAGAGCAACCGGGTCGTTTGACTTTTCATGTCCCTTTGTTACAGCATAGAGAAGGTCCTTCTGCTTGGCAACATCTGTGTCAGGAGTGAAGTTTACGGTTGGTGCTGCAGGAGCCTTATCGATTGCAGTCAGGTTCATTGTGCCGTTGTAGATGGCGTAGAAATCATGTGTGCCGTCAGCTGACCAATAACGTGTAGTTGTCTGGTTTACCCATGCATTGTTTACAGACTTGATGTTGTCATTCTGGAAATACCACTGAGTGGCCTCATCCTTTGTGTAAGTGGCTGCAACATCGAACTCAGGAAGAAGGTTGTTGGCGCAGTATACAGCTGCTGCCTTTGTCTGGTTCTCAGCCACAACGCTGAATCCGATCTCATCGTTTGCACGATTCTGTTCGATCACCTGTTCCTTTGAGCAGGCAAGCAGAGCTGCCGCCGCCATTGCTCCGAAAATGATTTTTTTCATAACGTGTCAGTAATTAAAAATTGTTTATGTATCTGTTAATCTGTTCTACATCATAATGTCCCCTTCAACGATCTCCCAATCATCCACTGAAGGTTTGAATCCGTGTCCGTTCTCAATCGGCTGAGGAAGATCCAGGCCGTCAATCACGATATGTACCCTTCGCTTGTCAGGGGCGTTGTGTACCTGGTCAGTCACATCGAATCGTTCTCCTTCCGTTCCATATACCACTTTCTGACCGTCATCCATCCAGACATAAAGCTCCATCCTGTGCGGGGCATCATTGTCTTCATGATGACCGAAGGTTATGAATCGGCCTGTTATGGTGGAAACTTTATCGAAAGTTGACTCCAGGGGGAGTGTTATGTTTTCAAGATGGAGATTCTGGGTGCTGAGGTTGATGCCTCCTGCCATGCCTGAGATGGTTGCACACATCTGAGTCGCATGCTTGAGGTTCTTTACGTTACGTATCTCGTAGGTGTAGATGCATGTCAGCTCGACAGGATAGAGAGTGATGACATGTTCTTTGATGACCATTCTCTGGTCTGCTCCTTTGGTTGTGGTGCATGTGTAGCTGATGCCGCTTTCCGTGATGTCCACTTCTGTGGCGATGCTGCCCCACATCATGTCCGGGCATATCACCACGCGTTCCGGTTCCGTTCCTCTTTTCTGTGGTGGTGCATATCCGTTTCCGTAGATGCTCTCGAAGATGTTGCCATCTCTGGTGTATGCCTCATGACAGCAGAAGTCGTTCTTGTTTCTGAAAAGTACGCCTTCGGTGTCATTGTTGTAGCACATTACCATATATTGACCCACAGTGATGTTGATCTCACCGCCTTTTGTGCCTTTAAAGTCATATCTGCGTGGCTGACCGCCTTCGATAGGGTAGAAGAATACGCACATTCCCTCAGGATTGGCTTCAGGTGCGCCCATCCAATCGAAATCCACTCTCACCTTTACATCGTGGGGATGATGGGTGCAGAGTTCCTTGTGGGTGCAGGAACATGTGAGTATCAGGAGGAGCAATAATATCCTTTTCATCGTCCCCCTCCTTTTTTGTCTTTGTTAGTGTTTCCTTTGCCTATCAGATAGACAAGAGAGAGTCCGACCTTCGTAGGACCTATGTAGTTACGCATCTTAGTCGCCTGCCAGACATAGCAGTCGTCTATCGGCACATACTCATAGAATACTCCCCAATGGTAGCCGATGCCGATGGAAAAGTCAATGTTCAGACGTTTGGCAACCGGTACTGAATAGCCGTACTCAAGTCCGGCGGTCCAGTTCGGTTCATCTATGAGTCTGCCGCCCGGCTTGCCTCCGATGATACCCATGCTGCCCAGTTCGAAGTCATATGTGACCACCTGGCCATATGCACCGATATGATGTCCGCTGAGAGGCTTCTCCTTGGCGGCGCGTCCGAACCAGTAACGTATGCCAAGGTCTCCTCCATAGGTTCTCCAATACCAGTTGTGTGGATCACTCTTCCACCAGGCATGCATGTAGTTGGCTTCGAGACTGAATCCGCTTCCCAGATAGAATTCAAGCCCGGCATTCGGAATCAATGCCAGGTCGTACAGCATGTTTGTTTTGGCTGCCATGTAGAATGGCTTCCGGTGCTCGACAGGCTGCCTGGTGACTGGGGCTAATCCGGGATTAAAGTTGCTCAACTCCAATCCGGCAGGTACATGGGATTCAATATGAGATAGGGTTGGTGCAGGAAGCTTATAATACTTCCATTCTATCACAATCTGAAGGTTGAAGCTTCGGAGCGCCGGAAATATGTTGTCATACATGTATTTCCATGGCTTTCCGTCGTTATTCCAGATGAGTCTCTTCTTTCGGAGCTCCATGGTCTTTCCGTCACTTGTGGTGTGAAGTTCGGGACTATTCTCTATGATATGGAGGACTTCTTCGCGAAATGGAACATCTGCGTCTTCTGTCACCAGTCTGTGCAAGAGTTCCCAATTGATGCCGATCGCCTTCTCGACAACTACGCTGTCAGGAAATTCGATGTATTGGTTCAGAACGTGTCTGATGCTCTTTACGCGGTTCTTTGACAGTCTCTGGTTGTAGTCCCAAGTGCCTTCAGGGGAACATCCGGCGGAGATGTGTATTTTGGTGATCTTTCTGAATGTTGAGTCTTCGTGAAATTTCCTGAAACGGTTGACGAATCCCTCCATACGTCTTCCGTTTTCTTTGTACGATGGATCCCACATAGAAACACCCTGATGGAAATGTACCTCCAGGGTGTCTGAATTCTGCTTCTCGTCTTGAGCTTTCGCCGTGCTGATTGCAGCTGCCAGCAGGATGACGACTATGCTAATCCTACGAATCACTTCTCTATCCAAATGTTTAACACTGCAAATCTATCTGTTTGAGTTACATTATACAACGTATAATGGATGACTTGCGTTGTTTTTAGGATGAGTGGTTCGAAAATGTTGATGAAAAGTGACTGCTATTTGTTTTCTTCTATCGACTTCATGCCTTCTTCGATTGCAGATTTGTTTAAGGCGATGAGGTCGCTGTATCTTGCCGGAATGGATTTCTGAAGTCCCTTCTCAACGTTTTCCATCTTGACGACCGGTTTCATCTTGAGGTAGCCGCCGAGTACCGCCATGTTGTAGACCTTTGAGTTTCCGACCTTTGCCGCTACGTCAACGGCGTTGATGCGACATACCGTAATGTCTGTTCTTTCCGGATGTCTGACGATTCCGTTAGGATCGTAGATGAGCAGTCCGCCTGGCTTCACCGCACTCTCGAATTTGTCAAGTGACTGCTGGTTCAGGATGATTGCTGTGTCGTATTTTGTCACGATAGGGGAACTGATCTTTCTGTCGCTGAGGATGACGCATACGTTTGCAGTACCGCCACGCATTTCAGGACCATAAGATGGCATCCAGGTAACCTCCATATCCTGCATGATAGCAGAATATGCCAGAATCTTTCCCATAGAGAGGACGCCCTGTCCTCCGAATCCTGCGATTATTATTTCTTCTTTCATGATTACTCTGTTTTTAATACGTCCTTGATGTCTCCGAGAGGATATTTAGGGAACATGTTCTCCACCATCCACTTGTTGGCTGCAGTAGGGCTGAGTTTCCAGCCTGAGTTACATGTCGCAACGATCTCCACGAACGAGAGTCCGATGCCCTTCTGGCTGTATTCGAATGCCTTGCGGATGGCTGCCTTTGCCTTGCGTGCTGCAACAGCGGTGTGTACCGACTGTCTTGTGATGAATGCTGTTCCGTCGAGCTGTGCGATCATTGGAGCAAGCACAAGCGGGAATCCGTTGAGCTTGGCATCACGGCCGTAAGGAGTGGTGGATGTCTTCATGCCGAGCAGAGTGGTAGGAGCCATCTGGCCTCCGGTCATACCGTAGATTCCGTTGTTGATGAAGATCACAACGATGTTTTCGCCACGGCTGCATGCATGGATGATCTCGGCTGTACCGATTGACGCAAGGTCGCCGTCTCCCTGATAGGTGAATACATATTTCTCAGGCATGAGGCGCTTTGTCGCTGTTGCAAGTGCCGGAGCGCGTCCGTGAGCAGCCTGCTGCCAGTCAATGTCAAGGTAATTGTATGCGAATACGGAGCATCCTACCGGGCTTACTCCGACTGTCTCTCCCTGAATGCCCATCTCTTCGATGACTTCAGCGAGCAGCTTGTGTACTGTGCCATGAGAACATCCCGGGCAATAGTGCATTACATTGTCTGTGAGAATAGGAGTTTTCTTGTAGACGATGTTCTCCGGTTTCTTGATATCTTCGATATTCATAGTGCTTGCTTATTTCAGATTGTTGAACTTCTTGAACTCCTCTACAATTTCATCAGGTGTGTAGATGTTTCCACCCTGTCTTCCGTAGAAGCCTACAGGGCATGCTCCGTTTACTGCAAGTCTCACGTCGTCTACCATCTGACCGAGATTCAGCTCGATGCTCATCATGCTCTTTACCTGTCCGGAAAGTTCCTGGAGTCTCTTGGTAGGGAATGGGAAAAGTGTCACCGGACGGAGCAGACCTGCCTTCACGCCCTCTTCGCGGAGCTGGTCTACGACTGCCTCGCAGATACGTGAAGAACATCCGAATGCTACGAAAAGATATTCGGCATCTTCAGTCTGATACTCTTCATATTTCACCTCGTTTTCTCTGATTACCTCGTACTTGGCAGCGAGTTTCCTGT
>JAEIGA010018904.1_pt1 | contig 10504 bp, 12 predicted proteins | sample 9270691 | NCBI WGS metagenome assembly JAEIGA01 (sample SAMN17057246, study PRJNA624740) | gut metagenome | biome: biome; isolation source: fecal sample | host: Bos grunniens | place: China: Xizang | collected 2019
CAAAAGCACATCACAATTATCTACCATATAGCGGTCTCTTTTAGTATTTAATCCTTTATCCCAAACTTCAGATACCCAAAATATATCATCAGCTCTTTCTTTTAATGCGTCAAGCGCATGCCCTCTATAACTTTTAATAGGCAAACACAATTTTAATTTAACTCGCGGAAATAGGAAGGCACATTCTCCAAATAAAGTATCTGCTCCTTCCGCGCCTCCGCACAACAGCTCATCTTCTTCTCCAATAGATAAATCTGTTAAAACTGCTTTTAACCAATCAACCACTTCCGCGTCTTTCCCTCTTAAACGCGCAGTGGTGTGTCCAGTTAGTGCTATTTTCATTATTAAACCTCCTTACGAAATATAAGTTCTCCTTCAAACCAATTACCGCATAAACAATATCTATTTTCATTGCGGACAAAATAATAATAAAAAGTATAAGTTCCTTCAAATCCGCCATCCTTCTCAAAACCTAACGACAATAGATACGCGGAAACCGCGGCAATACTGTCTGTTTCTAACTCTATTGAATTTTTATATCTCATTAACATATTACTAATTTTCATTTTATTTTCTACTTTAACTTTTTTCATAAAAAATTACCTTTCCATGTTTACCCGCGCGTCGCATTTCTTCAATCATATTTTTAGTTCCTCTTGATTTTCCATCCCAAAAGGCAATCAAATAATCCGCGTAATTTGCCATCTCTTTGTTGCGGATTGGACCTGCAGAATTTCCATACATACCCCAATCTGCGCAAAAACTAGTTACTGGAATATCATTTAATTCCGCCCAACGTTTTCCCGCAAGATCAGCCCCTTTAGCTTCTCCGCAAACCACTTCATCAATCAAATCTTTTTCTTCATCCAAGGTCGCGGAAAGGAGACCCCAATCTCTAAAATCGCGACCTCCCGCGACAATAACTTTCATTAATATCTCCTTTTTCTATTGATCAATTCCTTTAAATCTTCAATAGTCATTTTATCTGTGTAAATAAGACCGCCTGCAATAACAATTGCGACAATACACACTCCGCTCGCGGCAGACGCAATTCCGCCAATAGCTGAACCTATTGCTTCTAAACCAATTCCTATAATTTCCATTCTACTCTTCTCCCACAAAAATATGCCATACATAAATACCTTGTTTGATAGTGTCAACAAATTTTAAATTATTTTGCTCTTCCATAATCCAATCAAGCGACCATCCGGTTCCGACGCAGTAAAATGTAACTACTTTGTCTGGTTCATCTGTATTAACAATAGACCAAATACACGGCACGCCCCTTGGATCCAGTCCTGCGGAAAGCACTGGTCCTCCGCCAGGAATGCTTAATTCAATCTTTTCTATATTTGGCTGTATTGGATATTTATAAATTGTTGTCATTTTTTTTCTTCCTCCTTATATTCACAATGTCCTTTAAAAAAAGGACAAAATAAATCACATTGTTTATCTATTGTATAGCGACAATGCGGAATTTTTGAAAAATCTATTTCCGTAATATTTTTTCTTTCTTTAGCAAATTTTTCCGCGTATTCCCAACCATAATGTTCTAAAAGATATTTAGCCTGTTGATTTACTCTCCAAATTTGATTTAAACGAATTTCTTCTTTTTCTTCAGGTGTATGTCTACGATAAGTATGTTTACCCATTAATAGAGAATTAATCCACATTATTTTTGGATCGTTCCGCATTTCTTCTGAAGCTTCTTCCCAAGTAATTTTTGGATAAGGATCAATTCTTTTCCCTCCAGGTCTTTTCTTAGGAGTGTTCGTTTCTGCGAGCAATACTGCCGCGCTATATCCCGATACTACTATAAGTTCATTATTCATAAAACACCTCTTTTACTTTCTAAAAATATTATAACATTTTAATTTAATTTTGTCAACTCATTTTTCATAGATTTAGTTTGACAGAGATAAAATTTTGTGTTATACTTATTATAAGGCAAGAAAGGAGAGCTTATGATAGACACAGAAAATAAAAATTTGGACTTTGAGGATGATGAATTAGAGGATACCGATCAATCCCTTCAAGAGTCAATAGAAGATAATCTCGCGGAAGAAGGTATTAAACCTGTTGTTAGATTGGATTATACTTTACAAACTCCTCAGGAAAGAAATGAATTAGTTAAACAAATTATCGATAGCACGCCTCCTGAAAAACTTACCAATAGATATTTAGAAATTTTAACAGATTATATTATATTTGCAATGGATAAAGAAGAGCGAAAAGAAAAGAAAATTTTAACAGATAATAGAATGGTAACAGTAAATAAACGAGAAACTTCCTATCAAGGACTAATTAGTAAGTTTGAAAATGGGGAAGATGGAATCTATAATATGATTGCGAATGACAAAAATATTATATTTACACCTAAAGTATCAATCACCCCACAAGATTTGGAGGAAATTCCCGCGCTAAGAGACTTAAAAGAAGCGATCGCGCAAGTAGAGGCGCAAGTTGGACGAGCTAGCGGAAAGAAAAAATATTTATTAAAGAAACAATTAATTGAAATGCGGCAAGATCAATATGTAATTAAAAATGCGTATCACCCGCCCATGTATTGTGTTAATGCGGTTAAAAGTTTTAGCACCATGGATTTTTCAGAGTCTGTTGTTATTACTGAAGAAGGAGAAGTAAAAAGTAACGCGGTAATTACATTATTTGATTCTAAGCATGTTTCTGCGCTATTGTGTAATTATTCAAGATTAAAAGAAGATGCTTATGGTAAATTTTATAGCGATTCTTATTTTTTAATGGAGGATTTAGATAGTTTAGTAGAACGAACTTTAAAAGAAAAATATCCCTTATATTACGATCTTTTAATTTATAAAATTGATGGTAAACAAAATATTGAAATTCAAAAACTTTTATTGGATGACCATGGAATTAAACATTCAGTAGAGTATATTTCCTCGTTGTGGAGGAATAAAATTCCGAAACTGCTTGCGGAGCAAGCACAAGAGGAATATTTACTCTGGTATTTTACAATGAAAGAAAAAGGCAAATGGAAAAAATGCTCTCGTTGTGGTGAAGTTAAATTAGCTCATAATCGCTTTTTTTCAAAGAATAAAACAAGCCGTGATGGTTTCTATAGTATTTGTAAGGCTTGTAGAAATAAAAAGAAGTAAGGAGGTAATTTAATGGCATGCACATGTGATAAATGTGGTAAGCAAATGGATGATAAAAATTTTTATACCTATAAAAATGGGGATAAAACAGAATTATGTAAAAGTTGCTTAACCATGCATATTGATAACTTTAATGAAAGTACTTTTCTATGGCTTTTAGAAAAAATGGATGTTCCATATATACCAGGAGAATGGAATACTTTGCGCGATAAAGCCTATGCAAAAGATCCTTATAAAATGAATGGTATGTCAGTTTTTGGCAAATATCTTGCTAAGATGAGATTGAAGCAATGGAAGCAATACGGCTGGGCCGACACAGAAATGCTTCAAGAAAAACATTGCCAAAAAATTATGCAAGACCGAGAAGATCGAGAAGAATATGAACAATCTTTAAAAGATCAATTGGATAGAGGTGAGATTAATGAATCTCAATATAAAACTTTAACTAGCACAGCAAGACAACACGCGGAAATGTCTATGATGGCACCACCTCCGCAGAATATGGTTCCAGTTTTTTATGATGAAAATAAATTTATATCAGAAGAAGAATTAATCGATCCCGCAGGAGAATTAACGCAAGAGGATAAAGTTTATCTTGCAATGAAATGGGGTAGATTATATAAACCAGATGAGTGGATTTCTCTTGAAAAAAACTACAATGAAATGATGAACTCATTTGATATTCAAGATGCGGATACTATTAATACATTAGTTCTTTTGTGTAAAATTAATTTAAAAATGAATCAAGCTATTGATTGTGGAGATATAGATGGGGCGTTGAAATCTTCACGTATGTATGATTCATTGCGCAAATCAGCTAAGTTTACGGCTGCGCAGAATAAAGAACAAAAGAATGATTTCGTTGATTCTGTTGGTGAATTAGTGGCAATGTGTGAGAGACAAGGTTTTATACCTAGATATGCTACTGATATTCCGCAAGATAAAGTAGATGTTACACTTAAAGATATGAACGCATATATCAAAAAATTAGTTACTCAAGATTTAGGTTTTGGACAACAAATCGAAGATTCAATTAAAAAATTACAAATTCAAAAAGAAATGCGTGAACAAGATGATGGATTTGCTTTTGAAGATGAAGAAGATGATGGATTAAGAGATCAAGATTACGCGGAGTTTTATGAAGACGTAGAAGAACAAAAACAAAAAGATATGAAAGTTATTTACGGGGAGGAATAGTTATGGCACTATCTGACTTAATGGAATTGTCCCTCTCTAAAAATAATAAAAAAGTTGGTTTATCAGAAGAGCGTATTAAAGAACAAATTCCAATTTTACGTGAGTATATATCTTTTTGGCGTGAATATCCAGATATTTTTGTTGAATTTTTATGTGGAGATAACCCAGAAAATTTTCAACTATATTTTTATCAGCGTGTTTTTCTACGCGCGGTTATGCGACATAGATATGCTTATGCAACATTCCCGCGTGCATATTCTAAATCTTTCCTATCTGTTTTGATTCTTATGATTCGATGTATCTTATATCCAGGATCTCATTTATTCGTTACTACAGGCGGTAAAGAACAGGCTGCGGGTATCGCAAAAGAAAAAGTGGAAGAACTTTGTAAGCTTATCCCCGGTATAAAAAATGAAATAGACTGGAGTAGAGGTGCATCTAAATCATCAAAAGATAATGTTGAATATATATTTAAAAACAAGAGTAAACTAGATATTATGGCTGCAAGACAAAGTTCCCGTGGTAAGCGTGCTACTGGTGGACTCGTGGAAGAGTGTATTCTTGTAGACCAAACAATGCTTAACGAAGTTATTATTCCAACTATGAACGTTAATAGACGTTTACCAGACGGATCTCGACAAGAGAAAGAGTTAGTAAATAAATCTCAAATCTTTGTTACTACCGCGGGTTGGAAAAATACATTCGCCTATGAAAAACTAATTCAGACTTTAATTCAACAAATCATTGAACCTGATGAAGCTATTGTATTGGGCGGAACCTGGCGAGTTCCAGTTATGGAGCAACTTTTACAAAGAAGCTTCATTGAAGAACTTAAAATGGATGGAACCTACAATGATGCTTCTTTTGCGCGTGAATATGAATCTGAATGGAGTGGAGATGCAGAGAATGCATTCTTCTCTTCTGAAAAATTTGATAAACATAGAACTTTAAACCAGCCTGAATATGAGTGGAGTGGAAGATCTTCAAAGAGCGCATATTATGTTCTTGGGGTCGACGTTGGACGTAAAGGATGTACTACAGAGGTATGCGTATTTAAAGTAACTCCGCAAGCTCAAGGTTCAGCGTTAAAAAGTTTAGTAAATATTTATTCTTATGACGAGGAACATTTTGAACAGCAAGCAATTAATATTAAAAAATTATATTATAAATATAAAGCAAGAACAATTGCGATCGACGCGAATGGTCTTGGTATTGGTCTCATTGATTTTATGGTTAAGTCTCAAACCGATCCTGAAACTGGCGACTTTATTCCAGATTTTGGAGTAGATAATGATGATGAAGGTTTTTATAAAAAATTTAAAACTGCGGATACTGAACTAGGAGCGCTTTATTTAATTAAAGCTAATGCACCAATCAACACTGAAGCACATACCTATGTGCAAACACAGTTATCTAGTGGAAAAATTAAATTATTAATTGATGAAACTCAAGCAAAAGGTAAATTAATGGGAACTAAAATGGGTCAGGCAATGGATCCAGCTAAACGAGCTGAATATTTAAAACCTTTCACATTAACGACTATTTTAAGAGAGCAAATGCTTAATTTAGTAGAAGAAAATGAAGGTGTAAATATTATTCTTAAACAATCCTCAAAAGGAGTTCGAAAAGATAAATTCTCTGCTTTTGAATATGGATTATATTATATAAAACAAGAAGAAGATAGAACAAGGAAGCGTAAAAAGAGAAATATTTCTGATATGATGTTCTTTTCACAGCGATAAGGTCAAAAGCATAAAATTAAAAAATAAGTTTTTTAAAGTATATTAGTATGATACAAGGAGGATTATTATGCGAGCTTCACGAGGTGAAATAAAAATAGAAGAAATCCTAGAAAATGCAGGATTTGATTTTAGTGAAGAATATATTTTTCCAGATTTAGTCAGCTCAAGTGGACGTCCTCTTAGGTTTGATTTTGCTGTATTTGATGACAATGGAGACTTAGATTTTTTAATTGAATATCAAGGTGTACAGCATTATGAAGCTAAAAGTAAGTTTGGCGGATATTCAGGCTTGCGCAAACAACAATACAATGACATGAAGAAGCGGGAATATTGCGCCAAACATAATATAAAATTAATTGCCATTCCCTATTGGGATGAAGGTCGCGTTGATTATGATTATATTATGACCGCGGCGGGCTATTAAAGAAAGAAAGAGGTGCCTATCTTGAAAAACAGAAAAGTTGAAATCAAGCAAAAAGGTTTTAATATGACTCCGGATAGGACCGAGGACGTATATGCTAATCCAACTTTAGACTTTTCAAAAATTAAAGTCGGATTGAAAACATTAGATGATGCTATTGTTAATGTTGGAGATTTAAGAAAAGTTGATTCTAGATTAGCTAGTAAGCAAGATGCTTTAAGAGCAATGTATAATAATGATTATGAAAGCATGAGAGAGATTTCTAATTTTTTCTTTAAAACAAGCGGTATTTATTCAAGATTATGTCGTTACATGGCATACTTATATAGATACGATTGGATGATTACTCCATATGTAAATTCAGATTCCGCGAAGGAAGATAAAATTTTAGATGGTTTTCATAAAGCATTATTGTTTTTTGATTCTTTTGAAGTAAAACGTTTCTGTGGAGAAGTTGCTTTAAAGGTAATTAAGAATGGTTGCTATTATGGCTATCTAATTCATAATGGTGATAAATTAGCGGTTCAAGAACTACCGCCAAATTATTGTCGTTCAAGATTTATGACTGGCAATCGTCCTGCGGTAGAGTTTAATATGAAATTTTTTGATGATATGTTTAGAGATACCACTCAAAAAATGAAAATGTTAAATTTATTTCCTAAAGAGTTTAAAAAAGGATATATTCTTTACAAAGAAGGAAAATTAATGCCAGATTTCCCAGGTGATGTATCTGGATGGTATTTATTAGATGTTAATAGTGTAATTAAGTTTAATTTAAATGGCGATGATGCGCCAGTTTTTATGTCTGTAATTCCAGCAATTATTGACTTAGATGAGGCGCAAGCTCTTGATCGCAAGAAAATGCAACAAAAATTATTGAAAATTATTATTCAGAAAATGCCAATGGATAAAAATGGTGATTTGATTTTTGACGTTGATGAAGCACAAGCCCTTCATAATAACGCGGTTCAAATGCTTGGTAAAGCTATTGGTATTGATGTCTTAACAACATTTGCAGATGTAGATGTTGCGGATATGGCAGATAAGAATACTACAACAAGTGTAGATGAACTGGGGAAAGTTGAAAGAACAGTCTTTAACGAAGCAGGTGTTTCTCAGATGCAATTTAATACAGATGGAAATATTGCTCTTGAAAAATCTATTCTTAATGACGAAGCTTCAATGTTTAATTTAGTAATTCAGTTTGAGTCATTTTTAAATGATTTATTACAGCCTTTAAATAAAAATCCTAAAAAGATTTTCTATAGAGCGCAAATTCTTCCTACTACAATTTATAACTATAAAGAGTTAGCAAAATTGTATAAAGAACAAACTCAACTGGGATATTCTAAAATGCTTCCACAAATTGCACTTGGTCAAAGTCAAAGTTCAATTTTAGCGAATGCTTATTTTGAAAATGATATTTTAAATCTTGTTGAAATTTTAATTCCGCCTATGTCTTCTAATACAATGAATTCAGCGGCATTATTGGGCAAAGATAAGCAAAATACTGATTCAAAGAATAATAATAATCAGAATAAACAAGTTGCGACTGAAGAGAAACAGGCTGGTCGAAAAGAGAAGCCAGATGATGAAAAATCAACTAAAACCCTTCAGAACAGAGAAAGCATGAGCTAAGGAGGATATAAAATGAATAAATCAATAGCAACTATTGATTCTCCGGAGTTCATTAATCTTCAGCCTCTTGATATTAATCCTTTAATGTCGAAATGCGAAATTAAAGTATGCTACGTAGGAGACAACCGCAATCATAGCTATGCGTCTAAAGATACTCTTCGTGAGATGTCAAAGACTCTTCGCGGAGCTCCTATTGTGGGATACTTTAAGGAAGAGAAAAATGATTTCCATGATCACGGAGATAAAATTACAATTCAAGATGGAGAGATTAGATTTGAAAGTTTAACTCGTCCATATGGTTTTGTTGATCCTGCCGCGAGAGTTTGGTTCCAAAAATTTATTGATATAGATGTATATGGTAATGAAATTGAAAGAGAATATCTTATGACTACTGGATTTTTATGGACTGGACAATATGAAGAATGTCAAAGTGCAGTAGAGAATGAAGGTAAGCCTCATTCAATGGAACTCGATAAAGAAACTTTAAAAGGGCAATGGGCACAAAATTTAAATACAGGCGTTGAATTTTTTATTATAAATGACGCAATTTTTTCAAAACTTTGTATGCTTGGAGATGATATAGAGCCTTGTTTCGAAGGATCTAGTATCACAGCTCCTAGAGTAAGTTCTTCATTTGGTTTAAATGATGAATTTAAAAATACATTATTCAGTATGATGCAAGACTTACGATTTGCATTAGAAGGAGGACCACAAATGACTTTAGAAAATAAAGACGGCGTTACTGAAGTTTTTTCTGTTGAACAGGACAAACTTAATGAAACAGTAGAGCTGGAAAATCAAAATATTACAGAAGATAATTTTGATCAGACTTCTTTTGCCGCAAAAGATGAGGAAGAAAAGAAGGAAGAGAAAAAAGAAGAATCTGAAGAAACTTCTAAAGAGTCAGCTCCTGAAAAGAAAGACGAAGAAGAAGAAGATAAAGAAAAGAAAACTAACTTCGTTAAAGATGATGAAGATGACAAGGACAAAGAAGATAAAGATGATAAAGAAGTAAATGATAAAGATTCAGAAGATGACAATGATGATGAAGATGAAAAGAAAAAAGCAGCTAACTTCGCATTAGTGGAATCTGAATTAGCAGAATTAAAAATTAAGTATGCTAAACTTGAAGAAGATTATAACGCTTTAGTATCTTTTAAAAATCAGATTGAAACTGAACAAAAAGATGCTCTAATTAAGAGTTTCTATATGTTATCAGATGAGGATAAAGCTGATGTTATTGCTAACAAAGCTAATTATTCTCTTGAAGATATTGAATCAAAACTTTCTGTTATCTGTGTTAGAAAGAAAGTAAACTTCACAGTTGAAGAAGAAACTAAAACAGATGACGAACCAATTACAACTTTTAGTTTAGACGGCGCTACTTCTGCAAATATCCCTGAATGGATTAAGGCAGTAAGAAGAACCGCGCAAGATAGACATTAATCAAGGAGGATTATAACAATGGCAGAATTTACAAGAATTGGTTATGGTCAAGTAGAACCTAATCAGCTTTCTGGAATTAAAACAGGTCAGATTTTCGCTAGTCTTCCACTGGATCCAGAAGTAAATGTACTTCAGAACGGTGAATTTATGTATTATGACTATGCATCTGGCAAAGTAAGTGCAACAGATTCAACAGGAGTAGCAGAACCTATGCTGGTATTCCAAGAAATTAAAATTTATGAAGATTGGCTATCATATAAAGATTTCGCTATGATTCGTGTTGGTGATAACTATGTAACAAATAGACCAGCAGTTGGAAATCTTACATCTGCAAATGTAGATGGAACAATTTATGGTGATGGCGCTCTTACAACAGGTGTTAATCCAAATCCAAGCCATACAGAATATGGATATAGAATGGATGGTATTGCTCCAAGACTTATCAAAACAAATCTTGGTGATGTTTTCACAACTAACATGGTAGCTCTTGGTGTTGAGTATGCTCAGGGTGATATTCTTTCTCTTGCAAAAACAGATAGAAATACTCTTGAACTGAGCAAAGAAGGAACTGGAAACATGAAATTCGTTGTTGCTAAAGTTTATACAATGCCGGATGGACAGCCTGGACTGAAAGTTCAGAGAGTACAGTAATTAAAATAGGAGGATATAGATATGGCATTAAAATTTAATGAATTAAAAACATTAGCTAAAACAGTTGCTAATGCAAATCCATCTTCTCCTGTTGCTTACAGCTGGGGCGAAGATAAATTTAGTTATAGCGATCTGCAAGATACTCTAAGAGCAGAATTAAATGAATTAGCTGGAACATACAGCTTATATAGAGAAAATAAAAATACAGTGTTCGCACTGATTGAAGATACAATCGATGACGTTCTTCCAAAGAAAGTTCTTGAACAGTATGGTCA
>JAEIGA010018905.1_pt1 | contig 10504 bp, 10 predicted proteins | sample 9270691 | NCBI WGS metagenome assembly JAEIGA01 (sample SAMN17057246, study PRJNA624740) | gut metagenome | biome: biome; isolation source: fecal sample | host: Bos grunniens | place: China: Xizang | collected 2019
CTCTTTCATATCTTGGATCACCTTCGCCGCATCCTCGGCCTTGAAGATGGCCGAGCCGGCAACGAGCACGTTGGCGCCGTTTTGGGCACAGATCTCGGCCGTTTTGGGGGCAACACCACCGTCAACCTCAAGGTCGATATCAAGGCCCAGACGATCGATCTCGCGGCGGAGAAGGGCAACCTTGGGCATCATGTTCTCCATGAACGACTGTCCGCCAAAGCCGGGATAGACCGTCATGACCAGCACCAGATCGCACAGCGGCAACAGCGGCAGAATGCTCTCGGCCGGCGTATCGGGGCTGATGGCAAGACCTGCGCGGCAACTGGCCTCGCGGATCTGTTTCAGACATTCGGGGATATTGTCGGCACTCTCTGCATGAACCGTGATGAGGTCCGCACCTGCCTTCAAGAAATCCTTCAGATAGCGGCCGGGATCGCAGATCATCAGATGTACGTCGAAAAAGAGCTTGGAATGGTGGCGGAGAGCGGCGATGATGGGCGCGCCGAAGCTGATGTTGGGGACGAACGCGCCGTCCATTACGTCGAGGTGCAGCCAGTCGGCACCGCCCGCTTCGATGCGAGCGACGTCGGCGGCAAGATTTGCAAAATCAGCGGCCAAAATGGAAGGGGAAATATGTACCATGAGCGTCCTTTCCGTCCGCCGCGCAGGCGGAGCTGTCAGAAATTTGTCGAATTTTGTAACGATCGAGCGCGGTCGGCATATGCTGAAATTGTAGGAGCAGACGTCCTACAGCGCAAGGATAAATCAACCGCGCGGCGTGATCGGAAGTCAAAGACAGGGACGTGAGAAGAGTTTGGTCACTCCCCGCACGGTGCAAAGGATGCCTCGGGCGATCGCGCGGGGCGTCTTTTTTTGGTTATATCTTTTCGATCAGACATACGGCGTGTGCCGCCATGCCAAGCCCATCGCCCGTAAAGCCGAGATGCTCCTCGGTAGTGGCCTTGACGTTGATTTGTTCGATCTTGACGCCAAGTGCGTCGGCAAGGTTTTGCCGCATTTGCTCAATATAGGGCGCGATCTTGGGGCGCTGAGCGATAAGAGTAGCGTCAACGTTGACGATGGCGTAGCCGTGCCGGCGAAGCAACGAGGCAACGTGCTCTGCGAGCTTCAGACTATCTGCACCTGCATAAGCCACATCGCTGTCGGGAAAATGGAGGCCGATGTCACCAAGGGCGGCGGCACCGAGCAATGCGTCCATAACGGCGTGGGTGAGAACGTCGGCATCCGAGTGACCAAGCAGCCCTTGCGTAAAGGGAATATTCACGCCGCCCAGGATCAAGGGGCGACCGTCGACCAGACGGTGAACGTCATAGCCGTGACCGATACGAAGCGGTGTCATGCCTTGTCACCGTCCTTTTTTTGCTCGTCCGCGCGGCGCTGTAAGATCGCCTTGGCAAAATACAAGTCATCTTTCGTGGTGATCTTGAGGTTTTCCTTGCCGCAATCGACCAGCTTAACGCGCCGTCCGATGGCCTCAACCAGCGCTGCGTCGTCGGTGGCGGTGTAGCCGTTTTCCTTGGCGTGATAAGCCGCCGCACGATACAGCGGCAGGGCAAAGGTCTGGGGCGTTTGCGCCAGCCACACGCTCTCGCGGTCGGGCGAGTTCCTTTGGGTATAGTGCTTTTCGTTGACCAGCTTGACGGTATCCGTTGCGGGCGCGGCGGCACAAGCGGCGTCGTGCTTCCAAGCCGTGAGATTGACGCGATCGATCATCTCGGGGGTGACCAGACACCGCGCGCCGTCCGAAATGGCGACGAATTCGGTCTTGTCGGACACGGCCTCAAAGCCGCGCAGGACGGACTCCTGACGGCTGCTGCCGCCCGTTGTGATGCGCTTGAGCTTGGTGATGCCGTACGTTTTGGCAAGGGCAAGATAGGCGTCAAAATCCTCACGGCGGGCGACGAGAACGATCTCATCCACGGTATCTGCCATTTGATGCGCCAGCAGCGTGCGGGCGAGCACGGGGATGCCGTCCACCTCAAGTAGCTGCTTGGACACCTCGCCTCCCATACGGGTGGACGAGCCTGCCGCAACGATGATTGCCGTGGTGGGGCGGTGCGACGTGGGTGCACCGACGGCCGTGCGCAAAAGATCAGCCAGTTTATACGCCTTAAAAGCCATGGGAACTCTTCCTTTCAAAAATTAACGGTATGTATAGGATCAGCGGCGTGCTTCGCTCTCCTCGATAGCGGTGAGCATATCAACGCGGGACTGGTGTCTGCCGCCCTCGTATTCGGTGTTGATAAAGGCGTCGACCAGCTGCATTGCCAGTCCTTCGCCGACCACGCGAGCGCCGAAGCACAGAATGTTGGCGTCGTTGTGCAGACGGGTGGCGGATGCGCTGAAGGTGTCCGAGCAGATGGCGGCGCGAATGCCGCGGTGCTTGTTGGCGGCCATGCCCATGCCGATGCCCGTGCCGCAGATCAAGATACCCAGCTCGGACTCACCGCTTTGGATCTTCTTGCAAGCGGCGCTTGCATATTCGGGATACGCACAGGAGTCGGTGGTGTGGGTGCCGACGTCGGTGACGGTATGACCCAGACTTTCCAAATGTGCAATGACCTTCTTTTTCATGTCGAGGGCCGCGTGGTCGCAGGCGATGACGATGCTCTTGTTTGCCATGATGATTGTCCTTCTTTCGTTTAAATTATACATGATTGGATTGTTCTTTTTCCAGACGCTCGAGTCGCTCGCGCTCAGCCTGGCAGGGGCGCAGATAGACGGGAACGAGCTCGCTGTCGCTCGTACGAACGCCGCTTTCATACAGCGTCAGCGCGACTTGCGCGACGGAATAGGCGTTCTGCGTGCGGAGCAGTACGGGAGTCCTGCGAATGCGCGGGGCGCATTTTTTCAGCTGTGAGACCGAAAGATCGTAGCCGTCGCCCGCAAGATAGATGGGCTGGTCGGCCAGAGCCGCCAGCTCCTCGTCCAGCGCGTCCAGCGCGATGGCGCGGTCCTCGCAAAGGCGGGTGATGGCGCCGTTTTTACACTCAAACAGCGCGTTATATACCTGATTGCGGCGGGCGTTCATGACGGGGCAAAGGATGCCGTCAAAGCCGATCAGATTTTGTGCCAGCGCCTCCAGTGTGGAAACGCCGATGCAGGGAATGGTCGTTCCGAACGCCAGCCCCTTGACGGTCGACGCGCCGATGCGAACGCCCGTAAACGAGCCGGGGCCTGCCGAGCAGGCGTACATCTCGACGTCGGTGGGACGGAGCTCAAAGCGGGCAAGCGTCTGCTCGACCATAGGGAGCAGCGTCTGGCTGTGGGTGTTGCCGTTTTCGACGGTGATCAGCGACAGCAATTTTTCGTCGTCGCACAGCGCGACGGTCGCGGCAATGGCCGTGCTGTCAAGCGAAAGAATATACATGGAAAATTACTCCTTGTTTTTCATTGTTGTACCAATTCGACCGAGATGATACGCTCGTCCGGCGCGTCCGCGCCGCACTTTTCGATCGTGACGCGAAGATAGCTGTCGGGCAGGGCGTAGGGGATATTCTCGCTCCATTCAACCAGACAAATGCCGCGATCGAGATAGTCGTCGTAGCCGATGGAATACAGATCGTCCTCCGACGTGATGCGGTACATATCAAAATGGAACACGGGCGGCAGCTTGCCGCGGGGTGCCGGACGGTATTCGTTCACCAGCGCAAAGGTAGGTGAGCGAACGAGCGCGCCGGGGGCGATGGCCTTGGTGAAACCGCGCACGAAGGCGGTCTTGCCAACGCCGAGATTGCCTCGCAAGGCGATATAGCGGGGGAGCGTCGCATCGTCCAGAAGGACGCGCGCCAGCTGCTCACCCAACGCCTCGGTCTGCTCGACCGAGTGCGTTTGTTGCTTGTAGGGAAGATCAAACGACATGACGTCCTCCGGATCAGTTATCATTTTTGTCCGTTTTCTTCAGCTTTTCCTTGGTGCCGTCGGGGCGCTGAATGACGGTATGGTCGAGCTGGGTGGCAAACGACGCACGGAACTCTGCGATGTACTCGGCGCGCAGAGCCGCTTGCTCTGCTTTTTCCTGCTCGGTCAGTCCCTCTGCCGTTTTTGCTTTGCGTGCTAAAACGTTGATACGATCGATCTTTTCTTGAATCATTTCTATATACTCCTAAACTATAATATACCAAATTATATTATAACACAATTTTTGCTTCTTGAAAAGGGGGTATGGCAAAAATATGATGATTATTTTGACGGGCGAGTCGGTTGACAAGTGAAAGAGAACATGATATAATTTTTACAGTTTAAATCGAAAGAGGTAATTCGATGAGCCAGATTATGACGTTCACCAAGAAGATGCTTGATCCGCTGAATGCCGATCCGAGGGATATTGACATTGTGGATATCGCCCACGCACTGTCACTTTTGTGCCGTGCCAACGGTCATTTCCCCCATTTTTATTCGGTTGCCCAGCATAGTATCAACTGCATGCTGGAGGCCAAGGCAAGGGGGTATTCCGCCCGCGTTCAGCTCGGATGCCTGCTGCACGACGGCAGTGAGGCCTATCTTTCGGACGTAACTCGTCCCGTCAAGCCTCATCTTGTCGGCTATGCAGCCATGGAGGACAAGCTGCAAAATCAGATTTTTGACAAGTGGATCACGCCGCTGCTGACGGAGGAGGAGCGCACTCAGGTGTTTGAGATTGACGATGCGGTGCTGTATTTTGAATTTTTGACCCTGACGGGCCTGCGACTTTCCATGCCCGAGCCGATCCTCAAGTCCACGCCGTGCGTCGTACTTCTGGATTTTTTGCAGGTAGAACAGCAATTTTTGCAGATATTTGCCGAGCTGACCAAATGAACACATAAAGAAAGAGCCGACGTGTCGTCGACTCTTTTTTTATTCAATTTCCGTGGAACAGCTTTTTGGTCTGATAGATCGGCTCGCAGGTCAGGTTGCAGCCCAGTCGGCGGAAGACGTTTTCGTCGACGGCGGCAAGCAGAACGGAGGAGTGAACCTCACATCCGCGCAGCTCGGACAGCTTTTCCATGCAGCGAGCGGCGTTTTCATCGTTGGTCGCACAGATGGACAGGGCGATGAGTACCTCGTTGGTGTGAAGTCTCGGGTTGTGATTGCCCAGATGATGGAGCTTGAGAGCCTGCACGGGAGCGAGGATCTCGGGGGAGATCAGCTTGGTCTCCTTGGAAACGCCGGCAAGTGTCTTGACCGCGTTGAGAAGGCAGGCGGCCGATGCACCAAGCAAGGGCGTGGTTTTGCCCGTGACGATGGTGCCGTCGTTCAGTTCGATGGCTACGATCGGCGCGCCCGTTTCCTGCGCACGGCGGCGGGCGGGCTCAACGCAAGCGCGGTCGAGCGGCTTGAGGTTCAGCTGTTGCATGAGCAGCTCCAGCTTTTGTACCTCAACGTCGCTTCCCATGTCGCGGCGGCGGTTGCAAAGCGCGTTGAAATAGCGGCGGATGATCTCACTTTCAGCGGCGCGGCGAACGACTGCGTCGTCAAAGATACAGCTTTTGATCATATTGACGCCCATGTCGGTAGGGGAAAGGTAGGGGCACTTGCCCATGATATGATCGAACATGGCGCGAAGGACGGGGTAGATCTCAACGTCGCGGTTGTAGTTGACTGTCGTTTCTCCGTACGCCTTGAGATGGAAGGGATCGATCATGTTCATATCGTTCAGATCGGCCGTCGCTGCTTCGTAGGCAATGTTGACGGGGTGATCGAGGGGCAGGTTCCAGACGGGGAAGGTCTCGAACTTTGCGTAGCCTGCGCGGATGCCGCGCTTGTAGTCGTGATAAATGTTAGACAGGCACACGGCCATCTTGCCGCTTCCGGGGCCCGGGGCGGTGACGACAACCAGCTCCTTGGTTGTTTCGATATAATCGTTTTTGCCGTATCCGTCGTCGCTGACGATACCCGAAATATCGTTGGGGTAGCCGGGAATATCGTAGTGATGATAGACCTTGATACCGCGGTCGGTCAGCTTCTTTTCAAAAGCCATAGCGCTGGGCTGGGATTGGAAGCGGGTCAGAACGACGCTGCCAACGTACAGACCAAAGCCGACGAAGGCGTCAATCAAGCGAAGTACCTCCAGATCGTAGGTGATGCCCGAGTCACCGCGTACCTTGTTCTTTTCAATGTCGGATGAGTTGATAACGATGACCATTTCCGCCTGCTCCTTGAGCTGAAGCAGCATACGGATCTTGGAATCGGGCGAAAAGCCGGGCAGCACGCGCGAGGCATGGAAGTCGTCAAACAGCTTGCCGCCAAACTCCAAGTACAGCTTGCCTCCAAAACGGGCAATTCTCTCGCGGATCTTTTCGGATTGGGTGCGAAGGTATTTTTCGTTGTCAAAGCCAATGTGATTCATAATGCCCCTTGTCCTTTCATTTTGACTGTGCCTGTAGTTAGCGGATCAGCTTCATGGTACGCTCGGCCATGTCCGAAATATGAACGCGCGCGTTGCCCGCGATATCGGTGCAAAGCGTGTCGCAGATGGGATCGGTGAAGTGTGCGGGAACGGCCTTTGCACCGTTTAGCATACCCACGATAGAGCCGACGGTTGCACCATTGCAGTCGGTGTCCATGGCTGCCATGACGGAATATCCCAGGGCCTTGGTGTAGTCGCCCTCGCTCCAAAGCAGGGAGGCGACAACGATCATGGCGTTGGGAATGGTGTGGACGGCGTTGTGCAGATCCTCCTGAGGATACTGCTCGTGGATGCGGTCGACGGCGTCCATAAATGCAAGCCCTTCGTCGTACATGGCAAACACGCGATCAACGTCACGCTTCAGTCGGCTCTTCTGAGGGATGCAGGCAAGACCGGTATGAATGATATGACGGATATCATTGGATACAGCCGCCTCGGCAATCATAGCCGCGACGAACATCTCGCCGTAAATACCGTTACGAGTATGCGTGCAACAAGCGTCGCGCCAAGCCATATCGGCGGCGGCGCAGGGATCACCGGGGTTGATATAACCGAACAGGTCGCCACGGATCTGGGCACCGATCCACTCACGGAAGGGATTGCGGACGTAGCCCGAGCGGGGCGGCAGAATGTGGCAAAGGAAATTGCGGAAGGCGGCCTGCTCGGCGGTGCAAAGCACCCAGGCAGGGAAGTTGCGCAGCCATCCCTCAACAATATCGTTTGAGGAGAAATCACGACCGTATTGCTCGACGACGGTCAGGGCAAGCGTGGTATAGTTGGTGTCGTCGTCCGAGGGAGAATAGCCGCAGAGCTTTTCCGCAAAGCAATTGTATTTGAAGTTAGGGTCGTCAAAAAACGGATCGTTATCCGGGTTTTCCACCTGTCCGCGCAGATAGCGGGTGATGGGGTAGTTGCCGTCCGCTTCGGCAATCTTGCGGATGTACTCGCGCGAGCGGTTCTCGACCGGCTTACCGAGCAGACATCCCGTGACGCGGCCGATCCAGGCGCCGTGGATGCGATCGGCAAGTGCGTCCTTATCATAAGCTACAGCCTCGCGGTGAGGCGCGGCACAGGCGTGGATCTCGTCGAGCGTGTCGGGCTCCACGTATTCGGGATGCTCGGGCAGAGGAAGGGCCTCCAGCTCGTCCACCATGGCCATGACCTTGTTGTATTCCTCCTCGGTAACGGGCTCGACAATTCCAATCGCAGCCGCCTTTTCTTCCAGGGCAGACACGTCGCGACCCTCGTCGCGGCATTGGCGCAGCTCGGTTTCGACCGCGCCGTGATAACAGTACCACATATGATGCTGAAGCATGATAACCTCCTCGTTTTCCCTCATCGGGCGAAAAACAAAAATACACATTAATGATACCACAAAAGTGGGAAAAGGGCAAGGGGGAAAACGAAAAAAGTTCATAATTTTGCGAGGAAAACCCGCTCATCAAAAACGGTGAGCAGGTTATTAAACCTTGAAAATATATGGAGCGAGTGGGAAGGGGCCCACGAGCTTGCGGGAGCAATACTTACAAACAGCGCAGAAGCATCACCTCCTGCCATATATTTTTCCTAAAAAAGTTCATGAAAGGGGGGTGGGGGAAACTTCTTTCAAGAAGTTTCCCCCAAGCGTCTTTTTTATTCAACTTACTGTCTGATCGTAATACCCAACTGATGCTCCATGGCACCCAGGATCTTGGAAGAAACCTTGTCGGCTTCTTCGACGGTCAGGGTGCGGTCGGACGCGCGCAGAGAAACGCGCAGAGATACCGACTTCTTGCCCTCTCCGATCTGAGGACCGCGATAGATGTCAAACAGCGCCACATCCTCAACCAGCTTGCCGCCGGCGCGAGTCATGGTAGCAATCAGCGTGCCGACCTCGACCTCCTCGTCCACAACGAAGGAGAAGTCGCGGGTGGTGGCGGGGAACTTGGGCAGAGGCTTGTACTCGACCGTTCCCGCACGGTGATCAAAAATCGCCTCGAAATCCAGAGCCGCTACGAACGCGGGCACGTCGATGCCGTAGTTGGCGGCTGTCAGAGGATGAAGCTGACCGAAAATACCGAGCTCGGTGCCGTCTGCTGCCAAAACCTTGGCACAGCGACCGGGATGATAGATCGCGTCCTCGCTGTAGGATACGTAGGTAGCCTTGGTAATACCTGCCAGTGCCAGTACGTTCTCAACCATACCCTTAATGGCAAAGAAGTGGATCTTGCCGTAAGCGCCAACAGTCAGAACCTTCTTTTCCTCGGGCAGCTGCTCGCTGTCCTCGTTCGGATAGTAAACGCTGGCAACCTCGAACAGACGAACGTCCTCGTTGGAGAAGTTGTTGTTGCGGGCCAGAACGTCAAGAAGTGAGGGAACGGCTGTGGTGCGCATGACGGAGGTGTCCTCACCCAGCGGGTTGAGAATCACAACCGACTTGCGAAGCGCGCTGTCCTCGGGCAGACGGATCTTGTCGTAGAACTTGGGGCTGATGAAGGAGAAGGTGTGGATCTGGGAGTAGCCCATGCCGTACATGGCGCGCTCCAGCGCTACCTCAAATCTCTGCTTTTCGGTACGACCGCCGCGAGTAGCGTCCGCGCACATGGTACCGGTGGGGATCTCGTTGTAGCCGTAGATACGGATGATCTCCTCTGCTAGGTCGTTCATGCAGGTCAGGTCGGCGCGGAAGGAGGGAACGATGACCTTGTCACCGTCGATCTTGCACTCCAGCTTGGTCAAAACGTCCTTCATGTAATCAGCGGACAGATCAACGCCCAGGAATTTATTGATGCGCTCAACCTCCAGAGGGAGCACGACGGGCTCTTTCTTGCCGGGATAAACGTCAATAACGCCGTCAACGACCTCACCGGCGCCGAGCAACTCGACCAGCTCGCAGGCACGTTGCAAAGCGGGCAAGGCGTTTTCAGCGTCCAGACCCTTCTCAAAGCGGGAGGAGGACTCGGTTCTCATGCCGTTCTTCTTGGCAGTTACGCGGACGGATGCACCGTCGAAGCAAGCGCTTTCGAATACGACCTTGGTGGTCGCGTCGGTGATCTCGCTGTTGGCACCGCCCATGACGCCAGCAAGTGCAACCGCCTTGCGGTCGTCGGCAATGACCATCATGTCGGCCGTCAGGGTGTGATCCTGATCGTCCAGCGAGCGGAAGGCCTCACCCTCGGTCGCACGGCGAACCGTGATGGCCGAACCGTCCAGGCATGCAGCGTCAAAGGCGTGCATGGGCTGACCATATTCCAGCATGACGTAGTTGGTGATATCAACGATATTATTGATAGGGCGTACGCCTGCCGCACGCAGTCTGCGGCGCAGCCACAGCGGCGAGGGAGCGATGCGGACGTTTTTGACAACGCGACCTGCGTAGCGGAAGCACAGATCGGGGCAGTCGATCTTGACGGACAGGTGGTTTTCCACCTTGTCGCCGTCGCCACAGCCCTTAACGGTGGGAGTGGGAAGAGTGAAGGGACGATCAAACGATACGCCTGCTTCACGTGCAAGACCAATGACGGACAAGCAATCGGGGCGGTTGGAGGTGATTTCAAACTCGACCACGGCGTCGTTCAGCATCATGACGTCGCGGATATCCTGACCGACGTGCTCTGCATACTGCTCGCCCAGAATCCAAATGCCGTCGGCAAATTCGCCGGGGCAGTCGTGTGCGTCCAGGCCCAACTCGCTGAAGGAGCACAGCATACCGTTCGAGGGAACGCCGCGCAGCTTGCCTGCCTTGATCGTTACGTCGCCGGGTAGATGTGCCACGGGGACGGCGGCGGGCACGATGGCGCCCTCAAATACGTTCTGCGCGCCGGTGACGATCTGGGAAAGCTCGTCTGCACCAATGTCGACCTGGCAGATCCACAAATGGTCGGAGTCGGGATGCTTTTCCATCTTGACCACGCGAGAAACGATAATATTTTCAATATCCTTGCCCAGAATTTCGTAGCCCTCAACCTTGGAGCCCGTATCGGTCATACGGTCACAGAAGGCCTTGATATCCACGTCCTTGACGTTGACGAAATCGGACAGCCAATTCATAGAAAGATTCATGTTTATATTACCTTCTTTTAAGACATTTTTAAAAGTTTTTGGGATTCCAAAGGA
>JAEIGA010018906.1_pt1 | contig 10503 bp, 9 predicted proteins | sample 9270691 | NCBI WGS metagenome assembly JAEIGA01 (sample SAMN17057246, study PRJNA624740) | gut metagenome | biome: biome; isolation source: fecal sample | host: Bos grunniens | place: China: Xizang | collected 2019
AAATGGTACAGGGATGTATATAGGCGATATAGAGACTATTCCATCGTCGCCACCGCACTTGTATATCTGCTTCAGGTTATAGACGCCAATGTATTTGCATACATGCATGACTTTGAAGTCACAGACGATATAAGCATGAACATCGAACCGGCATTGATATCTCCTTACAACGAGTATGCAATGCACACCGGTCCGAATTCTTCGACCGGCAATGCAGTAGGAATGAGAGTAGGCATACGGTTCTGACAAAATGAAAACTTTTAAATGATGAACATAGGAAAACTTATCGCGGTCGTTACAGCGGCCGCCTTTGTTGTCACTGTGCCTGCGAAAGGACAGACAACAGAAACAACCCAGAAGCAGGAAAAGAAACAGCAACTCCTCACTAGGACACAGCTCAAGAAAGAGAATGACAAACTCAAGTGGGAACTTGACTCTCTGAGGATGGAACTTGAGAGATATAGGATGGAAGTCGAATACAACGACAGCATCGCTAATGAGATCATCGAGATCTATGAGGAAAATGAGGACAAGAGTGCTGCCGGCATAAACCCGGAAGATTATACAGCAGAAACTTCCGACAGTCTTCTGAACCTTTGGTATGTACAGAACAGGATCACTAATGAGGATATCAGCGAACTTGATATGGACTCTGTCAGGTTCCAATCCAACGTACCTGACTCTGTATATGTAGAAAGGATCAAGCAGATGAATTCCTTCATCACTCTTCCTTACAATGATATCGTAAAGAACTACATAATCCTCTACTCGGAAAAGAGAAATGCACAGATGTCCAATATCTTGGGACTCTGTCAGTACTATATGCCTATCTTCGAGGAAATCCTCAACAGATACGATATGCCTGAGGAGCTTAAGGCCATGGCTGTCATTGAATCCGCTCTGAATCCTACTGCAGTTTCAAGAGCCGGCGCAAAAGGTATGTGGCAGTTCATGTATTCTACCGCCAAGATGTATGGTCTTCATATAGACTCATTTGTGGATGAGAGACTTGACCCTGTAAAATCGGCAGAGGCTGCAGCACAGTATCTTCAGGATTCGTACGAAATATTCGGTGATTGGAACCTCGCGATTGCATCATATAACTGTGGAGCCGGCAATGTAAACCGTGCTATCCGTAGAAGTGGAGGAAAGCGTGCATTCTGGGATATCTACCCGTACCTTCCGCGCGAAACCAGAGGTTATGTACCTGCATTCGTAGGTGCGCTCTACACCATGAAGTATTACAAGGAGCACGGTATCAAACCTGAGGCTGTGGAAATGCCTGCACATGTGGACACATTCAAGATCAACAAGATGCTCCATCTGAATCAGGTCAGCGCCCTCACCGGAGCACCTCTCACTGAACTCAAGAACCTCAATCCACAGTACAGACACAACATCATCCCTGGCAATGACAGGGAATACATCCTCAGACTCCCCTACACATACACAAATGCATTCATAGACAACGAGGACTCACTTTACCGCCACAAGGCTGAAGAATATTTCAATCCTGTAACTCTCAAGAAGATACAGGACGGAGGTGACGGAGAGAGAATCGTCTATAGAGTCAAGAGTGGTGACTATTTAGGAAGAATCGCAAGTAACTACAGATGTACTGTTGCGCAGATCAAGAGATGGAATAATCTCAAGGATAACAATATCAGGGTCGGACAGAGACTAGTCCTCTACCGAGGTGGAAACGCACCGGCTTCAGCCTCAAGCTCAAACGCAAGTTCGTCAAGCAAGAGCACTACCACTTCCGCTCCATCCAATGCAACAACTTACACTGTAAAAAGTGGTGATGTTCTTGGAAAAATCGCAGAAAGACATGGTTGCACAGTCGCACAGTTGAAGGCTTGGAACAATCTAACCAGCAACAACATACGCGTGGGACAGAAGCTTATCGTATCCGCAGCTAAGGCCGCTCCGGCAGCCCAGCAGAGCAATACTCCGGCTTCAAACGGCGAGTACACCACCTACACTGTAAAGAGCGGAGATTCATTCTACAGCATCGCCAAGAATTATCCTGGAGTGAGTGCGCAGAACATCATGGATTTCAACGGTCTCGACAGTTCCAAGATAAAACCGGGAATGGTGATAAAGATACCGAAGAAGTAATCTCAGAAAGAAAATACACATTGCAGTTTAAGCTCGGCATTGCCGGGCTTAATTGCTGTTCTGAGGTATGCCTTCCCCCACCTGGCAAACTTCCAGGACATAACCAGAGAAGTCCATAAGCCCCGACCGTAAAAGGCCGGAACGTTGAAACTGCCTGGAGCATCCCTTTCGTATGAATATATTCGATCATCCCATTCCGATACATTGTAATAGCCCTGTTTCAGGTATACTGATATGGTTTCTGTCTTGTAACCACCTTCAATGTATGCCAACAGACCTGTTCCGACACATCTTACAACATTCACCCTTGATGAAAGAATGAACTTTCCTGGTTTCCATTCCGTATCCAGCCTCACGTCAGTACGAAAATTCCGTCCCCATGTCCGAATCCGTTCACTTGCCCTTAACTTCACTTTGAATCCGGATTGGAAACTAAATTCCCAGTCTGAAAGAATCTTCAGTTGTGCCCTATACCCATCATCTCCTTTTACAACCGGGAAACAAGCCGCATCCAGCGAAAGAGTACCCATATACTGGCCTGAATCTGAGGTAAAGTCACAACAGAACGAGGCTCCATATTCATTGGAACATTTACCTCCGCTACGTGGTGCAGCGCTCAATGCTGGGTTAAAGGAGGAAGGATAAATCCTTAGATGCAGAGCCATTCTGAACAGTTCCTTCAGAGGAAAGGAAACGCCACCAAGCATGGCAGGTACGATATTTACCCAGTCAAAAGCCAACTCCGAGAAAATATCTGTTCCCCTAATACATAGGGCAATATCGACAGATGTCTTCATATCCGGAATATGAAACGGGGTCGTATCAAATCTTGAATAATGGGTAAGAGACATTGACATATTCCTACCATACCATCCTATATTCACTGCAGGAAGGAAAGATGTAAAATCACCGGTCTTTATCCCTGGTATCATGACAAGGGAAGATATACGGAAACGGGATACCATATATTCTGAAGCGAACCCTGTAACCGCACTGCTTCCGGTAAATGAAGAAGACGGAGAGATACCCGTAGCTGACTTATGGAATGAGGATACTTTAGACAAGCCATTCATGGAAAACCCGTTCCATAAAGCCAGTCCCTGACCGAAACGCGCATTGAAATCTCCCACAACAATCTTCAACGGAATTCTCTCCGGAGTCCAGGATAAATAACCAGTAAAAATATCCGGTAATTCAAGATTAACTGATGATGTCCGTGCCATTGAAAAGCCAAAGGAAAACCGTTCTTCCACCTCACACCCATATCGGAACGAGTATTGTCCGGCACTTGTACCATCCGAGATTTTTACACCACCTCTGACTGCAAGATCGCTGGAGATCCGTTTCACAGATTTTCCCGCCTCTATAGCTTCTCCTCCTGCCAATGTGATAAAAGGACAGATCCTGTTTACAAAATCTCTACTGAATCCATCCACTAACGAAAGTTCCCCAAGGGACAGGATATCCCCATGTCTTGTCCGGTAATCAATCAGCGAAACTGACTGATATGAAGAAAATATCCCGCTGGAATGCAAGGTGGCTGCAGAGACAGTATTTATCCTGAGAGGTTTTTCCACATATGACCACAGCCTTTCCAACTCATATTCATCCAATTGTTCAGGGCTGTCATAACCGGTAAGTCTCAGAATCATGTCCAGTTCATCAGAAGACTGAGCATACAGTCTTGCACTAACGAAACATAATATTGTCAAAGATAAAATCTGCCGCCACATATCTCTATCGGTATTTTATCCGAATTTATCAGCCCAGTTTCAAATCTCCGTTGTTTTAGAGTAAAACAACCTCATATTTTTCTTTTTTTTATAATCGTTTATTAAATTTGTATTATTATTCGCTGAAAGCAAATGGAAAAGATAACACTAAAGGACAAGACATTCAGGACGTCCATTCCATATGAAAGAATCACTGAGGCAATCGATCAGGTTGCTGTAAAGATCAATGCAGACTTTAACGGTTGCGAAGACATACCGATCCTCCTCTGCGTTCTGAACGGTTCGATCATGTTCACTGCAGAACTGATGAAACGTCTGACCTTCAACTGTCAGATCGTATCTACCAAGTTGACTTCATATGAGGGAACATCCACAACTGGAAAGGTAAAGCAGGCGATGGGGCTGACTGCAGACATCTCTGGAAGACGAGTGATAGTGATAGAAGACATCGTTGACTCTGGCAATACTATAGTAGAGCTGAAAAGGATACTTGAAGAGAAAGGTGCAGCAGAATCCAGAATCTGTACATTGCTCCTCAAACCTGATGCATATAAGAAAGATATAAAGATCGACTATGTAGCGATGGAGATTCCAAATGACTTCATCGTAGGTTTCGGTCTCGATTATGACGAACTTGGACGTAACTACAAGGACATATATATACTGGACAAATAACACTATACTGACATGAAATACTACATTTTATTCGGCCCTCCAGGTGCAGGAAAAGGCACACAGGCCACAGCAATGGTTGAAAAATACAACCTTCACCACATTTCTACAGGAGCTCTTCTCCGCAAGGAAATTGCTGCTGGCACAGAGCTCGGTCTTCAGGCCAAGGCATTGATAGAGAATGGTTGTCTTGTACCGGACGAAGTTGTAGAGGGCATGATTGAAAACGAATTCAAGACTGTAACTGGTGTCAACGGTTTCCTTCTTGACGGTTTCCCAAGAACTCTTCCACAGGCTGATGCACTTGACAAGATTCTTTCAAAGAGCTCAGAAGAAGTCACTGCGACTGTATCCATCATGATTCCAGACGAGATGATTATGGAGAGAATCAAGGGACGTGCCCTCAAGGAAGGACGTGCTGACGATGCAAGCGAAGATATCATCAACAACAGAATAGCTACATATCACAACCAGACAGAGCCGCTCATCGAGTACTATAACAAAGTTGGAAAATATAACGAGATCGACGGTATCGGTACAATCGAGGAAGTTCAGGAACGAATCTTCTCTGTCATGGACAAGTTCTGATGCTTCCGCCAAGAAAAATATTACTTATATTCACAAAGACTATCGCTTCAGTCATACTGACAGCCTTGTTTGCTGTCTTCGCGACAAGCGTCAGTCCTGTGTACAAGTTTGATGATCCGGCTCCTTTTCAGGGGCCGAACATCTTTAATCCCTACCGTAACCTGGACACTGCTTTCTGCTGGAAAAGGGCAAACTTCCACACTCACACACGGGTAGACGGCATCATGAATGAATGTGAATACTGGCCGTCGGAAGTATCGGAACGATATGAAAAGTTCGGATATGACATCATAACCTTTTCAAATCACAACAGACTTACTGACCACCCTTCAGACCCTGCTATCCAGGTAAACGTATATGAGCACGGCTATAATCTGTTCAAATACCATAAACTTGTCTTCGGAAGCAGAAAGGTAAATCTTTTTGACCATATTCTTCCGTTATTTGCGTTCCAGAGACAGTTCCAGATGGATATGCTCGGCAAGGACAGTGATTTCATTCAGTTAAATCATCCTCTCAGGACAAACTGTACCTCTGCAGATATGATGGAAAAGCTCAGCGGATATCGGATCATGGAGTTAGACAGTGGGAAAAGCACTGAAAATGAATACTGGGATCAGGCTTTGAGTGCAGGACATTATAGTTTTGCTCTGGCTAACGATGATCTGCATCATCCCGACAGGTCACATTGCATCGCTGTAAGATGTAATTTCCTCTGTACTCCATCCGCTACATATGAAGATCTCAAGAAAACTCTTCTAGATGGCTGTTATTACTCAATGAGGATACCGGATTATGGTAACGGCGATTGGAAAACCAAGTATACAGAAAACTTGAATATCCCATATATCAGACATATCGGTATGGAGGGCAACGAGATAGTGATGGAAGTATCGGAAAAGGCTGACAGCATAAAGGTCAGTGGACAGGATCACAAGACATTATCAATTGTCAAAGACACATGCAGCATTTCATATATGATGCAAGAGTCTGACAGTTATGCAAGATTGACGGTATATTTCCCTGATGGAGAAGTCATATACACAAATCCATTTGCCCGATACGACTCATCTGTAAGCGACAGCCCATATACAGAAGGTACGCATAAAGTGAACATTCTGCTTACAATATTATATAATCTGGTGCTTTTATTGCTTTGTATCGAAACAATAGTACTGATTATCAAACTTATACGAAAATGAAATTCTTAAAAGACAAGATTAAGCTGACTACTCTGTGTGCTATCCTCAGCATATTCACTCTTGCAGCATACCACTTTCCTTTCTTCAGACTCGTACTTGAAAATACTGAAGGAGGATTCAATGGTACGATGATAGTCATAAGTCTGGCAATCCTCATGCTGGCCCTGAATTTCTTTTTCTACTATCTAGTACTTTACCTGGGGCGCATTGTCGGCAAATGTATATTGGGATTCATGTTCATTGCTGACGCAGTAAGCCTCTATTTCATCAATTCATATGAAGTCCTGATCACTGACAAGATGATGGGAAATGTATTCAACACCCAATTCTCAGAAGCATCAGGATTCTTCTCCCTTTCTGCAGTACTCTATGTAGTGTTCTTGGGAATATTGCCATGTATCTACCTTTTTGCTCAAAAGGTAGACTACGGCACATTCAAACGTTTCTGGGCAAACATCGGAGCCGGACTTGGTATAGCACTGGCAGTGGCACTAGGAAACATGAAGAATTGGCCATGGATAGATAGGAACTCCACAGAACTCGGCAGCCTTCTGATGCCATGGTCATATACAGTAAACTCATTCCGATATTATAGTTCTGTCAAGAAAAGTAACGAAAAGGAAATACTTCTTCCTGATGCAAGAATCACCACAGACAGCCGTGATGTATGCGTACTCATAATCGGAGAATCCGCACGAAGAGACCACTTCTCCCTTTATGGCTATGAAAGGGAAACCAATCCCCTTCTTGCCGGAGATGATGTGACTGCCATGATTGCTGAAGCTGCAGCAACATACACGACAGCAGGAGTAAAAGCCATACTGGATCACAAGGATGTGAACAAATTGTATGAAATTCTTCCTAACTACTTGTACCGCAATGGAGTAGATGTATCATGGCGTACAAGCAACTGGGGCGAACCTCCTGTACATATTGAAAAATATCATAAGGATTCTGACCTGAAAAAAAGATTCCCTGATGAGGATGAGAGATATGACGGAATATTGCTCGCCGGCCTGAAAGAAGACATTATGGCATCTGAAAAGGACAAGGTGCTGATTGTGATTCATACAAACACAAGTCACGGACCTACCTACTTCAAAAAGTATCCGGCAGAATTTGAAAGATATACACCGGTGTGTACTACTGTAGAGATGTCAAAGGCTGACCATCAGGAACTTATGAATGCATATGACAACACTATCCTATATACGGATTGGCTGATCCATTCAGTGATAGAAACCCTGAAGCAGATTCCTGACAGACGTTGCTGTATGCTGTACGTGTCAGATCATGGAGAATCCCTTGGCGAAGGCAATCTCTACATGCATGGAGTACCTATGTCGATGGCTCCTGCAGAGCAGATAGAGATTCCGTTCATCGTGTGGGATTCTGACAAAGATACTTCTGTAAAAAATCTCGATAAGGTAGGACAATACCATGTATTCCACAGCATATTGAAGTTCCTGGGAGTCGAAAGTCCTATCTATGACGAAAATATGAATATTTTTGAATGAAAAGGATATTCATCATAAACCCCATAGCCGGGAAAAGTCAGAAAAGCATTCTCATGTGGTATCTGAAAAGACATGGAGAAAATGTCATCTGTACAGAATATCCAGGTCATGGAGAAAAGATTGCCCGTGAAACAGATGCTGATATCGTCGTAGCTGTCGGTGGAGACGGTACTGTGAACGAAGTAGCAAGAGGACTTATAGGCACAAAGAAAGTTTTGGGAATAATACCATGTGGAAGCGGAGACGGGCTCGCACTGCACCTGGGCATAAGCAGGTATCACAAAAAGGCTTATGAAACAATCCTTCAGGGGAAAACCCATCCGCTTGATGCGGCACAAATCAACGGCAGGGCTTTCTTTTCCGTATGCGGAGTCGGCTTCGATGCTATAGTAAGCGAGAGATATGCAAAATCCGGTAAAAGAGGACTTGCCAGCTATATGGAGCAGGGTCTCAAGACATGGATGGAATTCAAGCCTGAGAAATATACGATAAATATAGATGGAAAAGAATGGGAAAGCGAAGCTGCCCTTATTACTGTCGGCAACTCCAGTCAATGGGGTAACGGTGCCAAGATCACTCCCCTGGCTGACAGTAGTGACGGAATATTAGATATAACCGTAGCCGATATGTTCAAGACCATTGAACTGCCGGCATTGGGACTTCTTCTGATGACAGGAAAGATCGATATGAGTCAGGAAGTCCATTGTTACAAAGGTAAACACATAACTATCTCACGCAAGGTTACTGGACCTGCCCATGCAGATGGAGAATGGTTCGAGGCAGGAAAACAGATCAGTATTGACATAATTCCTCATGCCCTCACAGTACTTGTCCCATAAACGGGAATTTTGATTAAATTTGCAGAAAATTTTACAGACATGGCAGACAGCAATTTCATAGACTATGTAAAGATATATTGCCGTTCAGGTAACGGTGGTGCCGGCTCCACCCATATGAGAAGGGAGAAATACGTGCCTAAGGGCGGACCTGACGGAGGAGATGGTGGAAGAGGAGGACATATCATTCTCAGAGCCAATCCTCAGTTCTGGACACTTATCCACCTTAAATACCGCAAGCACATCATGGCAGAGCATGGTGGAGCTGGAAGCGGCCAGCTTCAGCATGGAAAGAATGGCGAGGACATTATTCTGGATGTCCCTCTCGGAACTGTTGCCAAGGATGCTGAGACAGGAGAAATCCTATTTGAGCTCGTAGATCCGTTTGAAGAAAGGATTCTCGTGAAAGGCGGACGTGGAGGTCTCGGCAACAACAACTTCAAGACTGCTACCAACCAGACTCCAAGATATTCACAGCCAGGAGAGCCATACGAAGAAGGATGGTTCATCCTCGAGCTCAAGCTCCTTGCTGATGTAGGACTTGTAGGTTTCCCTAATGCAGGAAAATCCACTCTGCTCTCTACTGTATCTGCTGCACGCCCTAAGATTGCTGATTATCCGTTCACTACTCTTGAACCAAACCTTGGAATCGTAAGCTATTATGATGACAAGTCTTTTGTAATGGCAGATATTCCTGGTATCATCGAAGGTGCACACGAAGGAAAGGGTATAGGAATGAGATTCCTCAGGCACATCGAAAGAAACTCCATCCTGCTCTTCATGGTTGCAGCTGATGAGGATGATATAGCAAAGGGATATGAAGTCCTGCTTAATGAACTTCGTGAATACAACCCTGAACTGCTTGTAAAGGACAGAGTCCTTGCAGTCACTAAGTCAGATATGCTCGACGAACAGCTTAAATCTGAAATAGAGGCTCAGCTTCCGACAGATATACCTCATGTGTTCATATCATCTTTCACACAGGAAGGAATCAAGGAGTTGAAGAATATGCTTTGGGACGCTCTGCATAAGGAAGTTGAAGCAGAAGATGCTCCAGTGGTCCTTTTCCCAGGAGATTCCAATGAAATAACCTTATAGAATGAGCGGATTCTGGCAGACTCTCAATCGCGCTGATCAGCTGGCCACGCTTGAAATCAACAGCTGGAACTCCCCTTTCACAGACAGGATATGGGAGTTTTTCTCCAATATCCCGGTATGGATACCGATGTATGTGGTAATTGTGGCATTTCTGATTCTGAGACTCGGATGGAAGCGAGGATTGATTGCAATAGCTGCAGCTGTACTCACATTTGCATTCTGCGACCAGTTTTCAAATCTTGTCAAAGGAGCTACAGAAAGGTTAAGACCACTGCACGACGCGTATATGCTTCATAACGGGCTTCATGTCCTCGAGCATGGAGGTAAATTCGGATTCTTTTCCGCACATGCCGCCAATTCCTTCGGTCTAGCAACAAATACCTTGATAAGTCTGCGTATTGATTCAAAGCGTAAATATACAGGATATGCATCCTGGATGTATCTTTGGGCTGTTCTGGTATCTATAAGCAGAGTATTCGTAGGAAAGCATTTTCTGGGTGACGTAATTGTGGGAATCTGTGTGGGATTGTTTGCAGGCTGGCTGTTTGGCAGTCTTGCCAAGATGATAATCAAAAGATTTTCACTATAACCTCACAAAAATATTTGTGAGATTCAAAAAAATATATCATATTTGCATCCGCAAAAACAAACGGGGGTATAGCTCAGTTGGCTAGAGCACCTGCTTTGCAAGCAGGGGGTCGTCGGTTCGACTCCGACTATCTCCACAAGAAAAAGA
>JAEIGA010018907.1_pt1 | contig 10503 bp, 9 predicted proteins | sample 9270691 | NCBI WGS metagenome assembly JAEIGA01 (sample SAMN17057246, study PRJNA624740) | gut metagenome | biome: biome; isolation source: fecal sample | host: Bos grunniens | place: China: Xizang | collected 2019
ATGAACTTACACTTACCGATGGCAGTGATTTACGTCTTCTTGATTCTTTCAAACTTTGGGGCGAACAGATCTTTGGTTGGTATTATTTTGTCGAACGTAGTGTTTTTGATCCCGGTCTCAATCGATATGTGACCAAGATCGTCAAGAAGCGTTTGATCAACAAGCAATACCTGATCATTGCCCGAGGCGCAGCTAAGAGCATGTACGATGAAACAATTCAAGCTTATTACTTGACTGTCGATACCTCGACAACTCATCAGATTACAACCGCCCCGACAATGAAACAAGCTGAAGAGGTTCTATCTCCTTTGCGTACTGCAATTATCAGAGCTAAAGGTCCATACTTTCAATTCCTTACCGAGGGGAGCCTCCAGAATACGACTGGCAGCAAAGCTAATCGTGTGAAACTGGCTTCCACAAAGAAGGGCATTGAGAATTTCATGACCGGCAGCCTTCTTGAAATCCGACCCATGAGCATTAATAAGCTTCAGGGCCTGAGACCTAAGATCAGCACTGTTGATGAATGGCTATCTGGTGATCTTAGAGAAGACCCCATCGGTGCAATTGAGCAGGGCGCAAGCAAACTTGATGATTATTTGATTGTTGCTACTTCTTCCGAAGGTACTGTTCGAAATGGAAGTGGCGATACAATCAAAATGGAACTCATGGACATCCTGAGAGGTAATTACGTCAACCCGCACGTGTCCATTTGGTACTATCGGCTTGACGATATCAAAGAAGTATCCGAGCCTCGTATGTGGGTCAAAGCGAATCCGAACCTCGGACAAACGGTAAGCTATGAAACCTATCAGCTGGATGTGGAAAGAGCGGAAAAGGCTCCGGCTGCAAGAAATGATATTCTTGCGAAGCGATTCGGCATCCCTATGGAGGGATATACATACTTCTTTGCCTATCAGGATACTCTTCCTCATCGTCGACAGACATTTACCGGAATGCGTTGTGCTCTTGGTGCAGACTTAAGCCAGGGTGATGACTTCTGTGCATTTACCTATTTGTTTCCTTTATCAAATGGATGCTTTGGAGTGAAGACTCGAAGCTATATTACTTCCAGAACTCTTGATCGACTTGCCCCAAGTATGCGTCTTGCTTATGAGGAATTCCTAATGGAAGGAACTCTCATTGTTATGGAAGGCGTAGTGCTTGATATGCAGCAAGTTTGGGAAGATCTGGAAGCATATACAGAGTCTATGCGGTATGAAGTCTGCGCAATGGGCTATGACCCTTACAATGCTGATGTATTCGTTAATCTATATACTCTAGAATATGGCGGATACGGGGTTAAGAAGGTTATTCAGGGTGCACGAACCGAATCGGTTCCTCTTGGCGAACTTAAAAAACTTGCCGAAGATCGGATGCTTCTATTCGATGAGCAACTTATGAAGTTTGCAATGGGGAACTGCATTACTCTTGAAGATACTAACGGAAACCGAAAGCTTCTTAAAAAGCGGCATGAAGATAAGATTGATAATGTAGCTGCTATGATGGATGCTTACGTTGCCTATAAAGAAAACAAAGACCTCTTTGATTAAACAGGGGGTTTTGGAAATTCAAAATGGAGTGCGAAAAACATGAAACTTCAGATTTTGGTACCCCAATATAATGAAGATGAAAGTATTATTAAACCCCTTCTGGACAGCATAGCGATCCAGATTAAAGTGGATTTTAGTGAGATCGGAGTAATTATTGTTAATGACGGCACTGATTGTCTTCTTGATGTTAATTTCTTGAAATCTTATCCATTTCAGATCGATTACTATGAGAAGCGTCACGAAGGTGTCAGTGCTGCACGTAATTTTGCATTGGACATGGCTACTGCAGATTATGTGATGTTTTGTGATGCCGATGATATGTTCTATAAAATAAATGGCCTTTGGATGGTTATGAAAGAAATCAACAAGGGATTTGATTGTTTGATTTCTCTATTCTATGAAGAATGGAAACATCCGGAAACAGGAGACTTCTATTTTATTGAACATTCAGCCGACAGTGTCTTTGTGCATGGAAAAGTTCATAGACTTCAGTATTTAAGGGATAACAACATTCGTTGGAATAATTCTCTTACAATTCATGAAGATAGTTACTTTAACACTCTTTCTATAAACTTAACTACAGATGTTAAGTACCAGAAGAATGGGTTCTATCTTTGGAGATACAGAGAGAATAGTATTTGCCGTCATGATCCGAAGTATATACTGAAGACCTATAAGAATCTTTTGGATAGCAATGATGCTCTGGTCGATGAATTTATAGAGCGAGGAAAAATCAAAGAAGCTAATTTGTATGCTTCTATGATGATTCTTGAAGCTTACTATAATATGAATAAATCCGAATGGCTTGATCAGATGAATTCGGAATACCGAAACGAAACTGAACGGCGATTCAAGGATTACTTTTTAAAACATGAGCAACGCTGGAGAGATCTTGATGAAAAAGAACGGATGGAGATCTCCGAGCGTCTCCGAGCCAGGAATGCCAAGGAAGGAATGCTGATTGAAAGCATTGGCCTTAACGAATGGCTCGAACATATAAAGACCCTTTAAAACAAAAAGGGACTTTGGAAAATTCAAAATGACTCGCGAAAGAGGTGATGACCATTGCCCAGTCTTGGCGAGAGACTGAAGAAGGGCTGGAACGCCTTTCGCAATAACAAAGACCCTACCTTCGAACAGGCTCAGTGGAATGTCTATTCGAGTACATTCCGCCCCGACCGACTCCGATTGACCGGGGGTAATGAAAAATCGATTATAACCGCTATATACAATAGAATTGCTTTGGATGTAGCTAGTATCAGCATTAAGCATGTTCGGGTAGATGAGAATGGGCGATACAAAGAGGAAATTAAATCGCCTTTGAACAATGTTCTTACGCTCGACGCAAATACTGATCAGACCGGAAGAGCTCTCATTCAGGACGCTGTACTGAGTATGTTTGATGAGGGTGTTGTGGCTATTGTTCCTGTAGATGTCGTAGGAGATCCGATTCTTTCAGATTCCTATGAGATTCATACAGTTCGGACAGCTAAAATTCTGGAATGGTATCCAAAACACATCCGGGTTTCTATGTATGATGAACGAACCGGCAAACGTGATGAAATTGTCATTCCGAAACGAATTGCGGCTATCGTAGAAAATCCGTTCTATTCGGTTATGAACGATCGAAACAGTGTCCTTAAACGTTTAGTTCGAAAACTGAATCTTCTGGATGCTGTTGACGAACAGTCTGCAAGCGGGAAGATGGACTTGATCATTCAGCTTCCTTATGCAGCAAAAACTCCTCTTAAGAAGCAGCAGGCGGAAGATCGCCGCCATGATATAGAATCTCAGCTTATTGACAGTAAGTATGGGATCGCGTACATCGACGGAACCGAACATGTAGTTCAGCTGAACCGCGCGGTAGAAAATAACATGATGTCCAGCATTGAGTATCTAACGAGTATGCTATATAGCCAGTTGACGCTCACTCCTGAAGTCATGAATGGTTCGGCTAAAGAGGAAGTCATGCTGAATTACAACAATAGGACCGTCGAACCTATCATTGCTGCTATTGTCGACGAAATGAATCGGAAATATCTGACGCCGACCGCAAGAACTCAGGGTCAGCGGATCCAATACTTCCGTGAGCCTTTCCGTCTTGTTCCGATTAACGGTATTGCCGATATTGCCGACAAGTTCACAAGAAACGAAATCCTTTCTCCGAACGAAATTCGTGGAATCGTCGGGTTCCGTCCTTCCGACGATGCAGAAGCAGACAAGCTTCGTAACCGGAATATCAACCAGGCGAAAGATGCAAGGTTTGCTAATGGCTCTGAACTTCAAAATGGATCGCGTATTGGAGTTCCGGCAGAGGAAGGATCGGACTCTAAGGTCGAGGAAGCTTTGGCTCGCCTTGGCCTTTAATTATTGAGAAAGGAGGAAAGATTATATTCTATGACTCTTGAAGAAATTGTAAAACAGGAAGGCCGACAGCCTGATTGTAGCGGATATGTTACTAAGTATGACATCGAGTGCAGTGATGGATTGACGATTCGTCAGGGTGCATTTAATGATGACAATGGACGTAGAGTTCCTATGGTCTGGATGCACGATCATAAGGATATGGAAAACGTCCTTGGGCATATCTATCTGGAATCCAGGGATGACGGTGTTTATGGTTATGGCTTTTTCAATGATTCTCCTAAAGGCCAGCTCGGAAAACTCTATGTGGATCATGGCGATATCTCCAGCTTCAGTATTTATGCCAATAAGCTGAAGAAGAAGGCTCGTGACGTGGTCCATGGTATGATCCGTGAAGTTAGTCTTGTTCTTGCAGGTGCAAACCGCGGCGCTATTATCGATAGTCCGATCAGCCATAGCGATCAGGATGAAGATGAGGGCGAAGGCGTGATCTGCATGGGTGATGACTACGGCGGACCTATCTATGGTAATGATGAACCTCTCAGTGTTGAAGAGTATTTGGAACACTACGGTCGTAAAGGCATGAAGTGGGGTAAAAATCTCTTTAAGACTGAATATGAGGCCCATCCGAGAGAAAATGGAGAAGAGGAAGAAGAAACCGGAGATAAAAAAAATAAAGCGCAAGAAGATAAAGAAATACGTGAGAAATCGACCAAAGATGTAAACGATACAGTTGGCATTGCAAAAGCAGAAGCCGAATTTAAGCAGACGATGAATGAAATGATGAAACTTTATAGTGGTGAATATGAGTTTCATTCGGATGCTGATTATATGAAAGCTCAGAATGATGCTAAAGTCAGATTCGGTCAGGCATTAAAAGCATATGTCGATTCATACAAGTTTGATCAAAGAGAAAAAGAACAATTCTTAAATGAGTTGTCACAGCAGTTAGAAAGTAAATATGGGTTTAAAGTAAATACAGATTTACAAACTTCGTATGATAAAGAATTTCATAATAGTAAGTTTGAAGGAAAAGACTATCGGGAGGAAAAAACTAAAGAAGTCCTTCCTAATACTCCTGGTATGAATGAGACAAAAGATGTTCAGGAGCATAATAAAAATAAGCAAAATGAAAAGTATGCTGCTGAACAAGTACGGAATGATATAAATAAATATATTGATGAGTATAAAGGCGGAACGTATGGTATATGGAATTTCATGCAAAAAGTAAATAAATTGGTTGCTGAATATCCTTCTGCTTTTGAAACGGACAATGATACAGTAAAACTTCCAAAAGCTGCTGAAAAGTTTATATATGATGAACTACAAGATAAAATGCAAACTCTTGGATGGAGTTATGAAGCATTAAAATGGTATGTTGATACTGAGAAAGCAGAAGCTTTAGCGGGATATGATGTATCGTTTTTAGATGATTTTAAAATTCCAGCTAAGAACTTAGAAGATTATGTCAATAAAAGTCTCGACACTTTAAAAGATCTTAGTGATAAAGCTGTTTCTAAAGGTAAGGAAGTTACAGATAAAGCAGAAGATATCCTTGATGACACCAAAAAGAAACTCAAGGATCTCTTTAAACATTCTGATCTTTCCGACGAAGAGGCTGAAGACATTATCAAACATTATATTTCAGGAGAACTTACTATGGACGATATTCTTGAACACGCCGAAAATGAGGGCGGCAAGACCGTCCGTGAAGTTTTCGATGGCATGTCTGACGAGCAGCAGTCGCTCGTCTTTTATTTTCTTAAGAAAGCCCGTCAGTTGATTGACGATGGCGAAATCAAACATTCCGATAAGGAGGAAGATGAAATGAAGCACAACGTCTTTGACGATGCTAAAGAAACCAAGGAGAATACTCTCAGCCATGATGATATGGAAAAGCTCCAGGCTGATGTGTTCAAAGATGCGAAGTCCAAGGGCAGCCTGAAGGATTCTTTCCTGGCCCACGCAGGTGATTACGGTATCGACGATATCGAATATCTGTTCCCTGATGACCGCAAGGTTACCAATACCCCCACCTGGATCAAGCGTCCTGATGGCTGGGTTACTAAGGTTATGAGAGGCGTCTCTCACTCTCCCTTCAGCCGTATCAAGAGCATCTTCGCTGATATCACTGAGCCTGATGCCCGTGCTCGTGGCTACGTGAAAGGTAACCGTAAGGTTGAGGAAGTCTTCGGTCTTCTGAAACGGTCCACCACTCCCACTACGGTCTACAAGAAGCAGAAGCTCGACCGGGATGACATCATCGATATTACCGATTTCGACGTTGTTTCCTGGCTGAAGACCGAAATGCGCGGCATGCTGGACGAGGAACTGGCCCGTGCTTTCCTGATCGGCGACGGCCGCAGTGCTGCTTCCAGCGATAAGATCAATGAGCAGAATATTCGTCCTATTTACAGTGACGACGATCTGTTTGTTATCCGCAAGGCGATCGCTATCACCAGCTCTACCACTACCGATGAGAAGTGCAAGCAGTTCATTCGTACCTGCATCAAGGCCCGGAAGGACTATCGCGGCAGCGGCAATCCGACCCTGTTTACCACAGAGGATATGCTCACTGACATGCTCCTGATGGAGGATCAGATCGGTCATACTCTTTATGATAGTGCTGATAAGCTTGCCACTAAGCTTCGTGTCAAGGAGATCATCACTGTTCCCGTGTTTGAGAATCAGACCCGTATCTCTGGCTCTGCTACTCTTGAGCTGATGGGCATCATCGTGAATCTGGACGACTATAAGGTCGGCGCAGACAAGGGCGGCAGTGTCTCCATGTTCGAAGACTTCGATATTGACTACAACCAGGAGAAGTATCTGATCGAGACCCGTTGCTCCGGTGCTCTTACTGTGCCTTACAGCGCGATCGTAATCGAGAGTACTGCTTCCGTGTACCTCGATGTTGAGGCCGACGATCCTAGCGAGACTCGTTATGGCAAGACTGTCAGCACTCTGCAGAGCGATGTTGTGATCAATGACGACAGCATCAGCGGTACCCTGAATTATGTGACCGGTTATACCGGCTACAGCGGTGACACCGATCTCCAGAGTGGCTATTATATTGCTCTGAAGCTCGATGTGCCTAACGGTGCTACTACTACGATCGCTGCTCTTAACAATGGCGGCAGTGGTACTCCCGTGGATCTCGGCTCCGACGATTATGCTGTCGGCCGTATCACCACTAAGAATGCTAAGATCGTTATCAGCACGACTCTGGCCGGCGTTACCGTTAGCAAGACTTACAGCCTGCGTCTCCTGAAGTTCGGTCCTAAGTCCTGATTATATTCTGAAAGGTTGGACTGCATAAGTGGCTAAATATTACGGAAAAGTCGGTTATGCCGAAACCGTTGAAACCACCCCTGGCGTATGGACCGAACAAATCATAGAACGGTACTATAAGGGGGATGTCAGGAGAATAACAAAACGTTGGGAGGATGGAGAGAAGGTTAATCCTGATCTCAATGTTTCCAATGAAATAAGTATTGTGTCCGATCCTTATGCAGAACAGCACTTTCACCAGATCCGTTATATTGCTTGGGCGGGCGCTTTGTGGACTGTTAAGTCGGTCGTCCCAGAGCGCCCTCGCTTAAGACTGACGATCGGGGGTGTATACAATGGCCAGCAGACTTAATCTGCATGAGGAGTTATGCGCGTTACTCGGAACAAGAAATGTGTATTTTCAACCTCCTGAGTCGGTCAAGCTGAGTTACCCATGCATTGTATATTCCCGTGTCGGAGCCGATACGGAATATGCGGATGATAAAGTTTACAATATGACTTACCAGTATACAGTTCAAATTATATCCAAAGATCCAGACTATGATTTGGCTCGTGTGCTGGCTTTTCATTTTCCCATGTGCCGTTTTATGCGGCGGTTCGTGGTAGACAATCTCTATCACGACAATTTAAATCTCTATTATTAAGGAGGACAAACATATGTCCAGACTCGTTTGGGACCAGACCGGCGAACATATTTACGAAACTGGTGTATCTCAGGGCGTTCTGTATGTTTATGGGTCCAGCAGTTATGGTACCGGTGTTGCTTGGAATGGTCTTACGACCGTTACCGAGAATCCGACCGGTGGTGATGCGACTGCTATCTATGCCGATAATATCAAGTATCTGAACCTGGTTGCGGCCGAAGACTTTGAGGGAACGATTGAGGCTTACACCTATCCTGATGAGTTCAAGCCCTGCAATGGTGAAATGGAGCTTGCCAGTGGTATGACCGTTGGCCAGCAGAACCGTAAGACCTTCGCTTTCTGCTATCGTACCGAGAAGGGTAATGATACTCAGGGCGTTAATTACGGCTATAAGCTGCACATCGTTTATGGCGCTACGGTTTCTCCTTCCGAGCGTAGCTATGAGACGATCAACGACAGCCCCGATGCCATTCAGTTCAGCTGGGACTTCAAGACTGTTCCTGTTCCCGTGACTTCTGTTTCTGGTGTTAAGGCAACTGCTCTGGTTGTTCTTGACAGCACCGTTGTCGGGTCGACGAAGATGACCACGATCGAGAACGCCCTTTATGGTGCTTCCGGTAGCGATCCTACTCTGATGACTCCGGATGAGATCTACGCCATTGTGAGTGCCACGTAATTCAAAATAGTCGCGAAATAAGACCGGGAGGCTTCTCTTAAACGAGGGGCCTCCCTCTTTTTAAAAATGAAAGGAGCAAAATTATGTACATCAAGGCAATTACTTACACCGATTACGACGGTGAAGAACGGACTGAGAATTTCTGCTTTAACCTGAATAAGGCAGAAATTGCAGAAATGGATCTGAGTGCTACTGGCGGTCTTGAGTCTACTATCAAGGAGATCATTGCGGCCAAGGATAACGCCAAACTCGTGCAGCTGTTTAAGGGTTTGATTCTTAAGGCTTACGGCGTTAAGAGCCCTGATGGTCGCCGGTTCATTAAGAGCGCTCAGCTCAGCGAAGAATTCAGCCAGACCGAAGCATACAGTGAGCTTTTCATGGAGCTTGCTTCCGATGCCAACGCAGCTGCTGAGTTCATCAACAAGATTACCCCGAATATTCCCGGAAAGGAAGAGGCTATTGCCAGCGAGAAGGCCAAACTGACGGCTCTCCCCTCTTCCACCACTTAATATATAACAAGGAGACGATGAGGAATGCTTCAACTGACAATTACCGCACAGGAATTTTTCAATGAGGAAACTCAAGAGTTCATTCAGATCAAGCCGGTGACCATTCAGATGGAGCATTCCCTTGTCTCTATTTCAAAATGGGAAGCGAAATGGCACAAACCATTTCTTACTGAAGATAACAAGACTGATGAAGAGCTCGTTGATTATCTTCGGTGCATGACAATTACGCAGAATGTAAACCCTTATGCTTACTATGCAGTAAGCAACGAGCAATTAAAGCAAGTAAGGGCTTATATTTCTGATCCAATGACCGCTACGACTTTTAGGGAAGATAAAAATAAACCTAAAGGGAAAAAGCATATCATAACAAGTGAAGTTATCTATTACCAAATGATAGCTTTGAATATTCCGATGGAATGCCAGAAATGGCATTTAAATCGGCTTTTGACATTGATTCGTGTTGTGGCCATTAAGAATCAGCCTGAAAAGAAAATGAAATCCGGGGATCAGATCCGTCAGTATGCTGATCTTAATAATATGAGACGGGCAGCTATGCGTTCGAAAGGCTGATAAGTATGGCTAGAGGAATTGTGTCTTTCCGCAAAAGCGGAGACTTCAAAAATACAGAGAAATTTATGATGGGTGTAAGTAAACAATTATATTTACGCCATCTTGAAAAATATGCCAAGCGAGGCCTTGAGGCTTTAAAGGCTAATACCCCTGTTGATACTGGTTTGACCAGAGATTCTTGGGGGTATGAGATCTCCTTTACTAATAGCTATGTGAGTATTATATGGACTAATACCAACGTTGTAGACGGTGTGCCTATCGCAATTATATTGCAGTATGGGCATGCTACTGGAACTGGTGGTTATGTTCAGGGAAGAGATTATATTAATCCGGCCATACAACCCATTTTTGATGAAATGGCCGAAGATATCTGGAAAGAGGTGAAGAGCCTGTGAGTAATAAGGTCGACGAACGGATTACAAGAATCCGATTCGATAACGATCAGTTTGAACGTGGTGTAGCCACCTCTATGCAGAGTTTGGACCGGCTTAAGAATAAATTAGAGAGTACCGAGTCTGTTGAGGCTTTTACCGGAATACAGAAAGCTGCAGATAAAACGGATTTAAGTGGAATAACAAAAGCAATCGAAGGAGTTAGCGAAAAGTTTTCGTATCTTCGAATGATTGCAATTAATGTCCTTAGTGATATTGCAAGCCAGGCAATAAGCACTGGTGTTGCAATGGTAAAAAATCTTAGTACCGATAATATTGCAGCCGGTTGGGGCAAATACGATCAAGAACTTCAAGCTGTTCAGACAATTATGGTGACGCTTGATGACACTCCACTTGAAGAAGTCGAAAAGTCTCTAAAGAAAATTGGTTGGTTCTCGGATGAGACTTCGTACAGTTATGAAGAAATGGTTGGGTCTATGTCCAAACTTATTTCTTCCGGAGTTAGTC
>JAEIGA010018908.1_pt1 | contig 10503 bp, 2 predicted proteins | sample 9270691 | NCBI WGS metagenome assembly JAEIGA01 (sample SAMN17057246, study PRJNA624740) | gut metagenome | biome: biome; isolation source: fecal sample | host: Bos grunniens | place: China: Xizang | collected 2019
CGAGCGAAAGAACATTGCTCACGAAGCTAGCATAGAAAAACAGAAACAGCGTATTGACACACTTGACAGAAAGGCCAATCCGCATCGATATCGCCTGTCATCGGGTGCAACGCTCACAGGTATTCGCATGTCGCCTCGCCATTCAAACATACCAAGCCTTCGCATTCAAACTAAGGTGGAAAATGAGACATTTGAGGATGCGAAGTATTTCGAATGGTACAATCCTGTTATACAAAAGTATCTGAATGGCGAGCTTACAGAATATGAACTGGTCAATGAAATCTTTGAGCCGTTTGAGCAAGTGAGTCAGGTTCAAGCCCAACTGCTTGGTGCTACATTTGAGATGCTCTCAGGTGGCCCTGCCCAGACTCATGTTGGAACTGGTGGAGGTGGTTCATCATCGGATATGCCCTGGGGAGAAAGGAAGAATGATAATTATATGGCAGCATCTAGACGAAAACGGTGACAATTGGTCGCAACCAAATAAGAAAACGAACTTTTTTTTAATGAGAATTGCAGATTTTCGGAAATTTCTTCGTGAATCTGCAATTCCTTTTATAAATTTGTGTTCAAAATTTGACAATTCAAATTGATTACAACAAGAAGAGAGAATACTATAACAATAAATATGTGCAATGGAAGAACAATAAGTTGCGTTTTATAGTCAAGATTCTAACATTGTATTGATTTATAACAACAAATTTAAAAAGATATGGATAATGGTACATTAAAGAAATATTTCAATTTAGGTGATCATGTTGAAATAACATGTACACAAAGTTCAATTATAGGCAATATTGTTGATTTTTCGGACACTGTTATAGTTATAGAAGATTCAATAGGGAATCCGACAATTATATCTTTAGACAGTATTAAGTCCCTCAAAAAAAACAACAATAGTAATTCTCCATCAAGAACAAAGGATGTTGTAGAATTACAAGAAGACGAGACAAAAGATATACAATCAAGAATTAGAGATAACATTGATAAGATATATGAGCAATGCGTTTTAAATAGAGATAGTATAATTCCAACAAATGCCACAGTTGTTGCAATTACCCAAACTGGAGTAGATGTTGTAATGGATGACAATACGTCTGTAACTTGTACAAAATCCTCTATGGTAGGATACAGTAGGGAAAATGCAGCTATTGGAAAAAGAGTGTTGTGTTACCCATCCAAGAAAAACATATCATATGCAAGTTTGGTAGAAATGACATATACAGAATTATATGACAGATTTCTAAGAGCAGCAAATACCAAACCGATGCCGCGTACTACTATAGTTGGCTCTGTTTTATATTTCCTGACCCAGACTTTTGGCAGTACAATATTAACATACAAAAAAGAAATTAAATCATTAGTTAAGCAGTTATACACTAAGGAACCTGAAGAGGACTATTCTATTTCCTCAAGGTTAAAGGCTAGTGAACTTACAGAAACGCAAAAAAATGAGATTTTAATATTGATAGAAAGCGCTCGTGAATCAATAATAGATCTAGAAACAAACGAACAAGTAAAATATATCGACAATCTCATTTCAGAAAAGCTGGGGTACAAGATTAGAAGAATTGTAATTAAATCATTTTTAAACAACATTCCGATAGATGCCAAATCCAACGATGTGAACACAGAAAAACGAATTGAAGAATCAGATATATTTGTACCAGCAACATGTGAAATAAAAAGATATTTTCCAAAATTTAAAAATGGTTCTGCCACAGATGAAAAGAATCAGGATATTAGGTTTAGAGAAGATATTGTAATTGGTGATGAACTAAGGTCTGAATTAAATAATTGTTGGAAGACTCCTATTCCTGTAATTTGTTCTTACAAAAAAACAGGGAAGTTTAACACTGCTATGTTTATTGTTAAACCAGGCACTATTACAGAATTAAAATCAACTATCACTTTATTAAAAAACACAGGTCAAAAAGAATTAGCCCATGAAATAGAAATATTTTTGGAACAAAAAGGATATCTTCGAGATGAATTGTTGATTCAACAAATTGACGTAAGTCAAGAATCGCATCTTTTGTTAGAAGCTACAAGAAAACAGCGTTTGATTAAAAACTTTATTCAAGCAGAAAAAGGCTTTTTGGAACTCATTTCAAGAACTTACGAATACGATTCTGTTGTCAGAGATTTAGCAATGATGTACCAAGAATGGCAGGATGCACAAAAGTCAATAGCTTTTCTTGAAGAACACCTACCGTCCTTAGAAGATAAACTTAAAACTTACAATATTTTGGTTCAATTATATCTTTCTATAGGTAATAAGGATAAAGCTATATTCTATATGGAAGAAGCACTTCATTTATTACCTTCAAAAAACCAAAAGGATTTGCGAAAACGTGAAAAATTACAAAAGCGCATTGAAAATGTAAGAAAAAAAGGAATTACGAGTTTTTCCTCTGAAGATATTCCTGCACCACTACTTAGATTTGATGCAAATAACAATTCCTCTAAAGTATTAGCTTTCGTCACCAATAAAAGTATTGATGAAAAACTTCAGTTTGTTAAAGAGCGTATAGGTCAGCTGAAAAATAGTCCCGAGTTACCCGCATACTATATTGCTCAGATTCAATTATTACAAGATAGTGGATATTCTGGTCAAAGTTCAGAGATAAAAAAACTGCTAGCAGATTATTGTAAGGCAAAAGCAAGAAATTTCTTTAATGAAAGTAACAGCATTGCTGCTCGCGAGTATTTACTTCAAGGTATTTCTGTCATAGAAAGAGAGGATTTATACTATCTTCTCTTCTTGAGTTTGTGTATACCTCCACAGGAGATATTATTACAATACAATAACACATTTAGTGGATATGAAGTAATTGCCAATAAATATTCAATTCAAGAATCAGATGAAATATTATATGTCATATTAAGAATTATAGCAATAAATAGTACGATGTCACGTCGTATGATGCGTTTTTTATATGAAAGTGAAACATGCGCATGGCTATGTGATGAAATGGGAGAAGATACTTTACCGCCAAAAACTTTCACGGAAAAACTTTTATCATTTTCAAAACATCAAGAGTTAGATTTAAAAAATTTTGAGGAGAAAATTAATAGTTTTCTTACGTTAACTAATGCTACAGAAATCAGTAAATTAATTCTCAATTTACAAATCCCAAGTTCCAACCAAGTAAATAGTTTTGACACTCAAAACATTTACATGGCACGAGAACTTGCAAATACTATACTTGACATTGAAAAGAGTATGGGATATGATGAATGTGAGGAAATATGCAGAAATCCTCTCATAAAGGTTGATAACTCCGTTGCTTCTATTGAAAAATCTCCATCACGTGTATCTACCTTGTGTGTTTTACCACTTTTATTAAAATTAAAAGATTTACTAGAACGAACATTAAACAAAAAATACTCGGAAACTCTTCCTAATATAATAATAAAAGCAGTTGATGATGCTCGTCCTATAGATGATGAATTAGAACTTCAAATTTCAATTTTAAACGAAACTGGCTCATCAAGAGTTGATAATGGGATTATATATATAACATCAATCAATGGAAATGATGTAGCAAATTTGTCTTTAAGTAGCAAATTGGATGTATCCTTAACAGGGGGTGCCACTCAAACTTGCACCTTTAATATAAGCAATCAAAATACAGCTTTAGATGAAATAGAAGTTGATTATATTTTCAAATATCAAGATGCAAGAAAATTGGAGAGAAAGACAATAGGAAAATTAACCTTTCCCATAAATACTGGTGATGATTATGAAGATTTTGAAAATCCATATATAGCCCATGTGAAAAGTAATGCTGTTAAGGATAATTCAATGTTTAAAGGACGCGGAGAAATAATAGATACCATCTGCAAATATGTTCTTGAAGACTATAAAGGTTATGTTTTATATGGGCAGAAACGCTCTGGAAAATCATCTGTGTTATACCATATTACTCAGAGATTAAGAGCTGAGCATAAAGCATTTGCCGTAGAATATACAATGGGGAATAATATTGTTCAAGATGCTGAATCTGAAAATGATAGTATGGCTAACCTATTCTATACTATAATTTCTGAGATAGGAAGAGCAATTAAGGAGGTTGATCGAAATGTTTATAAGGAATGTAACTGTCGTATTATCAGAAGACATGAATTTCAAGATTATCCTGATAAAACTTTTAGAGAATATCTTGATTTCTACCGTGATATTATTGTGGATAAGTTACATTATGAACAGGATAAAATAGTTCTTATTGTCGATGAGTTTACCTATTTATATTATCACATTCTAGAGGGAAAAATGTCTCCAAGAATCATGGAGTTTTGGAAGGGATTAGTTGAATCAAGAGTGTTTTCGTTTGTTTTTGCAGGTCAAGATGCTATGCCTAGATTTATGGATGACTTCCAAAATGTCTTTGCAAGTATGCATCCGCAAGAATTGACGTATATAGACGAACAATCTGCTAGAGAACTTATTGAAGAGCCTATTTGGAACAAATCTAAGAATTGTAGTAGATTTCACCCAGATGCAGTAAATGAAATAATTAAATTAACGGCATGTAGTCCATTTTACATTATGATCTTATGCTCAGAACTCGTAAAATATACTCGTTTGAGTAAAAGGTTACCTATTCAAGTAATTGATATCAATAATCTTGTTCAACGAATGATATGTAATGAAAGTTCTATAAGCAGAAAAGATTTTGACAATCTTATTTCATGTGGTGAATCAAGATTAGATGTTATAGATAAGGATGATTCTATTAAAGTTTTGAGAGAGATTGCTCTTAAGTCAAGAAATATTGAATACTATGATATAAACTCTATTAATGTATTTAATAAGGAGAAAATTAAAGAAATAATTGATGATTTATTGCGTAGAGGGGTTCTTGAACGTCACGCAGATTTGTCAAATAAAATTAAAATTAAAGTTGGACTATTTAAGCGTTGGTTGTTGAATCATGAATAGTAGTACAAATAACAATCCTTTTGCTTCTGCAGGAACTGCAGTGCAAGGTGATGCTTTTGTTGGTAGAAGCAGTGAGATAAGAGATCTTTCTGAAAGATTGCTAGGTAAAGAGTTCGGAAATGTTGCAATTGTTGGTATACCTAAAGTTGGTAAATCTAGTTTAATGCAAGAAGCTTTATTTTCTCGTGCTAATGAACTATGGGAAACAAATAGGTTTATTGTAACCTGGTATACATTAAAAAGACCATCAGAAAATGATAGTAAAGCAGAGAAAAGAGCAATTTTTTTAAGATTAGTTTCAGAAGTATATCGATTTCTAAAAGTACATAAGCAACAAGAACTATTAGAATCTTTAGAGGAGTATTATTGTGTCATAAAAGAACCTAATGTAATTTGGTCTGAATTTGAGCAAAACATTCTATACTTTTTTGAGGAAATTGTATATGCAAATATCAGAGTTATTTTTTGCATTGATGAGTTTGATTATAGTAAGGATTTATTAGGAGAATCAGAATACGAACTACTTAGGGAAATCTCCTATAGGAATTCTAACAAAATTGCCATAGTTACTACTTCTAGACGTTCGATATATGACATAGAGCATTATAGTGGAGGAGGTTCGAATTTTTACGGGACCTTTGAGAACATATATTTGAAACCATTCACAGAAGAAGAACATTATCTTCAATGTAATCTTATCAGCGACATCTCAGATGATGACATCTTAAATCTTTATGATTGTCATGGTGGTCACCCATATATAAATGCACTGGTTCTTAAAAATTACACATCTATAAAAGATTTGCAGGCTAGTTTTTATAAAACGAATCAAGACATACTAATGTATTATAATGATTTGTTCTATGTTCTTGACAAAGACGACCTTGCAGATAAGGTAGATAAATTATATTGTGGTTTTACTGATGGTGTGACAGAAACACAAGAAAACTACATTTATAATTGTTATGGAATTTTCAAGCAAGATTCAGAAGGTAATACCATCCCCTTTTGTGCTACTTTCGACAATGTTTTACGGCAACGATATAGAGAAAATCCATTTAGTCTAACTTGGCCTGAAGCTGAAAGAGCTATAAGAAAAAGTATCTCATATGCTATGACAGAAGAATATGGTGACGAAGACCTTTCGCTATGGGTTGATGAAATTGAAGATTTTCCAGGTCTAAATAGAAATCAATTTAACAAATGGAAGAAGCAAATGGCTGACGAAAAATCTCAATATCGTGCAAGGGCTTCGCGTAATATTATTGATCAATTGTATCCAATTGACTATCCTTTCTTTTTTAAAATTTTCTGGACAGAATATCTGAAACCTATTTTTGGCCAAGATCTACCTTATTGGGAGGAAAATCTAAAATTTATAGCATTTAAGATAAGAAACCCAGAAATGCATAGCCGTAAAAATCTGATAAATCCAGAAGAACAACAGAAAGCTACTCTTATTTGTCAGAAAATAATCGAATGTGTTCGAAAGTATAAACTGTAGAAATATATTATGGATTCATTTGCCAATAGTATAGAAAAGATTAAAAAAGCCTATGAGATACAGGATTTTCTTGTGGGAAATATTACATATATAAGCAATAATTATCTTATAGTGAAAATTTTCGACTATCCTTGTATTATGGAAAAAGAGGAAGTTGAAGTCTTTTATGTTAGGAATTATAAATCATACCTAAACAAAGATATTGTTGTTAAAGTAACTAGTATAAAGTACAATTGTCTAAATAGTATTGATATTAGAGTCTCTCATAGGGCAGTTGCAGAAGAAATACTCGCGGCAAATAAAATAGAGTGTTTCGAAAACGTAAGAAAGAATTTTAGATATAAAGGTATAGTAAAAGATATAAAAGATTATGGAATTTTTGTAACATTGGGTAATATAGATGGTTTGATCCATATTAGTCAACTCCCAGAAGATGCAAAAGAAACCCCTGATAATTTTGTTCAAATTGGTTCTGTTGTAGATGTAATTGTTGTAGCCACAAATGATGATAAAAGACAAATTTCATTAAGTATTCCTTCGTTGGAAAAGAATACAAAATCAGACATTGAAAACACGAAGACTTCCCCATTTGAGTTATTCAAGAACGAATTGATATCTAATAAGACAATTTTACAAGGAAGAGTTGTTTATTTAGAACGAGATTGTGTTACCCTACATGTAAAACATGGTGAACACACATTTACAGTATATATAAAAAGAGAAGATTTGACATGGGAAAAAACTCAACATGCTGCCGACGTTGTATTTCTTGGAGAAGAATTAAAGATAAGGTTTTTAGTATATGAAAACAATAGATTGTATTTTGATTTAAAATGGCAACAACAAGATATTTATCCTGAAGAATTATTTTCTTTAGATACAGATGAATTGCTCGCAAAATTACAAATATCCGAAAATCTATTTGTCGGTAAAATTAATCTACGATACAACTCATCCTCCATTTCAGAAAACAAAGAAGTTTGTGGAGCATTTGCTAATAATTTGATCCCAATAGGGAACTCTGATAATAACACCCAATTGATAGATATTTTCTCTGGGTATGATATCATTGCATATGTGCCAACAAAATATGCTTATGGTTTGGAAGATGGGAATTACTATAAGTTCACACTTAAAGCAGCATCATCTAGTAAAAGAAAAGAAGAACACAGACCTTTTATGTTTACTGCTCAATTAGATAATGCAATACCATTAGAAAACCCATATAAGAAACTAGTAGAAAAAAGTTTTAAAGAAAACAAAACTCCAAAATCAAATAGAGAAGCCGCCAATTATTTAAAAGAAATTGGGGCAGACATGTACACTGACAGAGATAGAATGTTTTATGAACTTCTCCAAAATGCAGACGACTCTTCATCTGTCCGTGGCGTAAAAGTAATGGTACAAATAAAAGACAATTATCTTATATTCACTCATGATGGTTTCTCTTTTTCAAGACAAGATTTTAGAGCAATTGTGTCTACTGCTAATAGTACCAAAAGGTTAGATCGAGAAAAAACTGGCTATAAAGGTATTGGGTTCAAAAGTGTATTTACAGATTCTAATAAAGTTTATATAAAGACTGGTGGTTTTTTCTTTGTATTTGACAAAGAAGCCCAATTGTTTAACGATTTTCGTGCTTTCTATACATATGTAAATCCTCTATATACTGAAGAACAATTAAAACTTTTTTTTGAAGAATGCTCTGATTATGAAAAAGAATTTGAGAAAGTAGATCATTTACCTTGGCAACTTCTTCCTTTTTGGGTTAATGAAATTCCTGATGAACTAAAGGGTACAACGTTCTCACGTAATTGCAATGTTGCTATCGCATTAAACATAGGTGCTTCTGCCGATAAATATAAAGAGATTATTAAGGGCATTATACAGAAGCCAAGATTTATGCTTTTCTTACGCAATACTCTAAGAATTCAATTCGAAGACAAGAAATGGGATATTCTCAGTATAGCAAAACATATTGATAATACTTCGAACATTATTACTTTAAAAAATTCTTTTGCAAGCAATGAACGAGAAGTGTCTTACATTGTTCAAAAAGGCAATGACGTGCCAGTTACAAATATAGCCTTTGAATTATCAGGAATCCCTATGATAAAAGAATGTCAAGATACGGTAGGGCGTGAAAAATGGTATATGTATCAAGTTGTCGATGGCATAAGGATTCCAATAACATCAATACCAGAAAGAGTCATTGCTGCAGATACGACAACATTGTCATATGCATTTATGTTAGATGAAAAGAATTCAGTTACATGCATTCCTGACAAGACACCTGCTTTATATGCATATTTACCAATGGAGGATAGAAGGTATTTATTCCCATTTTTCATTAATGCGGATTTAGAACTATCATCAAATAGACAAGAGGCTAAAAGAGTCAGTGTATGGAATGAATATTTGTTTTACAATATAGGTAAGAGTATTATTTCTTGGGTTGCATCAGTAGCAACTCAAAAGCATTCTAATTACCTATTATTGCTTCCCAACACATTCTTTACAGAAGAATTAGAAGAAAGTAAAATTGACAGGTTAGCTGCTCAGTTTAATCGTGGATACAAGGAATCACTTACATGTACTCCTTTTATATTAAATGATAAAGAAGAAATTGTTTGCCAATCAGATATCATCTTGGATGAATCTGGATTTGCAAATATCATTGATGCTAGCGACTTTTGTAAACTCTATAGAACAACAAAGCGTTTGGTGAATAAAGCTATAAATATTGAACCTTTAAAAAATCTCACTATTTTTTCAGAAATAGAACATCTGCAAACAAGTAATGTAGTTGATCGCATTCTTGATAAGAGCAATCGTTTTTCAATATTGCGATATTGGCTATCTATATCTAATGAATTAAGAGAATCGTTACTTATGCATATCGCTGAGATGCCAGGCAATAAAAAGAATCTTGACAATCAACTTTCCGATATACCTGCATTTACTTCTAAAGGAAAATTGTATAGTTTCAACAAACTACTTGCTTCCCCTAGTGTAATACTCCGTACCGATACGATTAAAGGTATTGAAGAAATTCTATTAAAATTAGGTTTTGAAATAACAGACGAAGTTGTTTCTACACACGCTTTCCAAGAGAAACTACAGGAACTGATAAACGCATATACTATACATTTATTCTCTATCATAGCGAAAAAGACAAAAACAGATGCCCATAAATTATCACCACAAGAGAAGTCTTCTTTGTTTGTTCATTTCGCATCAAACAAGATGGATATCAAGCAAGAAGTTCTAAGTACGTGGGAAATTTTCGCAAATCAAAATGGTAAGATAATGCCTGTGTCAGAGCTTACTCACATGGATAGTTCACTCTACTGTGGTATTACAAGAGATTATGTCATTGATGAATCAGAATATCTCGCTGTGGGTAAAAGTATAGATAGGTATTTGATGAAGGAAAAAGACCAATTTGATAAGGTCGTAGTAAACAAGTGGGATTCCCTTGTTAAGGAGATTGGAAGTAATAAAGAGAAAGCAATGTCTCTATATTCTTTGGTTTCTACTACTTATACTGTCGCAGAGCATGAGCAAGCCAATGATAATGAAAAAGAATACTTCTATGACAAGAATTGTGTATTTGTATCAGAATCAATGCACAAAATAGATGATGTGATTCTAAGTTCATCTATTGCAAGCGAAAACAATATTCGACCTATTATAGAATTACTTACAGGCAAATTGGTCGTTTCAGATACCGTTTTAAAAGCTCTTCAAAAAGAACCGTTTAATTGTAGTGAACAAAAATTAGAACAAATAAGTCTATATTCAGATAAAGTCTTAAGTAAAGAACAGTTAATATGCATTTTAGACTATTGTAAAAGAAATAACGAAACTGTATTCAATCATTATTTTATAAAGGAGGTAGAAGATGGTTATGTTTTTTCTATGATTGACAAAGGGTGTTGTATTGGGTACACGAACAATGATGCTTTAAGAGCTTTCATTGAGAATAATTGCAAGAATTTAATTTTAATCCAAGAAGATTTTTGTAAATATACTGATGTTCAAGGCATATTGA